>JAABUO010004505.1_pt1 | contig 16429 bp, 16 predicted proteins | sample 5559291 | NCBI WGS metagenome assembly JAABUO01 (sample SAMN10711878, study PRJNA513372) | rock metagenome | isolation source: Antarctica rocks | place: Antarctica: Victoria Land, Finger Mt sud
GGACCCTGGCGCCGTCTGACACGCGACCGGTGAACGGCAGGACCACCTTCCAAGGCTTATGAGCGATGACGGCGACTCTTCGAACCATCCCGCTGATGCACCCCACGCCCTCACCCACTCGTGGGCCATGTGCGAGTGAAGGGGTCGCCGCGGGCAGGGTTGTCCTACCTACGACGATTCTGTCGTTGGTTGTTCACCTGCTCGTCGATGCGCTGGGGGCCAGCGCCTGGTGAGGTCGGGTGCATGAGAGCAAACTGGGGCCGTCCGTCGCGCGCCCGTACCGTCGTCCTGACCGCTGCGGTGTCAGCCGTGGCCGCCTCTGCCGTCGTCGCCGGCCCCGCGGTTGCGACAGTCGGGCAGGACACCTCCGGCGGCGCAAGGGGCGCCCATACCTCCTCGGCTTACCACCCGCCGAAGATCAAGCACGTGTGGACGATCGTCTTGGAGAACAAGTCCTATGAGGCTTCGTTCACCGGGCTGAACAACAACTCCTACCTGTGGCAGACCCTGCCGACATACGGCTTGCTCGAGCGTCAGTACTACGGCACCAGCCACTTCAGCCAGGGCAACTACTTGTCCATGGTCAGCGGTCAGGCCACGTCGCCAGGGCCGCAGAACGACTGCCCCGACTACAACGAGACAGGCCCGGTCCAGCGCCTCGCCGATGGGCAGTACAAGATCTTGAACAACACGAGGAAGGCGGACGGCAGCTACAACGCCGGCTCACAGCAGCCCGGCTGCGTCTTCCCGCGTGAGGTACAGACGCTGTTCAACCAGTTCGACAAGGCCCACGTCAGCTACAAGGGCTACATGCAGGACATGGGCAACGACCCGGCCCGTGAAGCGGCGACCTGCGGTAACCCGCACAGCGCCCGACCCGGCCCGGCCGTCGACGACCCAGGCGGTGCGGAGGGGCCGTATGCCGCGCCCGGCTCGCCCAAGTACTCGACTACCGACGACCAGTACGTGGCCAAGCACAACCCGTTCCCGTGGTTCCACAGCCTGCTCGACACCCGCGACTGCGCCAAGCGCGTCGTCCCGCTGGCCAAGAACCTGCTGGCCGATTTGAAGTCGGCGAAGACCACGCCGGCGTACTCGTTCATCACGCCGAACAACTGCAGCGACGCCCACGACGCGACCTGCGTCGGCGACAACCTTTCCGGTGGTTCCAACGCGCTGACCGGCGCCAAGAAGACCCCCACAGACCACCAGGGCGGGTTGAAGGCCGCCGACATCTTCCTGCGCCAGGTCATCCCCGCGATCATGTCCTCGCCTGCGTACCAGGAGGGTGGGCTGATCGACGTCACCTTCGACGAGGGCTTCCCGCCGTACAAGCAGTACGGCAACTCCATCGCCGACAAGGACTACAAGCCTGACGCCACCCTCGGGGTCTCCGCGGGGTCCACCAGCGGCCAGCTGCCCAGCGGCACGCCCGTGCAGAACTCTGCCAACACCGCGCAGTCGGTGGTGGCCTGTTGCAACGAGCTGCACGGCCCGAACACCACGCAGCCGGGCTTCCAGGCCTTCAACCAGGACACGACCCCCGGTGGCGGTGTGGTCGGCAGCGTCCTCATCAGCCCCTACATCACACCCGGGTCGGTCACCGACCAGCCCTACAACCACTACAGCTACTTGCGCTCGATGGAGGACCTGTTCGGCATCACCTCTGGCGGCGCCGACGGCCGCGGCCACCTCGGCTACGCCGCGGCCGACGGGCTACGTCCCTTCGGGCCCGACGTCTACAACAACAGGCGAGCCCAGGTGATCGGGCCCCTGGCCTCGGGGACGGGAGGCGTGTACGCAGCGCTGGCGAGCCTGTCCGACCGCGAGCAGCCGGTCTCCTTCGATCCGGTCAACGGAGCCCCGTGACCCGAGCACCGTGGACCGGCCGGGGCCGGGGTGGCGCACCACGCCACCCCGGCCCTGGGGTCTGCCACCCCCGCTACCTGACGTCGTCGGCAGCCTTGATGGCACTCGTAGGCGCTGTCCTCAGCGGCTGCGGATCGGCGGCCAGCAGCGCAAGCATCGCGCCGGCTGCGGGGCACTACCCCGTCGCGAGCCCGCCGCCGGAGGCGCTGACTACCCCGACCGCCTCGAAGGGGCATTACCAGCTGGTGGCCGCGGGCGAGCCCGTCATCGTCCATCGGGCGGGCGCCGTCGCCGCGGTCGACGTTGCCGGCCCAGACATCAACCCGCTGCCCGCGACCCAGGGCCAGCCGCCGGCACAGCAGGCCCCCGGGACATTGACAGTCACGGTCCGGCCCAGCAGCGGACGGCTCGACGTAGCAGCCGCGAACTTCCTGGGCCTCGACCAAGCCCAGAACCGCATCGCGCTGCACGCCGACCGTCCCCTCGTTCACGCCGACCCGAAGCATCCCGCGACACTGCGACTGTCCGCTATCTTTTTTGCCGGGCACACCACCGTTACCTGGCAGCCAGCCGGACGCCCCCTGGTCACCTGGGACTTCGTCGTGGAACTCGACTGAACTAGCACCGTCACACCGCTCGAGCCCAACGACGACCGACTGCCCAGGCGGCACACTCCGTGGCGGGCTTCGAGGTCGTCGCCGCCGAGCGGCCTACCCCGGCGGACCTAACCCGAGCGCTTGCTGAGCTCCGGCAATCGAGCGGCTCAGAGGCAAGGCCCGAGCGGACCCGGCGCAGGTCGCCGGGCCGGTCCTGTGCAGCGCGTCGGGGCAAAAGGGACCTACAGCCGGCGGTCCGCGTCCGCGGCGCGTGGTTGACCATCCAGCCGCGGATGCGGATCGTTTTGTATGGTGCGGCCTATGACAGCGCTGCGGATGATGGACGCGGCCCGGCTGCTCGGGGTCAGTGATGACACGGTGCGACGGTGGGCCGACAGCGGGCGGATCCAGTCCACCGAGGACTCGGAGGGCCGCCGCGTCATCGACGGTGTCGAGCTGGCCCGGGTCGCGGCCGAGCAGGCCAGTCGCCCGGGACCGCTCGAGGCCGGCCCAATCGTCGGAGAGTCGGCCCGCAACCGGTTCACCGGGGTGGTCACGAAGGTCACCATGGATGGAGTTATGGCCCAGGTGGAGATTCAGGCCGGCCCGTTTCGGGTGGTGTCCCTGATGAGCGCCGAGGCCGCCGTCGAGCTCGGCCTTGAGCCCGGCGTCCTTGCCGTGGCAAGCGTGAAGTCCACGAACGTCGTGGTCGAGGTCCCCCGTCCACGCTGACCCGTCCGTCCCCTCGCTTTCCGGAGCCGCAATGTCTTGCCTCACCTCTGGCCGCACCGTCCTCGCCGTCACCGTCCTGTCGGCGTTCGCCGCCGGCTGCGGGTCGTCCTCGACCCCCAAGGCGTCATCGCCTTCGTCGTCAGCCCCGAGCTCGGCGGCTCCGTCGCTGTCCGGGACGCTGACGGTGTTCGCCGCCGCGTCGTTGACCAAGGCGTTCACTGAGCTAGCCCAGCAGTTCCAGTCGGCGCATCCGGGGACGACGGTGAAGTTCAGCTTCGGGGCCAGCTCGACGCTGGCGCAGCAGATCATCGCCGGCGCCCCCGCTGACGTGTTCGCGTCCGCCAGCCCGAAGAACATGACGCAGGTGACGGCGGCCGGCGATGCTGCCAGCCCGAAGACGTTCGCCACGAACGTCGCCGAGATCGCCGTTGCGCCGGCCAGCGTCGCCAAGGTGAGCAGCATCGCTGACCTGGCCACAAGCGGGGTGAAGGTCGCGTTGTGCCAGCCGCAGGTCCCCTGCGGTGCACTGGCGCAGAAGGTCTTGGGCAAGGCGAAGGTGACGGTCAAGCCGGTCACCGAGGGCCTCGATGTCAAGAGCACCCTCGCCTACGTCACTTCCGGCCAGGCCGACGCCGCCGTCGTCTACGTCACTGACGTCAGGGCCGCCGGAGCCAAGGTCAAGGGGATCGAGATCCCCGCCGCCGACAACGTCAGCACCGCCTACCCGATCGCGACCGTGAAGGCGAGCAAGAACGCCCAGCTGGCCGGCGCCTTCGAAGCCCTGGTGCTGTCGTCGGCGGGCCAGAGCACGCTGGGCAAGGCCGGCTTCGCCAAGCCGTGACGCCCGGCACCACGGTCCCTGGCCGCCGTGCCCGGCGCGGCACCGGCGTGCCGGTGCTCCTTGCCGGGCCGGCGGTGCTGGGCCTGCTGTTCCTGGTCCTGCCGCTCGCCGGCCTGCTGATCCGGGCACCGTGGAGCGGGCTGCCGCACCTGCTAGCCGACCCGTCCGTGCGCCAGGCGCTGCAGCTCTCGCTGCTGTCGGCGACGGCAGCCACCGGGCTCTCAGTGCTGGTCGGGGTGCCGCTGGCCTGGGGACTTGCCCGACTCCGGTTCCCGGGACGGCGACTGGTCCGTGCGCTGGTCACCCTGCCGCTTGTGCTGCCACCGGTCGTGGGCGGCGTCGGCCTGCTGTACGCGTTCGGCCGCACCGGCGTCCTTGGACCAGCCCTGAGCGCTGCAGGGGTCTCCCTGTCGTTCACGACCTCCGGTGTCATCCTGGCGGAGGCGTTCGTCGCCATGCCGTTCCTGGTGGTCAGCGTCGAAGGCGCCCTCGCCTCCTTCGACCAGCGCTACGAGCAGGCCGCCGCAACCCTCGGCGCGAGCGACTGGACCACCTTCCGGCGCGTCACCCTGCCTCTGGTCGCGCCGTCGGTCGCCGCCGGGGCGGTGCTGTGCTTCGCACGGGCCCTCGGCGAATTTGGTGCAACGATCACCTTTGCAGGCAATCTGCCGGGCACGACTCAGACCATGCCGCTCGCGGTCTACATCGCCCTGGAGACCGACCCCGAGGCCGCCGTCGCGCTCGCCCTGGTCCTGCTCGCCGTCAGCGTCACCATCCTGCTGGTCCTGCGCGAACGCTGGCTGCGCCCCGGCACCCTGCGATGAGCCTCGACGCCCGCGTCCAGGTCCGGCGACCGGAGTTCACCCTCGACGTCAGGCTCTCGGTCCGAGCCGGCGAGGTCCTGGCCGTCCTTGGTCCCAATGGCGCTGGCAAAAGCACGCTGCTACAGGCACTGGCCGGGTTGATCCCCCTCGACGGTGGCCGGGTCGAGCTCGCCGGCGAGCTGATTGAGGACCCCGCGGCCGGGGTGCGACGCTCGCCGCAAGCCAGGGGCGTCGGCGTCGTGTTCCAGGACTACCTGCTGTTCCCGCGCCTATCGGCACGAGACAACGTCGCCTTCGGGCCGCGTAGCACAGGCATCTCGAAGGCCGCTGCCCGCCGGGAGGCCGACCACTGGCTCAACCGGCTCGGACTCGCTGGGCTGGAACGGCGACGCCCCGCCGAACTCTCCGGCGGGCAGGCGCAGCGCGTCGCGCTGGCCCGGGCACTGTGCTCGGGGCCGCGAATGCTGCTGCTCGACGAGCCCCTTGCCGCCCTGGACGTCACCACCCGTAGCGAGGTCCGCGGCCAGCTGCGCCAGCAGCTCGCCGACTTCGCCGGCCCGGTGCTGCTCGTCACCCACGACCCCCTCGAGGCCATGGCAGTGGCCGACCGCCTGCTCATCCTCGAAAGTGGCCGAGTCGTGCAAGACGCGTCCGCCAGCGTCGTGGTGCGCCGGCCGGGCACTGCGTACGTGGCCCGCCTCGTCGGGCTCAACCTGCTGCGCGGCACCGCTGACGCCGGCACGCTCACCCTTGAGGGCGGGGGCCAGCTCGTGACCAGCGACCGCACCCTTCGCGGACCGACGTTGGCGGTCGTGCGGCCGAGCGCCGTTCTCGTGCACAGACACCAGCCCGGACCCTCCAGCGCCCGCAACGTCTGGGCCGGCCAGCTGACAGAGCTCGCTGCCCTCGGCGACCGGGTCCGGCTCACCATCGCCGGCCCACTACCGATCATCGCCGACGTCACGGCCCAGGCTGTCGCCGACCTTCGGCTCGCCGCCGGGGACCCCGTCTGGGTCAGCCTCAAGGCCACCGACGTCGACTGCTTTGTCGACGACGCGACCCCACCCGCTGCGGGCACCCCCCACGACGAGACGCCACAAGAGAGATAGCCGGTCGGCGACACCGGCCCTGCCGCTGCTCCGGCGGCGCCGGATCGTGGTACCGACCCGCATCCATCTCTGACCCGCGCTTCGGCGGGGGCCGGTCGTGGCCCGTGCCTACGACGCCGCGACGTCGGTCCGTACACGCGGGTCGATGAGGATCTTGGCCTGCGTCTCGGGATCGCCGAGGGCGTCGAAGGCGGCGTCGACGCCGTCCAGACCCACGAACCCGGTGACAATCGGTGCCGCCTTCACCTTGCCGTCGGCCAGCATGTGCAGGGTGTCGCGGAACTCGAGGGGCGTGTACCCCACCACGAACCGCAGGTCGACCTCCTTGTTGATCGCCATCACCGGCCGGATCGCATCGGGTGTCATGCAGACCCCTGCCACGACGACCCGCGACGACAGTGGGGCGCTGGTGATGATGCTGTCTATGACGCCGGGGACCCCGACACACTCGAAGACGACCGGCGCTTTGGGCTTGGTGGCTCCGAGCGCGTCAGCGGCACGCCACACGTGATGCCACGACACGGGTAGCCGGGTGAGCTTGTCCATGGTGTCGAGCCCGAGCTTTGCCTTCGCCGGCACCGTCGTGAGGTACCCGTGCCCCCCGGCCCGGTCGTATGGCGACTCCTGGCGCGGGTCGACCACCACGTCGGCGCCGCATGCGGTGGCGAGCGCGCGCCGACCTGATGAGAAGTCGCTGGCAATGACGGTCTGGACTCCTCGCGCCTTGAGCATGCCGATGACGGCCAGCCCCACCGGGCCACAGCCGATGACGATGCCCACCTCCTTGTTCTTGATCTGCGCGCGCTTGACGGCGTGCCACCCGATGGCCATGGGCTCGGTCAGCGCGGCCACATCGGGCGCAAGGCCGTTCGGAACTGCCAGCATGAGTGACTCCTCGGCCACGACCTGCTCGGCGTAGGCACCAGGGGCGGCCGCTGACAGGCCGATGGGGTGGATGTCCTGCCCATCCCGGAGCAGGGGCAGCGCGACTACAGGGGTGCTGATCGGGAGCGTTCGGCGGCATCCGGGGCCGTAGCCCGCGATGGTGCCGTAGAACTCGTGGCCGAACACGACCTTCTGGCCCGAGCGCATGAGCCCGTCGTAACCGGCTTCGGCGAGGATGTCCGCCTGCTCGTCAGCGTGAAGGCGGGCGTGCAGGTCCGAGCCGCAGATGCCGGAGCGAAGGACATCTATCAGGACCTGGCTCCTGCCCGGTTCGGGGGCTGGGAGGTCCGCTACCTCAAGCGCGCCGTTCTGGCAGGTGACGGCCCTCACGCCGGTAGCAGACTGTCGTCGAAGGGGGGCAGGGGCTGGATGTGGGGGGCGAGCAGCGCCCCCGCCTGCTGGGCGGTGAGGACGTCGGCGGGGTCGAGCTTGATGTACTCGCGGCCGGCGTCGTCGAACTCCCAGACGTCCTCGCCGATCAGGCGGCAGCGGTCGTCATACGGCCAGATCATGGCGATCTGGGACTTGGTCAGGTACATGGCGCCGGGGTCGGCATCGATCCCGCGCTCGACCAGTGCCGAACCGAGGGTCTGCTGGTAGGAGGTGCCCCGGCCCATCACCACGTGGTCGCCGACGGCGACCAGCTCGTCCTCGACGTAGAAGACGCACTGGTCGGTGTCGGTCCAGTGCCGGTAGAGCATCTCCACCTGCTCCAGCCCCTCGAGCTTGAGGTTGGGCTGGCCGGCCAGGCTGAACCGGTAAACGGGCCGCTCGACTGTCAGCTCGGGTTCAAGGATCTCCTTGTAGCGCCCGGCGGACTCCAGGTAGCGGTGACGCAAATAGGCCTGCAGCAGGTAGCGGTGCCGCGGGTTGGTCGTCTGCTCGAGCACCTTCTCCACAGCGACGTTCTGCTTCGTGATGTCCAGTCCGATCATGGGTCCGCTCCTTGGTGTGATGCGAGGCCCGCCCGGGTCAGGCGGTGGGAAAAGGGGTCGTGCCGTAGATCGCGGCCAGCCATACCCCGACCAGCGCGTCGCGGGTCCGGTCCTCGTCGATGGCGGGCTGGGTGTCGCCCGCCATCGACTCGAAAACCTTCTCGTTCATGCGGACCAAGCAGATCGCCAGGTCCCTGGCCGGAAGGCCCGGCGGGGCGGCTCCGCGGGCGCGTTCCGCCTCGATTGCCAGGGCCGTCCGCTCGACGAAGCGCTCCAGCAGCTGCCGCCACACCCCGCGGACCTCGGTGCTCGTCGTCCTGGCCTCCATCGCGGCTCGCAGCACGCCGCGGTGCGCCGACCACCTGGCATGCGAGGAGCCCAGGACGTGCCGCCAAGCCAGCGCCGGGTCGTCGGCCAGATTGTCCGGCGCCTCCCGCTCAACTTCCAGCTGCTCCTGCACCAGCCGGTCGAGAAGCGCGAGGAGGACCAGCTCCTTGGAGGCGAAGTAAAAGTAGAAGGCGGGTCGAGAGATGCCGGCGCCTCGTGCAAGGTCGTCGACCGAGACCTCGTGGAGAGGCCGTTCGCCCAGCAGCCGCTCGGCGGTGAGCAGGATCGAGCGCTCCCGTTCATCACCGGAGATGCGGGGAGCCCGCCGGCCGCGAACGCCCGGCTCAGCGCCTTGGGTCTTGACTGTCGCGCTCACACTGCCAAGGTTATCGACACACTGTCGACGATGTCAACGCCATGTCGAGTATGCCTCCCCCGGTAGGGGTGCTCGCGTCCTGGTCCTGGTGGGCGAGATGAATAGCCTCGGCATCAGACCGGTAGATACAACTGGGACGGTTTCAACCTGACCCAGACGGTGGATCTGGGACACATGCGCTTGGTGGGGCGGTTAGGCCTCGCGCCAGTGCTGAGGCTCGCGTGGTCGATCAGCAACCAGACGTTCCAGCGTCGCGCGGGCGCCTCGTGCGTGCAGAGACCTCAGTGAGGTGGTGTACGCCGCAGTAAAACGCTCGTTCTCGATCAGGTTCCCGAACAGCTCGCGGTTGGCCAGGAACGCGGTGGGGTTCTCGTCCTGGCGACCGGCCGCCGCCGTCAACTGCTCGCGTAGCCGGTCCACGACGAGAATGGGCTGGCCCTGGTCGTCAACGCCTTGGGCGTAACGCGCCCAGGCTGCAACCACTAGCGCGGCATGTTCGACCTCCCCGCCTCGGGCCAACTGTTCCGTGATGACGGGTAGCACGAACTTGGGGATGCGGTCGGAGCTGTCGGCGCACAGCCGGGCGAGGCTATCGCGGACCTCGGGGTTGGCGAAGCGTTCGATCAGGGTCCGCTGGTAGCCGGCTAGGTCCATCCCAGGGACGGGCGGCAGCGTCGGGGCTGCTTCTCGGTCCAGGTAGGCGAGCAGGAACGATGTGAACAGTGGGTCCTGGCACACTTCGTGGGTGTAGCGATAACCGCACAGGTAGCCCAGGTAGCACAGGGCCTGGTGGCCTCCGTTGAGCAGCCGCAACTTCATCAGCTCATAGGGCTCGACGTCGTCGACCAGCTGCACCCCGGCGTCCTGCAACGGTGGCCGTCCGGCGGTGAAGCGGTCCTGCAGTACCCACTGGGTGAACGGCTCGCACACCACCGGCCACGCGTCCTGGACGCCGAAGCGCTCGGTGAGCAAGGTCCGGTCCTGCTCGGTGGTGACCGGGGTGATCCGGTCGACCATGGAGTTCGGGAAGGCCACCTCGCGGCGTACCCACCGGCCCAGTTCGGGGTCGCGCAGCCCAGCGAAGGTTGCGAATGTGCGGCGGGCGACGTCGCCGTTGCTCGGCACGTTGTCACACGACATGACCGTGAAGGGGACCACGCCCTGATCCCGACGCCGAGCAAGTGCCTCTGTCACCAGCCCGAATACGGTGACCGGGTCAACTCCGGGCCGAATGTCGTGCACCACCCCGGGGTCCCGAGTGTCGAACTGGCCGGTGACCGGGTCGGTGTTGTAGCCACCTTCGGTGACTGTCAGGGACACGATGCGGGTCGAGGGGGAAGCCAGCTTTTCGACGACAGCCTCCGGGTCGTCAGGAGCGAACAGGTACTCGACGATTGACCCGATGATCCGGGGCTCGAGGGCGCCGTCGGGGTGCTTGACCACCAGCGTGGAGAGGCAGTCCTGCGCGGCGAGGGCGTCCTTCATGGCCCGGTCGCCCTCCAGCACGCCGACACCGCATATGCCCCACTCCAAGGCTTGGCCCCCGGCCAGCAACCTGTCGATGTACATCGCCTGGTGCGCGCGGTGGAAGCCGCCGACCCCGAAGTGCACGATCCCGGCCGCGACCTCGCTGCGGTCATAGGTCGGAACAACGATGTCCTCGTCCAACGCGCCCAGACCAGCTGATCTCAGTGGAACCACCCTCGTGCGGCTCGCCTGCCCCTGAGATGTGGATGCTCGCAAGAGTGCAGCTGCGGACCGCGGAACCACTAGAGCCCCATTTCCCTCGTGCACCAGCAGCTACTGCTAGGCCGGTGCTGCTGCGCCGGCAGCTGCTGGAGCGGCAGGCAACTGGTCGAAGTCGTGCGGCCGGAACTCCCCGTCGTGAAGCTTGCCCTCAATCTGCTCCAGGCTGCGTCCGGTCAGCTCAGGCATGCGGCGCCAGACGAATAGCCAGGCAGCGACGTTAAAGGCGCCGTACAACCACATTGTCGGCCCGACACCAACCGTGTTGATGATCGACAGCAGGCTCAAGGTAATCAGCAGGTTCGTCGTCCACAACGTCGCAGCCTGCGCGCTGGTACCCGCCCCTCGCACGGCAAGCGGGTAGATCTCCGAGCCGGTCAGCCAGCCCATCAGCTGCAGCCCGCCGGCGTTGAAGAACATGAACACGACGAGGCAGGCGACGATGAACGGGACGTCGCTGCGCCCGCTGTGGCCGGTCACGAACAGGGTTCCGAGTATCAGCAAGGCCAATGCCGCACCGGGAATCATCGTCAACGTCAGCCGCCGCCGGCCGATCCGGTCAACGATCGACAGCCCGATGCACATCATCACCAAGTACGTCACCCCGAGCGCGACGCTCACGTGCAGTGCCGAAGACTTGGAGAAACCATTGCTGGTCAGGATTGTCGGAGCGTAGTAGATGATCATCTCGATGCCGCTGAGCTGGGTAAAGACCGCGATGCCGCAGCCCACGATCAATGCAGGACGGATCCAGGGCTGGCGCAGCCCGTGCCAGCCACGGCTGCTGCTGTTCTCCTGGCGCTCGGCGCACTCGAGGTCGCGAATCTCCTTCAACTCGGCGTCGATGTCCGCCCCGGCCGGGCGAATGGTGCGCAGCACGTGGGCGGCGGTCTCGTCGTCGTCGCGCTTGACCAACCACCGAGGGCTCTCGGGCAGCCGCAGCATGAGCAGCAGCATCAAGGTGGCTGGGACTGCGGCCAGTCCGATTGAAAGCCGCCAGGACAGCGACTCACTCGCCCCCACCAGAGTGGAGACGACGATCCCGACCCCGATGCCTACTTGGAAGGTCAGCACCAGCTGCCCTCGGCGCCGTGCCGGGGCCAGCTCTGCGACATACATCGGCACGGTTTGAGTGGCCCCCCCGACAGCGAAGCCCAGCACCACCCGGCACAGGGACAGCGTCCCCTTACTCGGCGCCACCGAGCAGGCCAGCGCCCCGACTACGAACACTGCCGACACAAGCAGGATCGTGCGCCGCCGGCCCCACCGCTCCGACAGGCGGCTGCACGACAATGCCCCGATCACGGCACCGGCCAGGATACTCGAGGCGATGATCTGCTCCCAGCCTGACCCGGTGTGAAAGTCGCCCCGGATCTGCAGCAAGGCCCCGGAGATGATGCCGGTGTCGTAGCCGTACAACAGCGCCGAGATGGCGGAGACCACCGCTGCCGCGATCAGCAAGCCGGTCAACCGGCCTTCCACCGACGGCGCCTGCCGACGCGCCGTGCCCACGTACGCGTTCGTCGTTGCAGCCATGAGACTCCCTTGGTCGACCAGGTGACCGACGTCAACGAGGGTGCCCACATGAGCGAGACACCGCTCTTCCGAGAAGTGCAGCCTCAGGTGTCGCCACCCGGCGCGTCAACATGTGTAGTACAAGTTTCGCTAGAGCGCTCAGATGAGCGCGCTGAGGAGCACTCGATGAGGCAGGACAAGATCGCTGGCCCAGCGGCGCTCGTACTCACGGCAACAGCAGCTCGCCGCTACTACTTCGACGATGCGAGCAAGAGCGACATCGCCGCAGAGCTCGGCGTGAGCCGCTTCAAAGTCGCGCGGCTGCTCGACCAGGCCCGGGCCAGCGGCCTGGTCCGCATCGAGCTGGACTACCGCGGAGAGATCGACCTCGACCTCTCGGTGCGCCTGGGCTCGGCATACGGACTGCGCTACTGCGTCGTCATCGACTCCCCCACCGACGAGGACGCAGTCTTACGCGCCAACCTCGGCCGGGCGGCAGCCGGTCTGCTCACCGAGATTCTCACCGGCGACGACGTCCTCGGGCTGACGTGGGCGCGCTCGCTGATTGCGATGAGGACCTCGCTGACACGCCTACCTCCTTGCCCCGTCATCCAGCTGACCGGGGCGCTCAGCCGGGCCGACGTCGACACCAGCTGCGTCGAACTCGTCCGCGACGTCGCCCGAGCATCTGGCGGTCCTGCGTACTTCTACTACGCACCACTGATCGTCCCCGACGCAGCAACCGCCCGGGCAATGCGCACCCAACCGGAGATCGCGCGCGCGGCCGCGCAGTTTCCCGACGTGACGAAAGCCGTCGTCGGCGTCGGCGCCTGGCAGAAGGGCCAGTCAACAGTGGCCGACGCCGTGACCGAGGACGAGTGGCTCCAGCTGCACCGCCTCGGCGTTCGAGCCGAGCTGGGGGGCATCCAGCTCGACGCCAACGGCAACGCTATGGTCACCGACCTCAGCGAACGCGTCATCGGCATCGACGCGCCCCAACTTGCCGCCGTCCCGGACGTCATCGCCATCGTCTACGGCACCACCAAGGCCCGCGCCGTCCGTGCGGCCGTCCGTGGCGGGTTAGTCACCAGCCTTGTCACCCACACCGCTCTGGCACACGAACTGCTCGACCTGGTGTAGCGCCCGCACAGGTGCAAAACGCCGTGACGCGCCCCTCGACCCCCGGCAGGAGAGAACAGTCCCGCGGTCTCCCGTCTGGGCGAAGGGTGGCCAATGCGGCCGTCCGGGCCGGCTCCGCCGTGAGGAAGGCTCGCACCAGGAAGGGCGTCGGGTTGGGCGTAATCGGCGGCCCGGACGTCGATGCCACTATTGGCCAGATCCCCGAGCTTGACGGGTGTCCGGGCGATGGCAACGACGTCGGCCGGCGCCACGCCGGCTTCGAGCAGCGCCTCGACGGCTCGTCAGCACTAACTAAAGCAGTCGAAAGTGGGCGATCGGTAACGCGTTAGCGTAGGCGCATCCGTAGTCAACGTCTGCGACGCGATCCGACTCGCCCCAGAGCACCAAGGCGGGCACTGCGCACCCTGCCTTCGAAGTGGCCGTGGTCGGCGCCCCGCGTCACGATGGCCGTGTCCTGTCCGACGCCGACGTCTTCCGCAGCACCAGGGGTTTGGCTGGTAAGGGGACACCAGGGCCTCGGGCAACTCGTCGAGGCCGAGTGTCTGGCTGTAGACCGGCATCGGATCGACCCTCCCGCACCTGATCAGCTCGAGGACCGCTGGTGCATGCGGCGTGATGTCCGGGCGACCGATCGTGAAGGTGACGGCGTTCATGTACATCGACATGAGCGGCAGCGCCACGTCGCCGAAGTAGATGCCGACGCTGTGACAGTGGCCGCCGGGCGCTGTTGCGCGCAGGACACCGGCCAGCCGGGCAGGGTCAGCGGAGGTGTCGACGGTGACCGGGAACTGCTCGCGCGCTGTGTCATGGAGGTCGGTGACGACACGTGCCCCGTAGCCGGCGGCGATCTCGAGCCGACGCGGGTCGGTGTCAAAGTAAGTGACCGGCCCGCTGTCCAGTGCGGGAGCCAGGGCTGCGGCGTACAAGCCGTGGCTCAGACCCCCGGCGATGAGGACCGGCTGGCCGGGCCGGGTCGCCAGACCCGCCAGCAGCGCGCCGTAGGCGTCGGTCATCCCGTCTGACACCGACGCCGCAGCGGCGGGATCCACACCCGGTCGAAAGGCCCCGAGAACGGTGTGTGTCCGGCGATGATGGCCCGGTCGAGGTCGCAGGTGGTAGAGGCCACCGGCTCCACGATCGCCTCGTGGCCCTGCTCGGGCCGCAGCTCGTCGGACTCCCGCCAGCGCAGCACCCGCGGTGACACATATTCCAATGCGCGCATCGGAATTCTCCTTATGTCAGGCAGACGAGGCTGAAAATCTCGTCACCTTGCCGTCCGCTATTGCCCGTCGTGAGAGCCCCATCAGCGAGCGGCTATCTGTCGGAAAACCCGGCTCTACGACGTAGAACGTGGTTTGCGTACTCGGATCCGTGTTGTGGACCGATCGTGCCAGGTGGTGCCGCAGTGCAGCAGTAGCCGCAGCCGGTAGTTGGCGAAGTTGCGGAACCCGACGACGACCCTGCGGCACGGCGTCTTCGGCATCGCACCGGCAAGTGGTGCGCGCTATTCGAGCTTGGCACGCCGGAACCGTTGGGGACACGATCCGGCGCAACCACGGCCTGTGTGTGAGCCGGAGCCCGGGTGCTGGTGCACGCAGTCGAGCCACCGCTCCAGCTGCACGATGCCTTCCGCGGCATGGCCGCTGGCCTCGCGCTCAAGGCGGTCCTTTCGCCCTCGAGCCGAGCGGGCTTCCAGGGCGAGCAGCAGAAGCAGGCAGGCGGTCAGGGCCAACATGGCGCCAACCGCCGCGTCGACGGCGGCTGCGATTATTACCGCTGCTGCTGTCAGTCCGACTGCGACATAGCCCGGCCGGGGGCGGCGCGTGGGGGCTACCACGGCAGTTGCGACCTTTCGTACCGGATGGCCTCCACTGTGCTGGCACGGCGCGCTACGAGTCGACGGTCACCTTGAGGGTGAATGTGCCGCGGCTTGTCGCTGACGCTGTTCCCGCGCAACTGCTCAGCGGCTCGGCGTGCCGAACAACACCCTTCAGGCCTCGCTCTGGGGACGCGGCTACCCCGGTTTCGAGGACCGGTTGGGTGTCGGGCGCGGCTGTGCGGCGAACGATGACTCCGGCGCATCACACGGGCGCGGGGGCGGGTGCTGGTTCGGATCCGTGCTCGGCTTCCCGACCGCCGGAGGGGTGTGCGGGTCGGCCTGTCGTGGGGGACCGGCCTGGCTCACCTGGCCCTCGCCAGATGAGCCGGTGAACACCGAGGTGTCTCGGTAGGGACCGCAGGCCCGGGATCCAGGGGATGAGAATAAGCCCGAGGGTGAGGATGGCCATCAGCCCCCAGACAAGGGCGTCGGCGTTACCGGATGACGAGAACGGCTTGACCTGATACCAGAACGTGTAGAGCCACAGCCACGCCTGACCGGGGTACTTGCCGGTCTCGTTCATCATTCCCCACTGCTTGCCGGCCAGGTGTTGAGCCTCGCCGCGGTCGGCGAGGTAGCTGCTGTCGGACAGCAGCAACAGAGGCTTGGTCTGATCGGTGGCGTAGAAGCTCTGCCCGCTGGTCAACGCCGATTCCAGCCCGCCGCTACGGGCCAGGTTCAGCAGACCGGCGGCGAGGGCCGGGACCGGTCCGTAGCTGCCGGCGGCGACCCGGGCGGGATCGCCGTCCGGGGCTTTGGCGAGTGCGTCGGCGTAGGCGTTGGCCCACGTGGACTGTCGGTCGGCTGCCGCAGCGTTGTAGCGGGCCAGGGCCGCTGTCAGCCCCGGGTCTGCGTCCACGTGGCTGAGCGGGCCCAGGACAAGATCCTTGGCCGAGTCGACCGGCACGCGGACACCGGCCCACCGCTGCAACGCAAGCGGCCCGAGCTTCTGCCCCGGACCGGCGGTGTTGTACGGCGCGCCGTAGCCGGCGCTGGTACTGGTTCCCGCCAGCTCGGAGGTTGCCGTCGCGACAACGTCCGCCGGAGCCGCCTTCGCCCAGTCCGACAGGGAGATCGCCTTCTCGTCGGGCGAGGAGAACACCGCCGCGAGCGCGGCGGTCAGCACAGCGACCACCAACAGGGCGATGACGAACTCCTTGACCAGGTCATACGGCCGGGTCGGGAACAAGTGCGCTTCCGGGGTCGTGTCCCGGTACCGCCTCATCAGCGCTGCCTGACAGGCGTGGCGCTATGGACGGGGATGGCGGGTTCGCCGACCTGGGCCGGCCCGCCCGCGGGTGGCCGGGCGTCGAAGGGCGGCACCACGCCGTGTCGGCGGACCAGGATCACGTGCATCACGACAAGCAGGCCGACAACCAGCGGCAGCAGCATCACATGCCACAGCAGCATCTCGCCGGTGTCCAGGACGTTGAACTCGGCGCCGACGCCGACCGAGTTCAGCCCGTCTTTGGCGGCTCTTCAAAGTTGAGGGGGAATCGGCCCCTTGGCACTGATCGTCCGGCGTGGTTGCCGGGTGCAGTGGAACCGTACCCGGCGGCGTTGGTTGTCCAGGTTGCGAAACCCGAAGGCGATAC
>JAABUO010004508.1_pt1 | contig 16422 bp, 14 predicted proteins | sample 5559291 | NCBI WGS metagenome assembly JAABUO01 (sample SAMN10711878, study PRJNA513372) | rock metagenome | isolation source: Antarctica rocks | place: Antarctica: Victoria Land, Finger Mt sud
CGCGCGGCCAAGCCCCATAGGTGTAAGATTTCACATAAGATGCGCCATGTCGCATATAACCTGCGCCCGTCGTCGCACAGAAGGTGCGCCGATCCGCCACCGCCTGCCCCCGCTTCCCCTCCCTGGGGCTGCGCCACACGGGAGCGCGGCCTCGCCCGTGCCTTGAACGCACGCGAACGGAACACCCATCGTGCGCGGGATCGGCGCACCTTATGCGCGACAATGCGAGGATCAGCGCATCTTCTGTGCGATAAGCGGTGCAGGTTATGTGCGACACGGTGCCGATTCAGGTGTGGGGCCGGCGCACTTTATGTGCATTCTTACAACGTCGCTCGCCCGACGCGCGGTTGATGGCCGCTCCCCTGACCGCCTGACGGCCACGACGTCGCCCGTGGTAGCGCGCGTGCCGGAGCCCCCTGCGCGTGACCAGTGACAGCGGGCGAGGGGGGCACACCGTGGTCTCATACAGGCGAAGAGATCGGCGTAGCACTGACTCTATTGCGTCAGTGCGGTTTTATCGCTATACTAGTCGCACAGGGGCCATCGACCCCAATGATCGATGGACGCCCCCTGGGTGGATGCGCCCCACGCTCTGTGATCAACCGTGCATCCGCGCACGAGGGGCAGCGGCGGTGTGCGCGTGCCGTGCATCGTCTGTCACGACTGTCGTGGACCGGGGCGCGCGCCGTCAGCGCACGGGGGCTAGCGCGCTAGCTCCGGCGTGACCGTCCACCAGCGGGCGGAGGCCGACTGGCGCCTGGGGATTTTGTCGGCGGGAAGAAAGGGAGGGACGCGGGATGGTGACGCACGCATGGCAGACAACAGATGAGGGGGACTGGGCGGAGGCGGTGACCACCGTGCTGGCGGCCGGCGACCCGCGCGGCTGGACGGCCACGGAGATCGCGGAGACGCTTGATCTATCGCTCGATGTCGGGGACGTGCAGCGCGACCTGGAGGGCCTGGTGACACGCGCCCTGCTCACACGCCACGGCATCGGGCGGGAAGCCCTGTATACCCTCCCGCCTCGCGCCGACCAATCGGACGCGATCGCGCGGGGCGGCGTGCCTCCGCGCGACGCGCGGGACGGAGAAACGATGCGCCACGGCACGCGGCGCCCACGGGCCGTGGGCCGCGCGGACGGGGTGACGGACCCGCCGCTCGCCCTGGAGTACGCGACGGTGCGCACGGCCTACGAGGCGGTGCGCCGGGGGGTCGTCGGGGCATCCCTGGAGGGTGCGGGCACATGCCCACGCCTGGCGGCAGAGATGCGCGCGCTGGTGGCGCTCGCCGCCGCCCTGCACCAGCATGAGCACGCGACGGAGCGTGGCCGCGGTCAGCCTGAGCGGCGTCGGTCTGACCGGCTGTGGGCGGCGCGGCCGCGGGGCGACACAACCGCTACACGGCCCCCTCGGGCACACGCGCCCGCCGCGACGAGCACGTGAGGGCGGCTGCATCGACCACCTGGCCGGGCGGGGCCGGGGCACATGATGCGGGCTATCGCCCGCTGAGACCCGCGGTCCCGTCGTCGCGGCAGACGGACGGGGGTGTGGCTAGCCGGCGCGCGGCGGGCGCGGCGTCACGAGAGACGAGTGCACGGCACGCTCGCGCATCCTCACGTCGGACCGGGCCTTCTCGTCGTCCGCCCGTGTCAATGGTCACCGCACCTGTGCTCCTGCCACAGCTGGCCGTATCGCCACGCAGGGGACGTCCTCTGACGACGCACGCTGTCTGGTGCACCAGCGCAGGCGCCCGAGGTCATCTCAGGAGGTCACGGACGCAGCGATCCGTCGCGACCTGTTCCACCCCCGTAGTCGGACACCCGATCATACGAGGTCGCGGACACGCTATACAGGTGCGCGATGAGGAGGAGCCGATCGTCCGCCCGTACCAGACGACACCCACTGGGACACGAGCGCGGCACGGTACAGCACGCGTCGTGCGACGACACGATGCCCGGCACTGATGGGGGAGACCGTGACCTCCTCGTGCGCATCGCCGCTGGCGAGCCTGCGGCATTCGAGAAACTCTATGATGGGCATAGCGCCGCCGCCTACGGTCTGGCCGTCCGTCTGCTGAGGGATCCTGGCACGGCGGAGGACGTCGTGCACGAGACCTTTCTGTCCGTGTGGCGTCAGACGGCCGTGTACCGTCAGGATCGCGGCACGGTACGCTCCTGGCTGTTGACGTGTGTTCACTATCGCGCCATCGCCCATATCCGGCGGCGACACGACGACCCCTATCAGGCGATCAACGCTGCCGACGTGCTTCTTGACGAGGTTGACACCGGCGTGCAGGCCCGCCACCACATCAAGGGTGAGGATGTCCGCGCGGCGCTCCGGCAGTTGCCCGTAGACCAGCAAAAGCCCATCACCCTATCCTACTTTAGGGGCCTGACGTACGCGGACATAAGCCATCACCTCGGCATGCCTATCGGCACGGTTAAAAGTCACATGCGCCTAGGGCTACAAAAGATGCGGGGGGGCTTGCACGCCGACGAGGGGAGCAGGTGCGAATAGTGCTGAGTGCTGACGCAACCAACAAAACCGAGGACCCCTCCCCACGGGACGAGTCCCCGGGCAATCGGGTGGTACGACTGCGGATTAGTGCGTGTGGTCGTGCCCCTGTCCATCGTCGGTCCTGGTGACGCTACCGCTACGGGGCGTCGCCGTCGCACGGGAAACAGCACGGGAGCTAGAAGCGTTGGCCGCGCCGGATATCTCCGTGTCCGCAGGCGCTTGCGTCGCCGCAGGCGCCTCCGTGGCTGTGGGCGTCTTACAGCCTATCCGGAAAGTAGGTGCGCATGGCGCAGTTTGCGATAGATGATGAGGACGGCGGCGAGGTGCACCAAGCCGAGGTAGTTGTCCGCCTTCTTCTCCCAGCGGATGAGCAGGCGGCGGAAGCGATTGAACCAGGCATGGGCGACCTCGACGACCCAGCGCCGGGGCGGATGGCGGTTGGGGTCACCGGGCGGGGGCAGCGGCTGGACCTTGCTGGCCTTGGGCGGGATGTGCGGGACATAGCCGTGGGCGCGGGCCGTGTCCCGACAAGCGTCATAATCGTAGCCCCGGTCCAGGCACAACTGCGGACGCTCCTCGTCGGGGGTCTCGTCGGGCACCGCGGGCAGCGCGATCATGAGGGCATCAAGCAACTCACCCAACTTCTTCATGTCGGGACGATTGGCCCCAGACACAATGCAGGCCACGGGCACACCCGTGCCCTCGGTCAACAGATGGCGCTTGGTGCCGCACTTGCCCCGGTCGGTGGGGTTGCTCCCCGTGCATTCCGCTTCTCCGGCCCCCCTTTTTTGCCGAGCGGCGCTTTGACCAAACAGCCGTCGGCGGATTGCCAGTGGAGATCGAGCCCGATGAACTCATCGTATTCTTCTAAGAGGAGGGTCCAGGCGCGGGCGAACGCCCCCGTCTGCACCCATTCTTGGAAGCGATCATGCACAGTGGATTTGGGTCCGAACTCCCGCGGCACGGCTCCCCACTGGGCACCCGTGCGCAGCACCCAGATCACGCCATCAAACAGGGGACGGTCGTTCGTGCGGGGCCGGCCTGGCTTTTTACGGGGCTTGACCACCACCACCAAGGGGACGAGGCGCGCCCACAGCGCGTCATCCGCGCGCCAGATCGTCGGGTTGTCTTTGGGAGCGGCAGGGGGCACAGAGGTCACAGAGTCAGCAGGGAGATATGCCATGGGTAGGAGTCTTTCAGTCGCAGTAGGAGGTAGATGCCGTGAGGGCTACGATGCTCCTTCTAGTTTACCATAACTACCACTTTTCGGATAGGCTGAAGAGCCTGTCTGCAAACGCGAATTTGAGCTAAGATGGAGGTATGAACAGACCAGCCTACCCCTCTGATTTGACCGACGCGCAGTGGGACGAACTCGCCCCGCTGCTGCCGCCCCCGTGCCACACGGGGCGCAAGCGTACCGTTGACCGACGTGAGATCCTCAACGCGCTCTTCTATTTGGACAAGACGGGCTGCCAATGGCGCGCCTTGCCGCATGATTTCCCGAATTGGCACACAGTCGAGAGCTACGACCAGCGCTTGCGACTTGCGGGAGCCTGGGCGCGTATTCATGATTGCCTACGCGCGAAGGTCCGGGTCAAAGCCGGACGTGAGCCCACCCCCAGTGCCGCCGTCCTTGACTCCCAAACGGTCAAGACGACGGAAAAAGGGAGACTCCGTAATTGACATTTGTAGAACCCATTGGGTCTTCCAGCGGGACGTGCCACTGGACTCCATATAGGTGTTAGAAGGCTTGGCGGCCCCTACAAAGCGTGCTTGATTGGCTGACGGCACATGGGTCTATACAGCCGCAAACGTCAATTACGAAGTCTCGAAAAAGGGGGGTCCGTGGCTTTGACGGCGGCAAGCTGATCACCGGGCGCAAGCGCCATATCGCGGTCGACACCCTGGGATTGGTGCTCGCGGTGGTGGTGTATGCAGCCAACATCCAGGATCGCACCGGAGCCAAACTCGTCTTAGCACGGATGCAGGGGCGCTTCCCCCGGCTCCGCAAAATCTGGGCCGATGGCGCCTACAGCGGAAGTCTGATCGCCTGGACCCAGGCCCTCTTGGGTTGCATCCTGGAAATCGTCAATCGCTCCGACGACCGGACAGGCTTTGTCGTGTTGCCCAAGCGCTGGATCGTCGAGCGCACCTTCGGGTGGTTCGGGCGCTACCGCCGTCTGAGCAAGGACTACGAACAACTCCCCGCCAGCAGCGAAACCATGATCTATATCGCCATGATCCATCTCATGCTCCGGCGTCTGGCCCCGCCCTAACACGTTTACAGACAGGCTCTGACATCGCTCGTATATGCCTTGCAACGCGGCATCCAGCACGTCTTCCAGGTCGAGGAGCAGGAGGTCGCGGTCGAGCTGATCGGCAGGGATGAGAACCAACGGCTGCTGCTGTGGGAAGCGGCCGAGGGGGGGACCGGCGTGTGGGATCGCCTGATGGAGGATCGTTACGCCTTTACCGACGTGGCGCGCGAGGCGCTGCGCATCTGCCACTTCGACCCGAAGACGGGCGCGCCCATGCCCGAGTGGACGGAGCGGTGCGGCGTGGCCTGCTACGACTGCTTGCTCAGCTACGCCAACCAGGGCCAGCACCGCCGCCTCGACCGGCATGTGGTGCGCGACTACTTGCTCCACCTAGCCGGCTCCGAGAGCGCGCCGCTCGACGACGGGCGCGACTACGACGCGCAGTACCGATGGCTGGCCGAGCGGCTCGATCCGGCCTCGTCGTTCGAGACCAGGGTGCTCGCCTACTTGCATGACCACCGGCTGCGCTTGCCGGACCAGGCCCAGTACGTGCCAGAGCCCGACGTGCCCTCGCAGCCCGACTTCTACTACGAGCGCGACGGGCGGCCCGGTGCGGTCGTGTACATCGACGGGCCGCAGCATGCGCAGGAGCGCCAAGCAGCGCGCGACCGCGTCGTGCGCGAGTCGCTGGAGGACCGGGGCTACCGTGTCGTGGAGATTACGCACGACCGGCCGATCGACGAGCAAGTCGCGGACTATACGGACGTATTCGGGGAGGAGTAGCAGGCAGCCGGATCAGGCGCGGTCACGGGTGAAGGTGGCGACCTCGTCGGCCATGTCGGCGGTGACGCGCCAACCGGCATCGACCCACGCGCGCGCATAGGCGAACATTGAGGCGTCGTTCGACCACCAGGAGCGATGCAGGCGCGCGGCGTCGGGGAGGCTGCCGTTGATCACCCGCTCGATCTCGCCGAATGCCATGGATACAACCTTGCGTTCGGCCTGCTGTTCTTTAAGGTGCGCTGTGAGCTTGGCGTAGTCGGCCACGCGCATGGCGCCAACGGCGGTTATTCTGGACGGTTCGCTCTCGTGCTCTCGCAGGAGAGGCGGGGTAACAGGACCGTCTGGAGACGCATGTTCGCCGACGGGGGTGGACCGTGGAGCGGCCTTCTCGTCGACGACGGTGTCCACGCCCCCCGCGGACCCGAGCAAGGTCGCGGCGCCCGATACGGTTCCCTCGCCCGATGCGGTTCCCTCGGCGGCTATCTGGAATGACGCGCCTGCTTGGTCCAGCCACTGGGCACCGTAACGGAGTCTTTCGCGTTGCGCCGGTGTAATGGCGTCTCGGAAGTGAAATAGGGTGTTGCGGATCTCGCGGACGGGGTCCAATAGAGTGCGCACAGCCTCCAGACCGATGGGGAAGACGCGCCCGATATACGTTGGCGCGCCTTTGAGCAGGACGTCGACAAACTGCGCCATCGTGAGCCTGTCCAGTGATATGTCCCCCTCTTGGTCCGGGTAGTGTCTGGACACAACCTTCTCAACGAGGGCGGAGTCAGGCTTCGCGCCAGGGCCGTTTCCGGAAAGGCTGAGATAGTGGTTGAGCGCCTTGCGAAAGGTTTCGACCTGCTTCCTTCGTGAATCGGCGACCTCCACGACGACTGCGGTCAGGGCGTGGTCGTCGACGTGCCCGTCTGTCGTGAAGGCGGCGTAGATGTGGTCCTTGAGCGAGGTTTCGATGTCTTCGACCAGCATCATGTCCTCGGCGCGGCGACGCAAGAACTCCATCGCGTCGTAGTCGGTGACGATGCCGACGAGCTGCTGCGCCCCGTCGACGATGAGGACGGCCGCAGCGGCTTTGAGATCATCGAGCAGGTCGAAGACATCGCTATCGACACTGGCGGTGCGAGGCTTAAGCTGCGCGTCCTTGACGCGTAGATCTTTGGGGAGGACGCCGAGATTGTTCGCGGCCCGCAGGAGAGAGTCTCCGGTGACTAACCCGACCAGGCGCGAGGCACCGTCCACGACGGGGAGCTGGCTGTAGTCATGCGCGATCATCAGGTTTAACGCGTCGAGCCCGGTCTGCTCGGGTCTAACGGTCGTGGGCGCCGGTCGGTCGGCTATTAACTGCTGGACTGTGAACAACATGTCTACTCTCCCTCGTCAATGGACCTGCGCACGGACAGGGTCTACAGATGATCGAAAAGTGTAAAGATAGTAGACAACTACTATCTGGGCAGGAATAAAAGCAACTGTCTGCTAATAGGCGCATCGGGGAAAAGGTATAATTGCCCGTTCACGTCATAGTCAAGGGCATGGGGCCGGTCGTCATTAGTAGTCTCGTCGACCGCAGAGGTGGAACTGCGCTCACGTTCATCGAATAGGGACAACTGGCCACGCGCCGTCATGCGCGCATAGGTCGGATCATACTCTGCTGCGCCGTCGATCAGGGCCTCAATCATCGTGTCTACCAGCTTGTCGCGCGCAATCAAGTCTTTAGGGTAGATCAAGAGCAGCTTGATTCCGTGCTTTTTGCAGACCCGCTGCTTGAGCTTTGTCTTCGCGTCATACGCGGGGTCGCCCGCCAAGCCCAGGTATTCGATGAAGACGCCGCGGGCCACGAAGTCCGCCCTGTAATTCCCCTCTGGATACAGGACCTCCTTGGTGTGCCTCACACCAAGCGATGACAGCACGTCATCGATGGTCTTCTCGCCGAGCGACAGGCACGCATGCCCGTCGTGGGCAAGGCACTTGATGCCCCGTCCCATCTGCTGTGCCCCGTCTTCAAGCACCCCTGCTTCCACTAGCGCCTGGAACCAGGAGCCAAAAAGCTCCCGCACCCGTTGGATGGACGGACGCCGCTGCAGCAATACGAAGATAGCTAATTGCTGTTCAGTGGTTAAGCTCGCGGTGTCTTCGGGCCTCGTGCCGAAATCGCGTGGTGGGACGTAGTCAAGCAGGGAGGCGAGTTCCTGCACGTAGGAGAGAGCATCGTCATGGGATATATCGTGTGTGCCGTGAACGCTCACGTCATTGAAGTAAATATCCGTGAGGCAGGGGCTACAAAACACGATCTGATTGATGCCAATGCGACGGATGAGCGGTAATGGCAGAGAGTCTTCAATGAAAGGCTCGCCGCACAACCGGCAGGTTGTCCACTCCGCAGGTTTGAGATAGGAGATAAGACCGGCATCGCGCGCACGGGTCCGGGCAAAATCGGTTAGGACACTCTTGATGGTGCGTCCGCGACATAGAGGGTCAGTGTCGCGCCAGTGATTGATGATGGCGTCCGGAGTGATATCCAGGAGGTCGTCGGACACGCTACGGTCAGCAATACCCTTGTGCCATAGCCACCGGTATCGTTTGATCCTAGCGAGAATGACGAGGTCGTGTGTGTCGGTCCACCATGGCATGATATGAGGATTATTCGCATACTCCTCGTTGATGGGTGGCTCCGTATAAAGGGACTCGTCTCGCTGCCTGTATTTGCTGGCCATTGGTCATCCATTCATGCTTGGTGGAAGGAATTGGCAACATACGTTATCACACAAAATGACGATAACGGTTAAGTAGCGACTAGGTCCTCGCGGAACACATGTACAAGTCTTCTTCCATCCCATCATCCTAAACTATAGCCATCGAGTCCACGTAAACCGTCAATGCTCGATCCCAACACCTGTCTGAGCATGGGCACCCCGCTCGCCGCGATTCCTGCTGGACGACACTAACGTAGCTCAAACGTCCCCACGATGTCGGTCACCTCGGCGTCCACATCCAACCCATACGTCTGCAACCACGCGTCCCCGAACGACGCGCCCGCCCCCGCCACGTCGCCCGCCTCCAGGGCGTCCAGCGCCTCGGTCAGGGCGTCCCCCCCGATGTGCATGTCCCCGATGCTGCGCGGCCGCGCCCGCTCCTCGTTGTACACTAGCACCATCACCCGGCACGCCCCCACATCCAGCCCTTGCTCCTGCACCCGCTCCCGGAAGGCCCGCGCGTTCGCCGCCCGCTGCACCTCCGTCGCGATGCCGCGCACGCTGATCCGCAGTCCCGGCGTCGAGCGCGCCACGCTGCGCGCCTCCCCGCCCTCCTTCTGCCACCGCTGCACCGTGCGCACCGCCACCCCCAGCTCGCCGGCCAGGGCGCGCGTCCCCGCCGCGACCTGCGCCCGCCCCTCCCCACTACCGAGTTGCCGCACGACAGCGCGGATCGCCGCCGGCGTCAACTCCACGTCCGCTGCCGCCACGCGCGCCTCGTAGGCCCGCGCCAGGTCCTGCCCCAGGTCCGACACGCTACGTCGCCCCAACGGTCGTTCGCGCGTCCGCACCCACGCGCAGCGGCTTCAAGAGTCGCAACAGCGTGCCGATCCCGCCACCGTGCGTGCCGTCGAACGCCGGCAACACGCGCTCCAACGGGATTGCCGCGTCCTGCACTTTGAAGTGCCCCAGGCCCGTCCCCAGGGTGACGGACGGCGGGCATGCAGTGATAGGATCGGGATCGTCGCTCACGAGGTAGACCGCGTCCTTATGGACCGCCACGGGCGTATAGCCCGCCGCGTCCATCTTGTGTAACGCGCGCGACAGATTCGCGTTCGCCTGCGCGATGACGAGATGCCGCCAGTCGGGCCGGTAGAGCGGGCTCCGCTTCTCCTTGTGCCACGCGCTGTTGAAGCCGCTAATCGTGAGCGCGTAGGTGTACTTGAGCGCACCCAGGGCCAGGCGTCCCGCCGGCGTCGTGTCCGCGTAGAGCCCCGTCCGCGCCGTGCGCAGCCGCTCGTACCACGTCTCCATCGCCCGGCTGTGCTGCGTCCAGACGTGGGCCTCGGTGATGTCCACGGCCTGGCCGCGCTCCAGTGCCCACGCCACCGTCGGCGTACAGGCCCACCGCTCCTCCGCGCCGGCGATCCGCGCCAGCCAGTAGCCCGGCAGCTTCTTGTCGAAGGGCAGTTTGCCGGCCGGGTCGCGTCGCTCCTCTATGCCAGACAGGCCCAACTCCACTACGCCAGCCGCGCTCAACCATTGCGCGTTCTTGTCATAGGAGTGCAGGTACGCCTTGTCCCGCTCGGCCGGCGAGAGTGTCCGCAGCCAACTCACCTCCGTCACCGTGTCGGCCTGCCCCGCCGGCGGCGGCAGCCGCTCCGGGTATTCTCGCTTGCTGTCGGCCCCGCACTTACTCAGCTCCTGCAACAGGTCTATCCCCGTCCTGCCTGGGCTACGATAGTAGGGCGCGCCCACCGCGCGGGCGTAGGCCACGAGCGCCCCCAGCAGCGTGGCGCCGTCGGTGTCGAGGCTCCACACCGCGTGCTCGTCGTAGAGTGGGAACACAATCGACACGCCCGATCCGGCCTCGCCCTTCTTGCGCAGGTCGAGCCAGGGCGTGAGCGCCGTGGGGAAAGCGTGCAGGTCATCCAGGCCGTCGCTGACGAAGGGATGGCGCAGCTCGCGGAACGGCCCCGCCACGGCAAGCGTCTCAGGCAGCCCGGCCGCACGCACCCAGGCGTCGGTGAGCCACAGTTGGGTTAGATTGTGCCGCCGCGCGCCGTTATACAGGTCCCCGACGTGCCGGATTGCCCCCCGCATGGGGATGAGGGGCGTGTCAGGCAGTCGCAGTCCGTCCACGTCGAGCACACCAATTGTCGCGGTGGATGTCGAACCCCACGCCGTTTTCGGTTGTACCCTTCTATCGGTCAGTGTCGTCACGGGTCATCCCTCCTGCACCATTCTACCCCCGTGTTATACCGAGAGACGTCATCACCCTTTAGCCTGACCATGACCACGTACCACCGGTCCGGTGTGGCGCGCTGGCGTTAGTCGAATAAGCTTTTCTGATGTGGTTCTGTATCGCTCACCGGCTCTTGCGCGATTTCTGTCTTCTTGCGGCCACGTCGACGCGCCTCGATCACGGGCTTGATCGAGTGCTCAGGGGGCAGATCCTCCGGCATTGTCCCCCCGATCTCTTCGATTGCCCGGCGCACTGTCTGCCCTACCTCATGATGCGTGTCCATAGCCTTGGTTTGCCCGATGATCCCCTCTTTGCGCAGTCTTTCCTCTGTTTGAGTGATGCGGAAGTCATTGGCGGCTAACTCTGCCCGACCACTCCGATCGAGGAGGTCCTCGCGTGCCCCGATCCCTTTACGAACCTTTATCGCGCCGAGGTCGAGGCCGCCATAGAGCCCCCGGTATCCCGCGTTCTGGAAGACGCCGAAGCTGCGCGAAAGGACGCCCGCGCCGTGTGCGGCCTCAGCCAACTTCTTGTTATTCTCCGAAACGCGCTCGCGCAGGCGGATACGCTCGTCCCGCTGCTCGCCGAGCTGCTGCAGCTCGTTCTGCCGTGTGGAAACGACGAAATAGACCTGCGCTTGGGCGATCTCGGGCTTGCGTGGGTCGCCGTTCTCGGCAATAAGATAGCAGGCGAGGCGAGAGAGGGCGTAATCCTTGAGCGCGCGCTCCGCCCCTGAACCAAGCCTCACCATCCTCTCGGTTGCTGGGAAGTGGTCACCCACGATCCCGCCGACCTGCGCGCAGGCGGTCGTAGCTCGCTTGATGGCACCCTCAAAGCGCTCCCATTTGGTGTAACCGAGCAATGGCGCGAGCTCCCGCGCGCTCCAGTACTCCATACCGTATGGGTTGACATGCCTGATCGATTCGAAGTCGATCGGGTGTGCCTTCCCCGCAGCAAGCGCATCTATCGATGCGGCCGTGTCCGTGTCCGCTTTCTTCGTCATCGTATCCTCCTATGCTCGGCCACCAGGCATCGAGCGCATCGTACCATTTTCCCGGCACCGGGAAAATGGTACGCGCCCCGATCGCCCGTTTGTCTCCACTGTTGACGCGGACGACCTACCATGGTGCCGAGACGCACGGCGCAGGCGCTCCTGCCACATATCGCTCGCCACGTGACCGACTCTCACATGACACCTCCTCATGTATCGTACGGCTGCCGTTACACCTCGATCCATCCGTGGTGCGGCGCGTACGATCTCCTCGCGCCGCCTTCCTCCTGACACAACGCGTGTCACCCTCGTGCCCGTATCCTACCCGCTGTGGCCCTCTCATCAGGGAGATCGCACAGAGGCCAGCGCCGCCCGCACCGCGACTACTCGCCGCAGTTGATCTGCCAAGCGGCAGCGGCAGGGCGCAACCCGGCAACAGGGGCATGCTACTACCGGGGGAGATGCGACGACGGCTACCGTGGTCGGACGTGGACGAGGGGTGGATGCCGCGACAGGTATCCGATGTGGGACCACCGGGGGTGGCGGGGTGACGGCGGATGGTAAGGGGATAGGTGCGACTTGATCGACTCTCGCGGCGTGGTCACCTGTGACTGAGGACTCCCCCGACGTCGCGATCTCGTACGCAATGCGCATTCCCGTATGGCCCGTGCGCCCTAACGCCCGGACCACGCACCCCCATAGCTTGTGTTCCAACCACTGCGCGTGGAACGGCGTCGGCACACCCACGCGCAGCACGTCGCCGTCTAGGGCGAGGGCACGGGTGGAGGCGAACCACGCGGCGTAGTTCTCCGCCGTCACGTCTCGCCGCACCTCGCCCAACACCGCGCGCCACAGTGCCTCGGCCTCCGTGGTCGCCGGGGGGTCGTCCACCTCCGATGCGGCGAGTGCACCAGGACCAGGCGTTAAGGGCACGATCGACGCGCTCGCCGTCGGCACGGCCATGGCGGTAAAGTCATCGGGTGCCTCCATGAGACCCTGGAGTGTGGCGAGCAAGTAGGGCATGCGGATGACTGTGCCGCCGCGGCCTCGCTTCGTGATCGCCGACGCCTGCGACAGGGTGATGGTGGCAGCCTCATTCAAAAGTATCGTCAAAGCCTCGTCGCCCAGGCCGGCCGCGTGTTGCATGTTGAGCACCCGTGTCCGACTCGCGTGTGGAGCATCGTCACCGAACTCCACCGAGAGGTGGGCAATGTGCACGGCGATGGATGATAGGTTAGGGTCGACCGATCTCACCGTTGGGGTCGGTTCTAGTGGTGATGTTTCCCTTGTCACCATCATCGAGTCGTTCGAGTCGAGATGCGGACGGGAGTGTGGGGTACGCCCACTTCGTTTCGAAATATCTGTATGTCTTCGACTGTTTGTTGTCTCGACTGTTTGTTGTGTGTCCACATCCGCGACAGGGGCCTGTGTTATTACGCAACAGGGGGAGTGTGCCTGTGATACAGGGGAGTTGTCTTCCTGTAGCACGGGGGTTGTCCGTTGGGGGGACAAGGGGAGCGGCGCGGGCGTCACCGCAGCGGGGTCCTTGAACACAATGGCGTAGGTGTTGGCCAGTTGACCGCGTCGGGGGTCGGTGTTCTTGCGCTTGTGGATCAGGCCGGCCTCGATCAAGCGGTCGAGGGCGCGTACGACGGTCGACTTGGCCAGGCCGGTCCCGTGGTCGAGGCGGCGGGCGGGCTTGATGACGGTGCCGTCGGCGTCACGGACCTCGCCGGTGACGATGCCATGGCAGATCTGGTCGAGGCTGATCTGGTCGCTGTGACGCTTGAAGCCGAAGGTGCGGCGCGCCACGTACATCAGCACGGTGAACGCGGAGGGGCCGAGCGGCGCCATGACCTCGTCGAAGTAAGCGTCGGGGATCTGCGTGCCGTTGAGCGTGGTAACGCCCCCAAAGGTCCATGTTTCCACTGGAGCCGTGTCCATCATGTCCGTCATGACCATGCTCATCGCGCACCCCCTATGGTGTCAGGGTGGAGGGCGCGCAGACGCCAGTAGCGGTATTCGGCCAGTTCTGCGGGCGTCGTCGTAGCGAAGGGTTGGCGGATGCCGTGGTCCCGGCGCAGGCGCTTGTGCTGGGCGCGTCCACTCAGGATGTCTCGTGCGCCGGCGAGAGTCTGCTGGAGGGATACGTCGTGGTCGAGGGCGGCGACGATGCGCGCGCGACTATTGATGACGGTGGTATGGTCGGCGCGCCCCAAGGCCTGAGCGGCCGCCACGTTCGTCAGGTGATAGTCCTCGACAAGCAGATAGGCACACAGGTGGCGCGCGTGGGCGACGTGGACCGCGCGCGTCGGGCCGAGGATGGCGGTGGGGCTCACATCGGCCGTTAGATGGGCCTCGTTATAGGCGCGCGCGACGGCTGCGATGATGCGCCCTGTATCGACCGTCCCCGCGCGCGTCCACACCGGAGTTGGTTTTCCACCGTGATAATCGTCAGGATATTGACAGGCGCGCGCGTCATTGCTATGCTCTTGATAGGGCATAGGGGTGTTTTCAAGCATAAAACTCTCCTAGCAGGCTCGAAACCCGGTTCGGGAGCCTCGGAAACTCCTTCGGGTGACAGCCTTCGTTCGGTGGCTTTGGTGGTTCCCGCTTGTGACTTGGTTACACCAGGGCCGGTTACTATAAATAGTTGGTTCAGGCGAGCAAGAGGCTCACCGGTTCGTAGCCGGTGGGCCTCTTGCTTTTGCGGCCGCTACGGCCGCGCATTGTGCTACATGGCAGACTCCTTCATGATGAGCATTGTAGCCCACGGCCTCCCCTGGCGTAAAGGCGGCACGCAGGGGTAGGCCCTGCCCCTCCCTTAAAGGCGCTATCCCGCGCATCATTTGTGTGGTCATGGCAGCCCCGTCCAATCGTAGGCCGTGCCGTGCTTCACCGGCGCTGTCGGCAGCCGTGGCGGGCCGGATGCCGCCGCCGGTGCCGTCGATGGTGTAGATGTCGCCGGCGCTGGCGCGGGGGGTGGGGCCGCAGTTGCCGTCGCCGCAGGTGTCTTCGCCGTCACGCGCACCGGCGCCCACGGTCCCGTCGGCGTCGTTCCCCGCGCCGCGTCGGGCACGACCACGACCTGTGTGCCCTTGGGCGCGGGTGTCTGTACGGGTGCGACGGCCGCCAGCGGGGGGTGGTGGTGCGTGGGCGCTTCGACGCACGCACTGGGAGCCGGGCGTGTCATCAGGCGACGCATGGCCTGGACGGACCACATCGGCCGCGTGCGTAGGTCCATCGGCCGCGCCTCGCGCGCGATGGCGACGACACGCCGCCGTGACGAGGCCGCCAGGTCGTCGGGGAACAGCAGGGGCACGCCCGCCTCGCTCGCCGAGCGACTATCGCGCTCGGGCCGTCGCCCAAACAGGCCACCTGGTGCGGCCGAGTCGCCCTCCCCACGAGCCAGCACGGTGCGGTGGCCCAAGGCGTCGCTCGCCCACTTGGCATCGTCGCCGCGCGTCCCGCCCAGCCAGGCCAGTACGTTGCATGAGTCGATGATGGCCTTGGCCCCCAGTTCCCCGTAGTCGTCCACGAGTTGCGAGAAGGACTGGAAGCTGATGACGCGGGAGATGCGCGGCTGCCGGCAGATATTGAACCACTTGGGCGCGTGGGGGATCGCACCCATCGTGCCGAACTCGTCCAGCAGCAGGCGCACCTCGCGCGCTAACTCGCCGTTGGGCAGCGTGCGCGCGCGGTCGAGCAGCACGGTGAACATCGTCGTGAACAGCGCGGCGACGAGCGGGCGCAGCGTGTCGTCCCCGGCGGGGATCACGATGTAGAGCGCGACCGGCCGCCGTCCCGTGCGCCCGAGGCGGTCGAGGTCGAGCGTGCCCTGACCGCCGACGACGGCCTTGATGGCGGGGTCGGCGAGCGCGGAGAGGCGCGGGGCCAACCCCGAGGGGATGGAGGAGCGCAGGTCGCGGTGCTCGGCGATCAAGCCGAGGAACTGCGCCGCCGGCCCCGTCTCCGCGCCGCTCGGCCCCTTCTTCAACGCCCGCTCGATGGCCTCCACGTTCGGTTGCAGGAGGAGGGCCAGCAGCTCATCCAGCGTGCCGGAGGGCCGAGCGGCTGCCGTGGCGACGGCGTGGACGTGCATCACGCCCGCCGCCATGAGCAGGAGGACGGCCTGCTCGAAGTAGGGCTGCGGCGGGGCGCTGTCGGCGGGCTTGGAGTTGTGCAGCCAGGCCCGCGCCCAGTCCTCGGCCTTGGCCGGCGTGCGCACCAGGGCGAGCGGCGCCCACGTCACACTGTTGGCGGGGTTCTGCATGTCCAGCCGGTAGACGTCGTGCGTCCGGCTCATCGCTGCGGCCGTCTGGGTCCACCCGTCGCCCTTGTTGTCGGTGGCGACGTAATCCACCCCTGGGTCGGGCTCTAACAGTTGCGTCTTAAAGAAAGCGTTCGACTTGCCCAGGCCGGTCGGCGCGTCGATGGCCACGCCTTCCAGGAGCAGCGCCGACCGCACGCCAATCGTGATCCGTCCGAGCCCGCGCCGCGCCGTGCCCAGCACCATGTCACCCGGCTTGGCCCGCCGCCGCGTCAGCTCGTTCCAGGTTTGCCAGCGCGCGCCGCCGTAGGTGTTGGCCCGCGTCGGGTCGAGGGCGCGCTTCCTGCGGCCGATCACGATGAACACGGCGAACAGCGCCAGGAGCGCGAGCGCGCCGCCTATCTCCAGCGGGATCGCCGCGCGCACGGGCGCCCCGCTACGGCTATGGAGGCTGGCGTAGCGCCAAGCCGCGCCGTGGCGCATCCAGAAGGCCCAGGTGCTCGTGTGGATCGTCGGGGCGAGCCCGTGGAGGCCGTGGTGCGCCCACGCCTGCGTCGCACGCAGGGCGGACAGCCCGTTAGCCGCCGGCCAGGCCACCGCGTCGTAGGCCGTCTGATACCACAGCGTCACCGTCGCGGCGACGTGGTGGGAGAGGGCCGTGGCCGT
>JAABUO010004513.1_pt1 | contig 16402 bp, 17 predicted proteins | sample 5559291 | NCBI WGS metagenome assembly JAABUO01 (sample SAMN10711878, study PRJNA513372) | rock metagenome | isolation source: Antarctica rocks | place: Antarctica: Victoria Land, Finger Mt sud
TGCAAGCCTCATATAGATGTCATAGGACTCCAGGTAGTTCCTCTCCTTCAATGCCTTGCAGATCATCCAAAGCCCAGCCTTCATATCAGGGTCAACCTGTGTGTACATTGACCACCTTTTGTGCACCTGCTACTGAGAGACAGAGGATGGAAACGGCCACCTTTCAATTACTGTCTGCCTTGACAGCCCAGTGTCCATGAAGTTGGCAATGGCTACAGGCTTGTGGATTTGAAGGACAAGTTTCAGTCTACAGCTGTGCTGTAAAGTAGATGGGTACAGTTTGTAACGCTGCTCATCTGGTAAGTAGACTCCTCTGAGACATGCAGGGCACTGAGACATGTCTTGAATAACAACAGTGCAGCATCACATTGACTCTAGGCGACTGTGCCCAGAGAAACTGTCTTCTCCCTGGGATCTGCATCTGTGACAGCAGCTGAGTTTGTGTTCACAACTTGGTCTGCGTTGTGCACTTTGCTTCTGCTGCTGATAGCCCTTTGGCTTTGATGCACTGAGGGCTTATATCATGTCTGTCACTGCTAAGCCAGCCACTGTAAGGCACCGAGCTACCTGAATCGTGATGCATGTGTGCTTGCCTCTTGGACAAGTAACGCATGCCGTCACTTTCATAAACAGCTCTCTCACTGTCTATGTGTGCTGGGCATGCAACTACATGCAGACAATACAACACACATACCAAAAGAAGAGCTCAGGATGCAAACGACTGAGTGGAGCATGGCACATGCCGCACTGACAGATGACATTGCAGTGATGCAGGCAACCCACCTGCCGGCGCTTGAGCTGTTTGAACAGGGGCTTGAAGAAGGACATGGTCTGCGCAAACTGTGTGGTGGCCACTGTGCCAGAGGAGGAGTCTTTGGCTTCTTCCATTCGAGCTTCCAGATCTGCCTCCCATTCAGATGTCCACCGCTTTAAGTACCTGCAGAATGACACTATGATTCACAATCTCTTGTGCACAATATGATAGCATTGAAGGATTTCCAAAACGTGTGATACAATTACATGCGGTCTCTTGTTATTGCAAGCAATGGCTGCTGCAATCAATGCAACACAACTGGCTTCCTGATACAGCACAGGAAGTTAGACCTTATAGAAGCAATGCTGGCTGTGCAACAATAGAGCAGAAGAACGGCAAGACTGTGGTCAAAACATACGCAGAGCACTGTTGCCTGAGAGACAAATTGAAGATTGGGTGCAAAGCCAAGACAAGGCTTACATGTTGATCCTGTCTTCTATGGGCATCTGATCTTCTTGAAGCTTCTGACACAGCCTCTCAGCTGCTTCACTGAAGGAGGCCTCCATTTCGCCATTGCCATCAAGGTCTGGCCGTGTGGCATCCCCATCCTGACCAGATGTCGATGGGGCCTATACACGAGCAAAAATAGGGCTTGGGTGTCGCAGCAGGTGTACTCATGTATCTTTGTATGTAAGGCAGAACTGTTTGGGTTGAAAGCATACTCATTGGACAAGGAAAGCGAGGGGAGTAGTTTCCACAACTGCACACCTCTGAGGTTGCCGGTCCAGCGGAGACTGGTCTACTTGCGGCTGCAGCTGCATTTGCTGCCGCCGTAGCAGCAGCAGCAGCAGCAGCTTTCTCCTCCTTTTTAGCTGGTGCCTTCTTCTGCAGCTTGCCCTGCTTAATGAGCTCCAGCAGAGAGTTGCCTTGTTGACCACCAATCATGTCATCATCAATCTCAAACTCCTGCTGAGCCTTGCGCAGGCGCTGAGAACGCTCAAGCTCTTCCTATCATCCAAAGCAAGACCAGTCAGAGCTGTGATTGCTGGAGCTGCTGCAACAAGCATGTGCAATGCTGATACCATCTTGCCAAATCAAAAACAAGAACAAGGCAACTTCAGACACGCAAAACATGTTTAGACAATGTAGCTGCTGGGGCAGGCAGCTAGATGCTGCAGGGGCAGGCCTGCACAGTCACACATGTGCAGATGCATGAGGCTGGCCAACAGCCCTGCAGGCAGACAGTACCTCTCCAAACAGGGTCGCTGGCTGTCCAAGCAGTCTGAGCCTTCTGACCACCTCCTCTCTAGGCAGGGCCTCTTCTGAGTTAGTTCTGGCACCAGAGTCTAGCCTTTGCAGCTCTCCACTGCCATCTGCTGCCCTTTTCAGGGCGCGCTTTGCTTCCTGTTTGGCAATAGCAGCTTCCGTGAAACACAACAACGGCATTCCAACAGATATGAGGTGCAGTTTACAGGACAGCTAATGCCGTACCTTGACGTCGTTTTCGATGTGCTCTTCGTTCCGAAGCTGCTGTATCCGAGCTTGTTCGATCTGAACACGCTTGACCTGAGTTCTGCCACCAAATTCTTGCTCGGCAGCTTTCCGCTTCTTGGCCAGAAGAGCCTTCAGGCCATCCATGAGTGGCCTTGAGGTTGAGCAATACCTAACAGTGCACAGCCAAAATGAACGCTGCGAAAATATCAAGTGACTTCAGGAAAGCTAGCGAACATTACTATGACTGTTGTGGAGGCAGCATGCTTTGCTCAGCTACGGTACAACGATGATTTGCGATTTAAGTCTGAATTAGCGCATTTGCCAGCTGGTTGCAGGCCATAGTGCAACTGGCCCAGCGATAATACTATAACCAGGAGATTAGAGGCTGCCTCATCAGTACAGTGCAATTTCGGTGTTCTGCATCACGCAGTCATGTCTAGCCTGGTGGGCCTTCAGCTTCATGTCCAAATGAGGGGAGACTTACCTGCACGGGCTAATTACATTTTGTGGAGAACCCATGCTTCTCACACAACTGTCAGCTTCAGTTGTCAGTTCTGCACGACATGAAGTTGCTGCCTTCTTGCAGCCTCCCAATCGTCTGTAAGCAATGTCCTATATGCCCAAGGATTGCGTTTACCAGATCACCGTGGGTAGAGGCCAGATATATATGGGGCTGACTCTGCAGAGTCACATCTTTCACAGAACAAATGTATCTGGACAGCTACAAGCTCTGCTGGATGGTCAACAGCTTCTGCAGCAGATAGCAACAGCATATCAAGGTGTACGGGCAGCCACACTCAATATTCAGCTATTTCTTTGGCTGACAAATACAGCAGGGCCGCATTGGATACAGCAAGTTTCACCAAGTTGGACGATTTGCAGACCCCCACTGCTGCTGAGTGCAGACAAGAGCGACTAGAGAAGACTGCAGGCTGTGACTGAAAGGTCTCGGGTACATATGACCTAATGCTTGCGCAATCTTTCAAGACATGATTTGCAAACAATTGTCACAGCCAAACCACATGCAATTGTGCTGTGGACACACTGAAGCAGCCATCTAGATTAGGGCCTCAAGCACAGTGAGAACACAGTAATGCTGTTGAGATCACAAGAGCTGCACAGCTGCAAAGCTAGATAATGATGGGAAGTTACGCTTCTGCAGCCATGGGGACGCTGTCTGCATCCATTATTTTGCTGTACTCAGAGATGGGCTTGCTGAAGTCTGAGTTCCTAGCAAATGTAGCTGGACCTGTGATGCGGCTGCCATAGACAGTTCCACCGTATTGGCCTTGCAGAGCTGCTTCACTGTAAATGCTGACAGGGACATCAAGATCTCTGTACGAGGACGACAGAGGCTGAGCTGTGCATCCATGTGCTACTCTGTCTGCTTGAGCCTGAGACATTGCAACACCAGATCATTGACACCACCAGATGACACCAGATGATCCACAATGAGACAGATACTAATAGCACAGACAGTGCATAGTGCATATGATGCACCTGATGCAACAGAATGTCTGGGCACATGTCAACAACAGCATCACAAGATAAGCCGCTGCAGCAGAAAGCCTGCCATATGCCTCTGGTGCTGAGTGCATGCTGCTGCCAAACTTGCATGTCACCTTTGGCAACATGCCAGACTCTGCAAGGAAGGTGTGATCACGACACACGTCAGCAGTCCCATCCTGAGTCTTCATTACGCGCTGGCCTAGCCTGTTGCAGCAAAAAAGCAGTGAGTGCTTCCACAATGTCTCACTTGTGCACAGCCCATCAGAAGGACACACACAACCGAAGCTGCAGAACACCAAAATGACATCTACTTGTCCGCAGTCTTGACAACAGCTGTGAAGTTCAGACTAGTGGTGCTTGCAAATTCTGGCAAAGAATGCTGCAAATCTTCACACACCTGACTGTATTTGGCCCACAGTATTGAAACTCTTCTCGGTAGTTGGTTTGATACTGTGGAGGCAGTGGAGCTGCTTCGGACATTGTAGAAGCCTCTGCCAGCATTGCTTCCATTTCCTGTCGCCCAACACCAGGTGTGAGAACGGCTGATGCAGGCAGAAACTGATCTGCAGCTAGTGTTGAACATACCAGCTGAGTTCGTATGCCAGCAACAGGACGCTCGTTATAAAGCGCAGGGTCTTTGGTATACTGCTGGCTGCTCCTGTAGGTGGCCTGAGACTGGCTTTTCCAGTCCTTGGAGTCCTGCATTACTGCAGGCGCTGAAACCCAGCATGATGTCAAGCTGAGGACTTCAACTGCCTCCAGTACAGTCTCAGTGCTGCTGTTTTTCAGTCCTCTTATGCATGTCAGCCTATCTATGGTGACGAAAGCGGTGCTGCAGTAATTCAGACTGCTCTTGAAGCAAGTACCAGCCAAAGAACTTGCAGGAGTGAGCTTAATTCACATACCAATCTCTCTGAATGTGCAAAGACCCTCTCAAAGGTGGGTAGCTGCTCTGGTTTATCTTGTCTTATGGCATAGAGTGGACAGTCATCCTCTGTCTTTGTCCAGGGCTGCATACATGTCGTTGTGCAGGGCTGCGACACCTCAATGGAGGGACAGTAAAGCATGCAGCAGACACTTTTGGGTGGGGGCAGACTCGCCCAGTACCTTGTATCTGTGGGTGCCAGTGGTCTCAAGGAGCTTCTGTTCCTCTTGCCAGTTCCCTACCAAGGTGTGCCTGTGCTCAGGCTTGTTGTACAGCTGACTTGCGATTTCTTCGCTCATCGTTTCACCGCAAAAGCAAGAGTAGTGCTTTTCTGAGCAACAGTATGGTAGTTCGCTTATACAAGCTACCAAAAGCCACTGAACTTCTATGAAGAGGGAAATGGATCCCTCGCATATATATATGTATATACATCACCCACCCGTGAAATGCTTTCCCTGCTACGCTCCGTTGTGATTGTAAGTTGCGCTCACTACGACCAATCCATTGCACCAGGCAATAATCGGCGAAGGGCCCTGCTAAACATATCGCGTGGTTGCTGTGTGCCACGGTACTGGTCACCACTGTTGCTTATCGCATGCTGACTTGCTGATCGCAGGAGGTCGTCGTGTGACTGCAGCCTTCGCATGCTCTTTCAGTCAGTGTAGCGCAAACAGCCTGTTGCAAGCGTAGCCGTGCGGATCACGAAGCAGTTGTCCGGACGGCATGGACCCGAGAAGGGTTTCAGAGCTTAGTGAGGCAGCTGCATGTGGTGCCGCCCGCAGGGCAGCTGCTGATGCCAGGCAACGCAGCATTCAGGAAGCTGTGATCAGAGCAAGAGGTATTCCATGTGACAATTGCCCAATGCATGCATGGCAACAAGTCCTGTACACCTGTGACAGATTGCTCTTGACTCTGACAGAGCACCCCTATACCCCAGATGTGGATATGCTGGATGCGCCACCCTTGGAGAGTAGCAGGCGCTCTGGCTTTAACAGAGTAATGTCACTAATACGCTCTGGGAGCTTGCCAGGTTCTGAATCCTTAGACAGACAGGTTTCAGCAGACAGTGCTGCTACCCTTGACTCAGCCAGCAACAGTGAGCCGTACATGTCCTCACACCCCGACGCTTTGAGAATCTCCACCAGGGCAGCCGTACCACAAAGGCAACATAGTGATAATTTGGCAAGCTCAATTGCTGATCCACCACCACGTCGCTTGCAGCACAGATTGTCCTTGAATCAGCCATCATCACCCCAAGTCATTGACCTTGATGACGACTCTCCACTTCCAATGCGCCAGAGAGGGCAAGCAAAGTCAGCCGCCAACAGCAGATTGCAAGTGAATGCTTCAGATCGACAGGCTGGCGGCTGCCTTGTAGACCTGACAGGTGAAAGCCCTCCAGTCGCACGGCTACCCACAAGACGGCCAAACAACAGAGTCAATCTTGAAAGCATTGGTAGTCACCTACTCCAGAGTACGTCCAGCGATCTGGGAAGCCGTCAGCACTCTCTGCAGAACACTTGGCAGAATCAACCTACACAAGCATCCAGACCCAGACACCCATTATGCAGTTTCCCATCCAGTACAAGCCTATATGACAGCGGGACCTTACATGATCTGCAGTCAGGATTCCCAAGCAGCTCAGCAGACACCTCTGCTGCGAGTCGAATGAATGGCGTATACAGTCATGAAGCAGGCGACTTTCTGGATTTGAGCAGATGGCATTCAGGCCCATTTGGCAGTGAAAGGCTAGACCTGGAGGGATCAAGTAGGCCAGGTGTGAACGCCTCAAGTCACAGGAGCGGTTCTCAACACCATAGGTGCAAAGCTGACCCCCTGCAATGTCTCTGCAAAAGCCTTCCTGTACTGCAATGGTCTTTGTTCTCTGGGCCTGATGATACACTGAGTTACCTGTCATGATGCTGTTGTGGTGCTCAAGGCTTATTGTTCAATGCAATTGTTGATGCACTGGTGCCTTCTCCAGCATAGGCAGGAGCCGTCAGCTGTCTGTTACCCCTTTTGTAACTCTTTTGACTGATGTTCTTTAATTACATTTCAAGCATTTGTTTGCATATATATTCTGCAGCAAAGCCACCTACTTTGTCTCCTTCTGTCTCAAAGTAAAGACTGTCTGTTCCACAGGAATGGTGCCGCAAGCTCAAATCCTGCACAGCAGCTTGCTTCCATGCCATCTGGTAGCAGGCCAGATGCTGCCAACCAGGAAGACCTGGATTTGGCTCTGGGCAAGTTACACTGTGCTTGTGTAATCACAGTTGCAGGCTGTCAAGACATGCTTTGATGGCGTGCTGTGCTGCACTCTGTCCTGCTTGAGCATGTGTTCTGCACATGTGCAAGGCATAGCACCCTTCTTCAGGAAGTCTGCTACCTTGTCATGCCATGCCTTGCTGGGCTGTGTAGTGTACTGTACTGTTGCTTGATGACATGCATTTGTCACAAATGATGCATAGGCGGTTGTGAGCATAATCATCCTGTTATACCACTCAACAAAGCTGACGTTTGTTTACGTTGATGAGTCCCAATGATACAAACCGTTGAATGATTCATTGCTTGATTGCTTGATTGATTAATTCATTGGCTGGTTGATTGATTGGTTGACATGCTGCAGCCATGGCCCTGGCAGCAGAAGATGACGAAGCAGCACCGCAGGTCATGCCCCCTCCACGTCACTCCACACGCTTCTCTAGCAATAGGACTAGACATCACGGCTCGTTTATACCAGGCTTTGCACACTCTCACTCAACGCATGCCAGCTCAGATCCTATGGCAGCCATAACACGGAGCTTGCTTGGAGGAAGCAGGTTTGATCTAGAATCAGGCCAAGCTTTGTTAGCTTCGCTCATGGCAGACTTTGAGGCCACCAGAGCAGTGCATAGCTCCAGCCATGGCATGGGCAGTGGACATCAAGACATGAGCTATGAGGCGCTGACTAATTTGGAGGATGTGAAGCTGACGGCGCCGCCAGAGTTGTTGGCTACGATGCCTTTGGATATGTGCTTGAAAGGGGGCCCATGGGATGACAAGGTACAGTGTCGGACTTGTACATGCTGCTGCTGCGTTGTCAAGCATTTTCAAGTCATGGTCTCACATGGCAGCATGTCTTGCCTGTGGCCAAAACGCAAGCACGGCTTTATCCTGCATTGTCTGGCAGGTCCGAGTGCTCCCATTGCTGAGTGACCATTTTGATTCTGCGCAAGCTCTGACAGCAGCGTTCAAGTGGTCAATGCCCATTGCAACTGCTTTTCTCATAAGACCTTACTCAGTGTGCCAGACACACCTGCTACCTTCTGCTATGGAATCACTGTTGGCAATGTACATGTAGGCTTGTTCTATATGCCAGTCTGAGTATGAGCCTGACGAAGTGATCATGATACTCCCATGTGAGCATCATTTCCACAAGGATTGTGCCATGGAATGGCTTGGCAAGCACAGCAAGAAGTGTCCTATCTGCAAGGAGTCTATTGGAGGGTGAACATATAATTCGCTGTAAAAGTCAGAACTTACAGTTATTTGGAAAATGTTTTTTCAAGGCGTCTTGAGAACCCTTCAGCATGTGAAATGAAATATAAAATCATTCACTGCTTTGTCTCTGCTGAGCTGAAGCATACCATGCACAAACATGTATATTTGCCTTACTGACTTCACCAACAAGTGCAAAATCAAGCATGTTGCAAATGCTAAGGTGCAAACTGAAGTGAGCCATAGGATTTAAACAACCATTTTGCTGCCATCACAGAAGACACCTGAACTGACTAATCTTGTAACCAACAAACAACATACCTGTATGGCTGCACACTGTGTTCACTCAGTTTAATTTGGCTCAATGAAATGTGTTGATCACGATGATGATGCAGATCACAGCAACGCTGCAGGAGATAAGGCACAATTGCTCAAGGGGAGGTGACAGCAGTGCCAGCCAGCATTTGCTGGGGGTGCATGACTGGGTGTGGTTGCAAGGCTGCCTCCACATCTCCATTGTCCCAGAACTCTTTGAAGCCGTGCTGTAGGTACCAATCAATTGTCTTCTTGAGGCCATCTTCCCAGGATGTCTTTTCACGCCATCCCAAAGTGTTCAGCTTGTTGTCGCAGATGTAGTACCGCCTACAAAGCAACATGTTGTAGCTGACACCCGTCTCACACATGTGACTCAAGCTCACACATGTGACTCAAAACATTGACACACGAGTGAGACAAAGCTAGAGCAGAATGCTGTCGCACCCAGTCACATCAAGACAATGTCAAGCTAATGAAAATCGTATCATTCAGAGCAGCATTTGCATACCTGTCATTGAAGGCACGGTCTCTGACATGTACAATCTTCTCAGATGGCAGCTTAAAGACCTTTGCTATGTCCTGTGCGACATCAAGGACAGTTCGCTCCTTCTGTGTGCCAATATTGTACACCTCCCCAACTATACCTTTGTGCAATACGCATGCAAAGGCCTCTGCTACATCTTCCACGTACAAGTAGCTCCTTGTAGCAATACCTACACGGCAAGCACGGTGGTAATTACAATGGTAATACGGTGAGGCGCTAGTGACAATTCACCATAGCATCACGCAGTGTGATAGTGAAGATGAACAACATTACTAGTAGCAGCAATGCCACTAGTAACGCTGCACAAGAGCCGATGCCCACTCATGGGGTAGGGCCTTAGCCTCGGCAGGAATGTAAATTTATGCCGGCGACCATCAGGGAATGACATGTACAATAGGCCAATCATGACTGAATCAAATAGTCGAGATGCTGCAAAGTTGATGGTACTGTGTTCAGGGCGATGGAAGGATCAGCAATTATATGCAGCAGAGTTAGCTTTGGGACACAGCAATGCGCTTTTGCTTACACATCACAACACTTTGCATCTGTTCTCTGCCAGGCAACAAGAAGTGTTGCTTTGGACTCACCATCCCCATGAACAGGCAAATCCTCTCCTCTGCTAGCTAGCAAAGTAAACTTTGGAATCATCTTTTCAGGAAATTGGTTGGGCCCGTATACATTGTTGCCTCTTGTGATGATAATGGGAAGCTTGTATGAGGTGTAGTAAGCCTTAGCCATCATCTCTGCTCCAGCCTTAGCAGCTGAGTAAGGGTTGGTAGGTTCCAGAGTGCTGCTCTCAATGAGGCCTGCATAACACCAATGCTACAGAACAATGCGGTTGCACATTTGCCTTGGCAGAACTGCACACAAAGTGAAGTTTTGCTGTGAGTGAAGACACAAACACAGCAGCATGGCCCCATGGATTCCTTCAACACCTTGAGGATTTGTGCACATGAATCTGTATGTGTGATGGCTTGACTGTATGACAACATCCAAAGTTGACAGTCATGTCTGTTCTGTGTGAGACCTGTATCATGCGGACTGTACCTTTCTCTGCGCCCAAGCTGCTCTCGCCATACACCTCGTCTGTGCTGACATTGATGACACGCCTAATGTTGCTAGACATACGACATGCCTCCAGCAAGACATGAGTGCCATATGTGTTGTTCATAGTAAATGCCAGACTGTTTCCAAAGGAGTTGTCCACATGTGTCTGCAGCACACAAGCATAGTTGTCTCAGCAAAATGAGAGTGCAAGAGAGTGACAGCGCTGCTTGGAAGGCATCGTATTCGCGCATTGTGCGCCTTGACGCAAGGTTGCATTGAAGGCCTATAGTATGTCTCCGTTTGTGCTGTGGCTACAGCCAACAAAGGTATTGCACATGGACAGACCTGAGCTGCAAAGTGCATGACAGTATCAATCTTCTCTGTTTCCAGGATGTAGCTCAATAGGTCACCACTTTGAATGTCTCCCTTGATAAACTGCAACACACAAAACAAAGATTTTGTATATTGGTAAGCCCGTCACAACAGCTGGAAAGCGGGTGCATTCTGTCTGCTGATACCTTGAAATTAGGGTTGTCCTTTGCAAATGTCAGGTTGTTCAAGGTAGCGCAATAGTCCAACTTGTCGACCACCACGACCTGGGGAACAGCAAGCAAACTCACTGTAAGCACACATGGTCATCTGACTGTGACCAGTAGGCTGAATTTATAAATGTTGGGCTACAAACGCAACGCTTATGTTTGCGGCAATTATCAAATCAGGGACCGACTGCAGTTTGTAGCGGATGCCGGCACCTTGTATTGAGGGTACTGTGTTGAGAGAAGCTTGGTAACGTGAGATGCGATGAAGCCAGCGCCACCCGTGATGAGGATCCGCTCTGGCTTATAGGCCTCATCATTGCCGTTCTGATCGGCCATGATGACCACAGACTATAGGACACGCTGAGGGTGCCGGTGCCACGGTTAAGCTCTAATACACTGCTTGAAGATCACGATCGTCGCCGGTAGGGAGGGCTTGCTGCCGCAAGTTTGGCGTGTACGACGGTTTCGCAGCAACTCACACTCGTCAACTGTGCTTTCTTGCTCGTGTTAGATCTGTCTGGGCCGCGTAATGCAGCCGGAGCAGGCAACTCTAGTGGCACTCAATGGACACCTGGCATCTCGGCTCATCATCCCGGGGGGGCAGTGGTTTTGGGGGGCCATGCATGCACTGCTGGGGGGCCATACAAATGTCTTGCTGCCATCACACTTGCTGCGCTGTGGTTGCGGTTGCAAAGCCCTAGTGTAACCAGTGATCGCTGCAAGATGCGGTTCAAAGGGCTGTGTGTTTGCCTGCGGCTCAGCTCATCACTCAGCCCAGTGATGGAATGGCTGAATTGCTAAGCTCTGATGAGTGATGAAAAGGTCTTTGTGCTGGGCATGTCTGGCAGTGGGCTGGCTGCAGAGGAGTGCATGAGTGATGAGATGTGCTGCTGCAGCTGCTCATATTTCACTTGCATTGCTCGTTGGCATGTGCAGTTGTGTAATCAGCCCTTTGGGGTTTCCACACAATGATGATACGCCAAAGTTTGATGAGTGATGAGCCCATGTCTGCCTGCTAGTATGCCATCACCCCATACCCTGGATTTGACACAGTCAGGCAATGCCTGTGCAGCACAGTATACAGTCCATACTGTCACATGTGCTGCACTCATTGTGGTCACGTGACCACAATGAGTGCACAGTTCAGGTCAGTGATCTGCTGAAAGACCAGGTCTGTGGCACAGCTTGTCACTCACAATGGGAGGGATGATGGTTTGAGGGGCCATGACTTGCTGTTCATCACACTTGCTGTGCTCGCTGCGGCTGCAAAGCCCTGGTATCATCATTGATCTGCTGCTTGAGGGAAGCTGGAAGCTAAGGGGCTGTGTGTTTGCCTGTGGCTTAGCCCATCACTCGTCCCAGTGATGGAGTGGGTGTTTTGCATAGCTCTGATGAGTGATGGAAAGGGCCTGTTTGCTGGTCATGTGGGCAGACTGCAGATCTCATGAGTGATGAGACGTGCTGCTACAGCTGCATATATTGTACTCGCAGCGCTCGTTGGCACGTGCACTGCCGTAATCAGCCCTTTGGGCTTTTATGAGTGATGAGCCCATGTCAGCCTGCTGCTGTGCCATCACTGAGTCAAGACTTGTCAATTCACCACTCACAATGTGAACAATCTGCAATGCTCATCAGTGATGAGATTTGCTGTTGCTGCTGCTTCCCATCACACTTGCTGCACTCGTTGCGGCTGCAAAGCCCTGCACAATTCATGTCAGTTATCTGCTGGAAGATGAGGCCTAAAGGGCTGTGTGTTCGCCTGCGGCTCAGCCCGTCACTCATCCCAGTCATGGAATGGCTGAGTTGCTAAGCTCTGATCAGTGAGTGAAAGCGGCTGTTTGCTGGTCTGGGTTGCTGCTCCTGTGGGCAGACTGCACAGCTCATGAGTGATGAAGTACGTACTGCTGCAGCTGCTTATATTGCACTGGCTGCGCTCGTTGGCATGTGCAGCTCGGTACATTTTAGGCCATGCGCTGCGCTGGTTGCCATAGGCTGGTGCTGTGGATGACGCTGCAGTGGGTGTGTGCAGTGCTGCAGGCAGGCATGAGTGATTTGCAGTGCACTGCGCTGGGTGACTGTTGTTTTTGGGCTCTGTGACGCAGCATGAGTAATGAGATCATTGATGTGATTGGCTGCGAACTGCCCTTTCTGTGCAGTGATGAAGATTGCTGCAGCTGCAAATATGTTCTCAGTGGATGAGTGGCCACCTGGGGCAGCAGAGCGGTGAGTGAGCAACAGCCTGCTTCTTGCAGGTCCCATCTCAGTGATCAAGGCTGCCTTTTGTTTTGCTGCACCAAAAACCAAAAAGTTCCGTTTTTTTTGTTCGCTGACGCTCGTGCTTTTGCTGCTGATGCTTCTTGTTTTGGCGTGGGCAGGGGGGAGTGATCTGCAGCATGCTTCTATCAGATCAGTGATTGGAGCTGCATTGTGGGACTGATTGGCCCTGATGATATAAGCTGGCGCTGCGAGCATAGCAAGCACTGCACTTTAGCGTATGATGTTAATGGGGTCATTTTGCAATCTGGATGGGTGATTACAGCCATTAGCAGGCATTGAATGATCATCACGTACCAACACAATTGCCAAATACAACCTGCGCTCGCTCATGATTGCCAAAATGCCATTGATGACACCTGGCAGGAGCTTGCCAGGCTCATGCACGTGCACGGACGCTTCGTCAAGGGTGTTAGCCTTGAGAAAGCTGCAAGCACAGAGATATATGCAATAGACAGCAGCGTGCGACCTGTCATCCTACTGTTAAGTAGCATGTCAGTCGCGGGGCATTTGTTCTGTTTTGTTCGAATTCGCTATACGGTGCCAACTCTGCTCCTAACTTTGTCAACGACTGGGAAACCTCTGCCATACTACTATACTGTAGTATGCACAGAGTCTTGTCAGGAGGCAACATACATGGTGCGCCAAGCTCATATGTGCAAGCTTTGGCTGTGTGTCCAGCAGCACTATGCAACTCTCTTTATGCAAGCAAAAGACCCTTGCCACACACAAGCCAATGCGCTGAATTCATTGTACTCAGCTAACGCAGCACAGGAAACCCAGACTTCACTACACAATTTGATACGACACAGTGATGATCAGACACGGTGGCACTGTAATCAGGCTTCCATGCTGTGACTTGGATGCGTACCACTGACTGTACAAACAATGACCTACTGCAGACTGCTTTGTTGTCCTGTGCCCATAGTGAGCTGCGCATAGCTTCATTTGCCATCCTGTCAAGGCGCATAGCAGTGCAAAGGTGGCATCATACTACTGTGTCGACATGCTAAGATTCCATGAACATATCAATCAACACATATGGCTGGGAGATCAACACTAGAACAAGGATTACATTGTATGTGTGCCCCACCTTTTGAGCCCATGCTGTTTCTGGTGCCAGGTCATCAGGATTGCAGGTTTGTGCATGACACAAGGATGCAGATTGTGCACAGTATAGTGATACTATACTTGATGCGATGTTGTACTTTATGTCATGGCTATCTTGAGACTTGCATCACCCCATACAGCTCTCCTGGCGGTAGTATACCCCACTGTAGTCTTCGGCAACTTTCACACATACATCTTTACAACATGCGATTTTTCATCTCCTCAATGGTCTCTTGCAGATCTCCACTGCTTGCCATTTCTGTGATGATGTCACATCCGCCCAGCAATTCTCCACTGACGTACAGCTGGGGAAACGTCGGCCAGTCAAACATCTTCTTCAGCCCTTGTCGCACGTCTTCATCAGATAGGATGTCAAAGGTCTTGAAGGGCTCCTGGGTAGCCTTGAGGGCTGCCACAACACGTTGGCTGAAGCCGCACCTAGGCTCTTCTGGAGCGCCTGTATAGCATACTCCTTTGAGACACAATGTTGCTTTCCTGATACAGTCTCAATTGCAAAGGTGACATCAGAAACTCATCTTGCCAGGCTGCTTTCTCTACTGAGCAGTCGCACTGTAGGGGAAATGCAAGTTCCTGCTGCTGCTGTATCACTGGTGGCCAGACGCACTGCTATGATGTGGCTATTGCTCAGTCATAAAGCATCAGGTCTGCAGCTAGATATGAGAGGCCAAGACAACATGCAAAACACCCTGCTGGGCAGCACTCTTCATGCCATGCAGGGTGTAGACTCACCTTTCATGAACAGCATAACAGGATTGTCTTTCAGGAGCTTGTATATCCGTAGCTCCACGCCTTGTGGCTCAGACTCGCCCAGTGCATCCTCTATGCTTTGTTTGAGCTCGCCTGCAGCAGCAGCATAGCAAGCATTGCCCTGCAGGACTATTGTGTTGCAGTACTGTTGTCCACAAAGCCATTTGTTCCACACACGCCTGTTGCTGTTATTTGAGTGACATCACAAAGGACGTCAACACCTGCTGCACTTCATGGATATCTTGCCATCATCTTGAGTTGCTACACTGCAGTCCTCAGGCAGGTTGGAAACAGGCCTTTACCTTCTTGCTGCATCTCAAGGATGACGTCACAGCCGCCCAGCAGCTCCCCCTTGACATACAGCTGGGGGTAGGTGGGCCACTGAGAGTACTCCTTCAGGCCCTGCCGTACTTTCTCATCTGTTAGTATATCAAACGAGTTGAAGGGCACTTTGATGGATCTGAGGGCAGACACCACCTTCTGGCTGAACCCACATCTGGGCGCATCAGGATTGCCCTGCGTTAGACAATGCATCGCTGTCAAGTATGCTGATGCATCTGAAGATTGGTCACTAAGCGCTGCGAGCTTGTAGCTATGCCAGAACATATTGAGAACAAGGTAAAAGTGGTTGCATAGACGGCAGCCTTAATGTACGTACTTTACCATTCAGCACATGAGAGCTTTTGTGGATTCTGCATTCTGCTTGGCTAGGATTTGGGTTGTGGGCAGCCAAAGCAGGCGGAGGAAAACGAGTTGGGCAGAGTCAGATGTTGAATATGCAAGGCATGCATGCCAGAGTGACCTGATATCAGCATGGCCTTTCCAATTGCGCGCAGGTGCAAGCGAACTGCTGACATCATTAGAGGTCAAACTTGTCTGCATGGTCTGCTTGAATTTTCAGACAAGATTCAGCCCCATCAGTTGATCAGCCCATGTCAAGCAATGTGGAACAAGAGCACAGGTAATGCAACATACAGGCGCTCACCTTCATAAACAGCATGACAGGGCTGGAGTCTAATAGCTGCTTTAGCCTCTGCTGCAGAGCAGACTTGTCATCTTGATCTGAACCTAACGCTTCTTGGACAGCAGTCTTCAGGCTGCCATCTTGCTGCATCTCCATGACAATGTCACATCCACCTAGCAACTCCCCATTGACTAGTAGCTGAGGGTATGTGGGCCATTGTGTGAACCCCTGGACAATCATACAAGCAAAGGGTGTGTCAGACCTTCTGCACCGATGCAGAGCCTAATGTGTTTGTACTACTCAGCTCAAAATGGGTGCCATGTAGCATCATGGTGTCCTGAATGTGATGTCATTGCTTGTTGTTCTTAACCATATAAACTGGACATCAAGCAAAGGCAGCTGACTCTGGCTGACAGTATCAAAGGTGAGTATGGCATCACGCTTGATCAAATGGCAACACCAGGCAGCAATGCATGTCTCCATGCAGATGATTAGTCACCTTTAGGCCCTGCCGCACAGCATCATCTGACAAGATGTCAAAATGTTTGAATTCAACACCAGCCTGTTGCAGTCCCTCCACCACCTTGGCGCTGAACCCACAGCGAGGTTCTGCAGGGCTGCCTTTCATGAAGAGCATGACTGGCGCTGAGTGCACGAGCTTGTTCAATCTGGTCTCAAGTGC
>JAABUO010004515.1_pt1 | contig 16400 bp, 16 predicted proteins | sample 5559291 | NCBI WGS metagenome assembly JAABUO01 (sample SAMN10711878, study PRJNA513372) | rock metagenome | isolation source: Antarctica rocks | place: Antarctica: Victoria Land, Finger Mt sud
CCGCACCGACGTCATCCACGCCATGATCCGCACCCGCACCCCCTACCGGCCGCCGTCACCCAACCCGACCGCCGTCGAGGCTGCGGCAGCTTGACTCCGACATAGAGACACTCAAGTTCGAAGAACCAACAAAGGCCGGATCAACGAGCGCTTACCCGTTGGGTACCTGGAGCGGCGAAGGAGAACTTGCCGGTGTCGCCGCCCGAGATAGGCACCTCGTTTACGCGATGCGGCTACCGAGCCCACATTCGGAGATCAGAACTGCGCGTCGCCAGGTAGCCGGTGCGCTGCAGGCTGATCAGCATTCGGTGAGCGGGTCCGCTTCTGGTGGCCTGCACGTGAACCTGTCCAATGTCCAGACGTCGGCCGGCTAGTGCGGCGTCCTCCAGAAGGCGGATGACTGGCCAGACGGTGTCCGTGCCACCAAAGTCGTGATCGAGCCAAAGATCGTCGATATGGCGGTTGCGCAGTGCGTTCAACAGCGCGACTCCTTGAGCGGAGCTCCGGGCTACGAGGCAGGGCCGCTCGTCGCGAAAGCAGCGCGTGTCGTCGATTAGGACTGTCACCGATCCTGCAGATGGTGCCGACAATGGCTACCCTTTCCGTCGCCGTGGCCTTCCTGTGTTCACTTCGCGGTTCAGGCCCCGGGACCTCAAACGACGTCTGGTACCTTTCCGCATACTCGCTCTTTCTGCCCCTTCGCTGAAGGACTGGGGCGGCACAGGAGCCGTCATATGGGAAGTCGGTATAGTGTTCTACCTGTACGGCGAGTCGCGTGAGGCTGAGTACCAGTATCTCTGGTTGGAGGGTGTGCTATGCCGCCAGAACCGGCCCACGACCTAATCCATCGGTCGCCAAGTGAGAACATTCTCCCAGGCGCGTAGTGCCTCCTGAATGCCCTTGGGAAGTTCTTCGAAGGCGACGGGACCTGCCTGCGAGTACGTTGCGAAGTCCTCAGCGTCCAGTACGAGTTCGCCGGTGTGGGCGTCCGAACCTATAAAAGTCGTCTGACCCCCAAACGAGGCCAAATAGCCAGTCGTTCCGTCCGCAGATGTCGCTCTCGTCAGTCTCTTCAACTTTGGTTCATGAGGCATGCGCTTATAGTGCACCACCTGCGGACTCCGGTCGTGTTCCAGCCCTGCCCGCCAGGACGAACCTCCGCCCGCAGACCTCGACGTCGGCCCTCGGACTACACCAAACAGCCTCGGCCGGCGTATCACGCTTGGAGATCGGCGAGGACGACGAGCGCCCCAGACCGCTGCGCCTCGAACGGCTCGTCCACGCTTCGGCAACTCTTGCCGATCCCGGTCAAGGCATCCCGCCAGGCACAACATGCGTGCGTTTGGCTTCCTTTCTTGGCCTGCGGGATGTCCGTCTTTCAGTCAACCGTCCGGCAACTGCGGCACGATGATCGGGTGCAGCGCATTGGCGAGAGCGTCCTCCTGAGCCCGACCGACCTCACAAAGCATCTTGGCTGTGAACACATCACGACGCTCGACCTGCTCGCGACCGAAGGACGTGCTCAGCCGACCCAGGCTGATGACGCGCTCGAGCTGATCTTCGCGCTGGGCCTCTCGCATGAAGCGACCTACTTGCGGGGCCTGAAAGATCAAGGCAAAGAGGTTCTCACCATCGGCGCCGCAACCGCGCAGGTCAGCCGCGCCCAGCGTGAGCGGGAGACGGTCGAGGCGATGCGTTCCGGCGTCGACGTCATCTATCAGGGCACGTTCTACGACGGCGACTGGGGCGGACAGGCCGATTTTCTGGTCAGGGTGGACAGGCCCTCGCTGCTCGGAGACTGGTCCTATGAGATCCAGGACACCAAGTTGTCGCGGAAGCTCAAGGTGCCGGCGCTGCTGCAGATGGCCGCCTATGCCGACCGGCTAGCAGTGCTGCAGGGAGTCGAGCCGGAGAAGCTCTACGTCATCACGGGGGACGGGCAGACCAGGCCTTGGCGCCTCGTTGACGTCGCGGCGTTTGCCAGTCGGGCACGGGCCAGGCTTCGTAGGGCTGTCGAGGATCGTCCTGCGACAGAGCCGGTCCCTGTGTCGCACTGCGCACAGTGCCGTTGGATTGTCAGGTGCGACGACGAGTGGCGCAAGCGGGACGACCTGTCGTTGGTGGCGTTCATGCGCGGCGACCACCGCGAGGCGCTGATCGAGCACGGGATCCCCACCTTGGCAGCCCTGGGCAGCCTTACTCCGAGCGATCTTCCGCGGACCATCGGTCAGTCCTCACGCGAGCGACTCGTTCACCAGGCCGCCTTGCAGCTGTGGGAACGGGAGCACCACAAGCCCCGCTACGACCTGCTCGCACCAGTCGACGGCATGGGGCTGCTACGTCTACCGCCACCGAGCGATGGCGACTTGTACCTCGACTTCGAGGGTGATCCGTACGCCGACGACGGCAACGGCCGTGAATACCTGGCAGGTCTAGGGGATCGGCAGCGGAACGTGGCGCCGATCTGGGCGCACGACCCGCAACAAGAACGTGAACTGACCATCACGTTGGTCGACAGACTTCTTGCCCGGTGGCAGGCCCACACTGACATGCACGTCTACCACTACGCCGCGTACGAGACGACCGCGCTGAAGCGTCTGGTCGCTCAACACGGAGTGCGTGAGGCGGAGCTGGACCAGCTGCTGCGCGGTGAGCGTTTCGTCGACCTGTACGCGGTCGTCCGTCAAGGCATGCGCATCAGCAAGAGCTCCTACTCGATCAAGAAGATGGAAGGGTTCTATTGGGGCCACATCCGCAACCAAAACCCCGATGTCGCTGACGCCATGTCCAGTGTTGTCGCCTACGAGAGATGGCTCGAAGAGCGTGACCAGGCCACCCTTGACCAGATCGCCGCGTACAACAAGGACGACGTCCTGTCCACTCTGGACCTGCACGCCTGGCTCGAGCTGCGGCGGGCAGAGCTCGAGACCAAAGCTGGCCCGCAGCCACGCCCAGCAGACCAGCCAACCGACCCGTCGCAGCGGCCAGGCGATGAGGAACTCGCCGAGATCCGGCTTGCGCAACGGCTTCAAGACGCCAACGAGCCGCTGCTTGCCGGACTTGTCCAGTTCCACCGGCGGGAGGCTAGACCCGCTTACTGGGAGATTTTCCGCCTCGAGGACCTCGACACGGACGATCTCGTGGATGACGGCGCCGCACTCGGGGGCCTCGCCGAACCGCAGTCCGTCGGCGCGGCCGGCAGGAGCAAGCTGTACCGGTACGAGTTCCCGCCGCAAGACACGAAAATCGGTGTCGGCGATCAGGTCACCGACATCGACGACCACAAGAGCGCGGGAACCGTCGTCGAGATCGACAGCGAGCTGGGCTACGTCATCCTCAAGCGTCAGGCGGCGCCGAAAGCCTCCCGCGGCCTGACAGAGAAGCAGGTGATCAACGACAGGCCCATCCGCAAGGCGATCGCCGCCGTCGCCGAGGACCGCCTCGCCGGCACATCCTGTCTCGGTTCCTCGCTGCTCGATCGGAAGGCGGGCGCTGTCCTGAGGGACATCGTGACAGCCGGACTCGCCCTCGACGACGAAGTGCTGGCCGTGCAGGGTCCCCCTGGCAGCGGCAAGACGACGAAAGGCGCCGAACTGGTAAGGAGGCTGATCGACGCCGGCAAGACCGTAGGGATAACGGCCAACTCCCACGAGGTGATCGGCGGTTTCCTGAAGAAGATCGGCAAGCCCGGCGTCCAGCGATGCGCTCAAGGCCCTCAGTTCTGTGCCGCTGGCGGCATCTCCCGGGCCAACGACACCGCGGCGGTTGTCGCTGCTCTGGCCGATGGCTGTCAGCTCGTCGGAGGAACCGCCTGGCTCTGGTCACAGCCTGAACTCCAAGGCTCGGTCGACGTTATCGTGGTCGATGAAGCGGGTCAGTTCTCGCTCGCGAACGCGGTCGGAGTTTCACGAGCGGCCCGGTCGATGGTGCTGCTGGGCGACCCGCAGCAACTCTCACAGCCAACACGCGCCTTGCATCCTCAAGAGGCGGGGCGTTCGGCCCTGGCACATATGCTCGACGGACACGACACGATCGCCTCCGACCGAGGGGTCTTCCTCGGAGTGAGCTGGCGGATGCACCCGGCCATCACCGACTACATCTCCAGCCTGGCCTACGACGGCCGGCTACATGCCGCACCCGACCTTGAGCGGCAAGCCATCGTCGTCAATGGCGTAAAAGGGAGTGGTCTTCAGGTCATCGAGGTTGAGCACGCCGGGAACAGCGCAGCTTCACGGCAGGAAGTAGACAGCATAGCTCAGCTCTGGACCATGCTGATGAAAGGAACCTTTACCGACCGGAACGGCGTCACTCGACCGCTGACCGCGGACGACGTGCTCATAGTCGCTCCTTACAACAATCAAGTTGGCCTTCTGCGCAGGGCAATCCCCGGGGCGTGCGTCGGGACGGTAGACAAGTTTCAAGGCAAGGAAGCGCCGGTCGTCATTTACTCGATGACGAGCTCGAGCGCTGACGATGCACCTCGCGGCATCAGTTTCCTCTTCGACATACATCGACTCAACGTCGCGGTTTCACGGGCTCAGGCTAAGGCCGTCGTGGTGATGAGCCCGACGTTACTGGACGCGGAAATTCACACCCCCGAGCAGCTGCGGCAGGTCAATGCCCTATGTCGCCTCCAACAGGTCGCTCGGCGTCACAGACGTCCTCTGGCTCAGCTACCACCACAAACCGAGGGCCCGGCAGGTGTAATTGCTTTTGACCCCTCAGGATGGGTGCAAGAAGGTTGGTACGTGCTCATTCACCAAGGCGAGCGCACTCTCTTCGACTCCTTGCGTTATCGCACCGAGGCGGCCGCTGAAGCCGAGGTCCAGCGGCTGACGGTGCTGGGGCATGTGGCAACCGCTTGGCTTGCAACGAGAAGGCTTCCCGACCGTGTGGAGTGGGTGCCATACGCCCTCAGCTCGACCTCCTCCTTCGAGTGAAGCGGCAAGCTGCCCTTCGGGTTCACGCGCGGCTCACGGAAACGAACGTTTGCCGACCATAGGCGCTCGTCAGTGACGCGACCGGCAGGCGGGCTTTTGTTACGCCGTCCTGCCGACCGCGGCGGCGGTCACCACGGTGCTCACGTACCCGGATCCGTCGGAGGAGGCAAGCGACGCCGCCGGCAGATGGATCGCTGAGCACTGCCACGGCCCCGGCAGGCCCGCCAAGCGTCGCTGGCTGCGAGATTTGTCGGTCCTCGGAAGTATGACGGTGTTGTGGGATCTCCAGGGTGCGTGTCACCTTCGGCGTGGAGACCGCTACTTATAGACTGCGGTCGGCAGTCGTGGGCACGGCGGCACGATGGGCGGGATTCGGTTGTCGAACACGCTGGCTGAGGTCAAACGGCACGGCAAGCACTACACGCCGACGGACCTGGCGCGATTCCTGGCCGAGCGTGTCCTGGCGCAGCTCGTCGGCCAGACGAGTATCCGGGTGCTAGACCCGGCTTGTGGAGACGGAGAGCTCCTCTTTGCGATTCACGAGCTCGTGACCGAGCGTTTTCCCCGGTCCCAGGTCACGCTCGTCGGGTATGACATCGACTCAGCCGCGGTGGCCGTGGCTCGTACACGGGCGGAGGCGCAGGGAGTCGTCGCTGATTGGCACCAGGGAGACTTTCTCCAGGCTGCTCGAGAGTTACCAAAGGGCTCGTTCGACGCGGTGATCACCAATCCGCCGTACGTCCGGACGCAGCAGCTTGGTCAAGCCGCGGCGCAGACACTTGCGGCTGAATTCGGACTCACGGGTCGAATCGACCTAACTCATCCGTTCGTTGCACTGCTGCCCTCGCTGCTTCGCCCTGACGGTGTCGTCGGACTGCTGTGCTCGAACCGGTTCCTCACGACGAAGGCGGGTGCCAACGTGAGGAGCGTTTTGCAAACCTCGCTTCAGCCAGTGGAGCTGTACGACCTTGGCGATACAAGACTGTTTGGCGCGGCCGTTCTGCCCGCAATCGTCGTCGCGCTCAACGACGCGCGAGGTGCGAGGTCGGAATGCGCTTTCACCTCTGCCTACGAAGATACGGACAGCGACGTTGTTGGAGAGAACGGACTCTACCAAGCACTCGTCGCCAGCTCCGACAGCGTAGTCAGTCATGGAGGCCGAGTTATCGCGGTGAAAGCCGGAACGTTGTTCCACTCGGTCGTGCCAACTGACCCTTGGCGCCGGTCGCATAAGGCGGGCGACGACTGGCTGCACTCCGTCCAGGCGGCTACATGGCGCACCTTTGGTGATATCGCGAAGATCCGAGTGGGTATCAAGACCACCGCTGATGCGGTGTTCATCTCCGAGAGATGGGACGAGATCGAACCCCGCCCGGAGAGCGGTCTTCTCCTCCCGCTGATCACCCATGACAACGTGACGAGGTGGCGAATAACTGATCTGGCGACTAGAGTGCTTTACCCGTACGATCTCTCGAAGTCGAAGCGTACTTTGATGAACATGGCGGAGTATCCAGGCGCCATGTCGTACCTGGAGACCCACTCCAAGCGACTGAAGGGCCGTCAGTACGTGACTGACGGAGGGCGTGCCTGGTACGAAATATGGGTCCCGCAGCAGCCCGCACTCTGGTCGGTCCCCAAGATCGTCTTTCCCGACATCAGCGTCCGCGCTCGGTTCGCTCTTGACCGATCCGGCGCGGTTGTTAACGGCGACTGCTACTGGATCTCGCTAGATGACATCGGTGATGATGGCTTGGTGCACCTGATGCTGGCCGTCGCCAACTCAAGTCTCGGCGTTCGCTATTATGATGAGGTTTGCGGCAACAAGCTTTACTCAGGCCGACGTCGTTGGATGACGCAGTATGTCTCGAAGTTGCCGCTGCCGGATCCGCGCACGCCCGCGGCAACGAGGCTTATCGCTGCGACAAAGGACCTCATGGGTAGCAAGCGCGTCTGTGATGCCGAGGAGATGTCTTTGATGGATGGTCTCGTTGAAGCGGCCTTTTCGAAACCGGTGTCGAAAGGTTGCGCGGTCGCAGAGACCCTGTTCTAGACGAACCAGTTGGTGGGGAGCCGCAACTGCAGTTTAGAGTTGGAGACGTTGCCCTTGAACAGTCTGAACTCGTGGAAGAAGTCCTTGCCCGTGACGACGACCAGTTCAGTGATCGCGAACGTGTCACCGAAACGCGCGCCGTAGAAGATCGCGTAACGCATATCCGCGACGGCAAGGATGGCGTTCGTCGACGCGACGGGCGTCGTTGATTCTGGGAGCTCGACTCCGAGATCCACCGTCCGTGCAAGCTGCAACTTCACTTCAAGCAACTGAGAGAGCACGTCCGGGAATTGCCCGTTGTCAGCGAAGTGCGACAGGCCTAGGAGCGCGCATGCCTCCCTGTGTACGACTGTGCCCCTGTTGCGCTCCTGGGTTACACCGGGGTCCGCGAACGAGCTTCCGACGAGCGGCAACAAGCGGTTGTAGACCGTACGGATGTCGAGCACCTGGCCGACGACCGGCGGCGCGACTGGTGAGACTGGTCCGGCGAGGCTGGACGAGGGATCGAACAGACGTACTAGGTCCGCGGTATCTCTTGGCGAGATCAGGGAAGACCCCGAACCCTCGTGAATCCTGTTTGCCTGAAACTTGCTGGTAAGAGTCCCCGTGGTGTCGTACTGGGCCAGATCGGCGCCAGCGATCACTTTGATGTTGCTGATCGCGCCATCAACCAGAACCAAGATCACGTACCGGCGTGCCGCGTCGACTTCCTGGTTCCAGATCTGAAGGTTATTCGCCTCCTGGCTGTAGACATCGACATTCGGGTGTCGCAGTCGCGGGTTGACCTTCTGGAAGGTCGTCGGCGGAACATAGCCGAGCGCCTCGCACACAATCGTCTTGGCGACCTTCGACCGCGTGCGTACGGCCAAGTTCGCCAGGTGTCGACCACCGATTAGGTCGGTTCTCAAAAGCAGTTCCAGTTCGTGCGGTGTGTAGAAGAGGCCGGTAAGCTCCGTGGCGGCCGGGTCGTAGATTGATGGTGCATTCTGGCGGATCGCGTCGCGCACGCGCTGCGCAGATTCGAGATTTCCCGTTCTCATTGCGGGCCCTGGGTCAGGTCAGCGACACTGAGACCGAGTCCTCTGGCGTACTTGACCAACGTGAGGTAGGTGGGATTGCGCTCGCCGCGTTCTACTGCGCCGACATAGGTTCGGTGAAGGCCGGAGTCGTTCGCCAATGCGTCCTGGGACTTGCTGGTCGCCTCTCGCAGCCGGCGAAGGTTGTCACCGAGTAGGCGAAGGAGCGCGGCGTCATCATGGTTGTAGGACACCGACGCCGTGGTGTCGAGTAGACAGTCAGAAGAGCGACACTCTATGAGTAGCAGTCGATCGGTGGCTTGCCCTTGGCGGCTGACTACCAGCGGGACGATCAAGAGGTTGGTCGAGTCGATCTGAGTGGCACCGCGCTGCCCGCCGACGCATACGGGCAGAACCTGCCCTCGCCGTAGCCATGCCGATCCCGCCCTTCCCTACGGCGGGAACGGTCGTCGGCAGGTACCCCATCACGCATCGAAGAGCGCACGAGCCCCTAGAAGGACGGCCGACCGCCGATGACGACTCCAACGAACTCGGCAGACAAGCCTCTCACTGGTCGGCTCTTCGATCGCGGGGCCGGCGCCGCCACCCGACGCCTGCCGTGAGACCGCCCGATGATGATTCTGGTAACGAGACCCCATGCCGGGACGCGTTCAGCTGGTCGTGCTCCTTCAGGAAGCGTGTCGAGCGGTGTACTGAGTACGGCGGTGGCGGCCCCCGGTCTCGCCCGCCCATCCATCTGAGGAACCTGCAAGTGCGGACGAGGACGGGACGACGAAGGAGGCCCGCCCGCAGTCCGCGCCCGGCGGCGAAGCCGCCGTCTTGATCCCGTACAGACGTTTGTCACACAGCGGCGACGGAGCAGCTGCTCGCCTACGGGAATTGCGGCCACGGCGGTCGTGACCACGGAGATCGGGGGCAAGGGTGCGAAGCATCCGCGGCAGGGACCGTAACGGAACTCCGTGTCGCGCGACATGGCCGCTGGCCTGGGGGTTCAATGACAGCGATAGGAAACGTCCCTAGTCGTCCGCGGAGGCGCTTTGTCGAATCACCGGCTGCGCGATGCTCTCGCTCGCACCGGTGTTTCGCCGGAGCGGCTGGCCGACGAGCTGGTGGTCGACGCTAAGACGGTCCAGCGGTGGATCACGCTCGGCCGGCTTCCCTATCGCCGTCATCGCCAGCGGATCAGTGCACTCGTTCGCGAGTCGGAGGCGTATCTGTGGCCGGATGCGCTCGACGATGAGCAACGGTCAGTCGTGGGACGCTCGGAAGTCGTTGACCTCTACCCGAGACGTGCCGATGCGCCGGCTGAGCTCTGGACGCGCCTGTTGGTCGAGGCTGTCGAGCAGGTTGACGTGCTCGTATTCGCCGGTCTCTTTCTGCCTGAGCAGAACCCGCGGGCGGTCGAGTTGATGGCCGCTCGGACCACGGCCGGCGCAAAGGTGCGCCTGCTGCTCGGTGATCCTGACTGCGCAGCGGTGGCTCTGCGCGGTGAGGAGGAGGGCATCGACGAGGCTATCGCTCACAAGATCCGCAACGTGCTGGTGCACTATCAGCCCCTTGCCGACGTCGCCGGGGTCGACGTTCGGCTGCATAGAACGACTCTCTACAACTCGATCTACCGCTTTGACGACGACATGCTCGTCAGCCTGCATATTCACGGCCTGCCCGCCGCTCACGCCCCGCTGCTGCACCTGCGACGGCTGTCGGAGGCTGACTTGTTCCTCACCTATGCCGCTTCGTTCGAGCGCACATGGTCGGGCGCTGTTTCGGCCTGGTCCTAAGCACTGGAGGCCTGATGGCACGCACGGATTACTTGGACGACCCCGATGCGCCCGCGGCCAATAGCATCGTCGTCGCCTGCACCGCTTTCGTCCTCGACGACCAGGACCGGGTGCTGCTCATCAGCCGTAGCGACAACGGCAAGTGGGCGCTGCCAGGAGGAGGCCAAGAACCGGGCGAGACGGTCGCGGAGAGCGTGGTGCGGGAGACGCTCGAGGAGACAGGCCTGCACATCGAGGTGACGGGTTTGGTGGGCATCTACAGCAACCCGCGGCATGTCATCGCCTACGCAGACGGCGAAGTCCGCCAGCAGTTCTCGATCTGCTTCCGCGGCCGGGATATCGGCGGCTCGATTGAGACCAGTGATGAGTCCCCGCGCGTCGACTGGTTCAGCCAAGCCCAGGTCGATGAACTCGAGGTTCATCCGGAGATGCGCCGTCGGATCGACCGCGGCTTCGCAAGTGAGCCGCAGCCATACCTCGGTTGAGCCAAGCTCCGCTGCAGCGTGCGATCCACGGCGGCGAGCAACTCTGGTCGTGACAGTCGCACGGACGCGGTGACGACATGACCGGTTCCGTAGCGGCGTTCGATTTCGGCCAGGCGCTCGTCCACCGTGACTCGTTGGCCGTCTGGCCCGGTCGTCAGGTCCGCGTACCAAAGCGCATCGGCGACAGTCGAGCGTTCCCGCGGGAACTCCGCATGCAGCTGCTCTGACAGACCTCGCAGGCCCGCCTCGACCGCGGCACCCGAGTGATGCGCGACGAGACCGGCAAGTCGGTCGTCGCCATCAAGCCGGCGAATGAGGCGCGCGCCGTCAAGGGGATGAAACCCAGTGCTGGCAATCGGGGGCGCGTAGCCAATGTCGTGGAGCCATGCGGCGCAGACCAGCAAGTCGCCGTCGCCGTCGAGCGTGGCCGCGACCGTGTTCGCCTGCTCCACCACTGCCTGAACGTGCCGCCAGCGACGCGGCAACGGGCCGGCAAGGTGCTGCTCGGCCAGATCGCGTGCCCAGGACGGTGACAGCATCCGACGAGCCTACGGACCGCCGCGGGCTGGCTCCAGGCTGCACAATGAGACGTCCGGGGACGACTTGGCTGGCGGAGGACGTCCTGAGTCGTCCCGCCACGTGGTCGAGCCGTCCTTGGCGACTGAGCCAACCTGCATCTGCGCGAACACAAGCGCACCCAGATGGAGGAGAGCTGATGAAGAACCTGCCGATTGACACGTCGGGGATGACGTTGCTGTGTGCTGCGGCGCCGGTGGCGGTGGTGGATTTCGAGTCCAAGCGGCCGAAGGCGGATGAGAACGGGGTGCCGCTGTTTACGGTGCTGCTGGTGGTGCTGCACGACGGCGGCGCGGAGATTATGCCGGTCCGGCTGTCTGGGTCGCCGTCTGGCCGGCTGGTGCAAGGCACACCAGTGGTGGTCGCTGGGTTGATGGCGACGCAGTGGACGATGGGTGAGCGGTCCGGGGTGTCGTTCCGGGCCGACCGGATCGAGGCCACGGCACCGGGCGCTTCCACAGGGTTAGGCGCGGGCAACGGGTCTGGCGCGTCGAGCCCGGCGGGTAAGTGAGCCGGCGATGCGCTTCAAGGTCGTGCTCGTGATGCTGCTGATCGCTGCGGTCGCCCCGGCGCTGTTCGTTCAGGTCGCCCACGCGTCGGTGACGGGGGCACTGTCGATGTTGCAGCAGCTCGTCGCTGGGGGCGGTCATGCCTAGCCCCGGCTACCCGGCGGGCGGTGCCTACGGCCCGTCCCGGCCAGCACCGGCTCCGGCAATGTTTGATCTGGTGCTGCGCATCCTGGCCGGGGTGTGGGTTGAGCTGACCCTGACCGGTCTGCTGCTGGCACCGGCGGTGCTGCTGGGGGTGGTGGTGCATCCCCTGGCCGGGGCCGCCCTGGTGCTGGTCGTGATGGTTGTCGTGCTGACCGTTCCCGCGTTGCGCGCCGGGTTGGGGCGGCTGCTGTATGGGCGGATCGTGCGCCGGCAGTTCGACGGCGCGGTCCGGGCGTGTGTGATCTGGACCTACCGGGACCAGACCCCCAAGGTCCGCAAGCTCGAACGGGTTCCGGCGGGGGAGGTGCTGCACGTCGCCGTCCCGGTTGGCGGCACCATCACCAACTTGCAGGACTCGGCTGAGACGTTGGCGGCAGCCCTGCAGGTGCGTGACGTCCGGATCGAGCGGGACCCCGACAACGCCCGCCGCGGCGCTGTCGCCCTGGTCCGCCGCGACCCACTCACCCAACCCGCACCGCCCTGGCCGCAGCTCGAACAGGGACGGTTGGACCTGTGGGCCCCGGTGCCGGTCGGCGTCGACGACACCGGACGCCAGGTCGCCTTGTCGCTGCCGGAACGCAACGTGCTGCTGGGCGGTGAACCAGGAGCCGGCAAGTCCGCCGCGCTGTCCCTGCTGGTCGCAACCGCCGCTTTGGACCCTGATGTGCGGCTGCACCTGTTCGACGGCAAACTCGTCGAACTCGCCTGCTGGGCCGGCGTCGCCGACCACTGCGTAGGGCCGGACACCGAACAAGCCAACCTCGTCCTGCGCGCTTTGCAAGCCGAGATGGAAACCCGGTACCTGGCGCTGCTGGCAAACAAGGCCCGCAAGGTCACCCCGACCATGGGCCTGCCGCTGCATGTGCTTGTCGTCGACGAGTTGGCCCACTACCTGCTCGCCCCGGACCGCAAGGTCCGGACCGAGTTCGCCGAGCTGCTGCGTGACCTGGTCGCCCGCGGAAGGGCTGCCGGGCTGATCGTGCTGGCGGCGACGCAGAAGCCGGCGCATGACGTCATCCCCACCGCGTTGCGGGACCTGTTCGGGGTCCGGTGGGCGCTCCGGTGCAACACACCGCAAGCCTCCGACACCATTCTCGGCTCAGGCTGGGCCTCAGCCGGCCATACGGCCAGCACCATCGACCCGGCGCACCGCGGCGTCGGGCATCTGCTGCACGAAGGCGGCACCCCGACCCGGCTGCGCTGCCACTACCTCGACGACGGCCACCTCGCCGAGCTGGCGCTACGGGCGGAGCTCATCCGCGGGTCAGCGAGTCCGCTACCGGCCGGCGCCGACGTCGTCGTGCCTGCTGTCAGGGCTCGGCCGGCTATGGGCAGTGCAGTCCTTCGAGGGGATGGGTGATGGACGTGTTCTACGACCCTGAGCTGCCAGCCACCCACCGGCTGGCGTGGGAGCAGATCGAGCTGCTGCGCGACAGCCTCCCCGCTCGGCTCACCGCGGCCGGCAGGAAGGTCCGCGAGGCCGTCGAGCTGCTCCGCGCTCACGGCCTGGCCACCGCCCTGGACGCCAGCCCCGACGACTGCCTCGAGCTGGCCGACGAGCTGCTGGCTGCCGCCGACCGGGTCTGCAACGGGCTGGTCGCTACCAACCCGCAGCCACTGTCAGCGCCGCTGTCGGTACCGCTGTCGTGGGACGGCTGGCGGCCGGGCAGTCCGGAGGGCACATGACCAGCGCTATATCTCCGGCGCTGGAGGCCTTGTCACCGGCTGTTCGGTCGGTACTGACCCGCGCCGCTGACCCCGGCTACGACAAGTGGGCGGCGCAGCTCAAGCACGCCGGCTACTGCCGCCGGCCGGTGCGCCTCGTCGGCTCCAGCATCACCGTTGAGGAAGCGACCGGTGTGGTGCGCTCAAGTTTTGACACCGTCACCGAACCGGACGGGATGCTGCTCAAGGCGTGCCGCAACCGCCGGACGACGGTGTGCCCGACCTGCGCCGAGACCTACCGGGCCGATTCCTACCAGCTCGTCGCTGCAGGACTGGCAGGAGGAAAGACAGTCCCCGACACCGTCGCTGCTCATCCCCGGCTGTTCGTCACCCTGACTGCACCATCGTTCGGGTCGGTGCACTCGCGGCGGGAGACCGACAGCGGCCGGGTCCGTCCCTGCCGTCCGGCGCCCGGTCGTTGCCCGCACGGCGTCCGGCGTGGCTGCAACCGGCGGCATCCCGCCGGGGAGGAACTGCTGGGCCAGCCGATCTGCCCGGACTGTTTCGACTATGCGGGTGCCGTGCTGTGGCAGGCCCAGACCGGGGAGCTGTGGCGCCGGACCACCATCGCCATCGTCCGTCAGCTCGCCCGTCGGATGGGCCGCCCCGTCCGCCGTGTGCTCACCGAGGTCCGGCTGTCCTACACCAAGGTCGTCGAGTACCAGACCCGCGGGCTCGTGCACTTCCACGCCGTGATTCGCCTCGACGCTAAACCACCGGCTGAGGACCCCCAGCTCGTGCTGCCGCCCCCGGCCGGCTACAGCGTGACGATGCTCGCTGACGCCGTCAGCACCGCCGCTGCGCAGGCGACAGCCCCTGCCCGGACCGCCGACCCCGACCGCCCCGCGAGCATCGGCTGGGGACGTCAGGTCGACGTGCGAACCGTCCCGAGCCGGGCCAGGGCAGACGGCGGGCCGCGTCAGGTCGCCGGCTACCTCGCCAAGTACGCGACCAAGAGCACCGACGATTCCGGCGCCCTCGACCACCGCATCCGTGACCGGGACGAGATCGAGACGCTCGGCGTCAACGAGCATCTACGCCGCCTCGTGGCCACCGCCTGGCAGCTCGGTCGGCAACCCCACCTCGCTGGGCTACGGCTCCGTGCTTGGGCGCACACCCTCGGCTACCGCGGGCACTGGGCCACTCGCAGCCGCCGGTATTCGACAACCCTTAAAGCCCTTCGGTTAGCTCGGCAGGAATGGCATCGCTGCTCGGGCGACAACGTAGGCGCCGACGTGCTAGTTGTAGCCCGCGCTGGTGCCTGGCGCTACGCCGGAAGCGGGTACCGAACCGGCGGGGATGCTTGGCTTGCATCGACAAGTGCTGCTGCAGCAGACCTGCAACGCTCCTGTGCTCGATTGGAGCGGCTGTGCGCAGCATAGAAGTTGAAAACGATCATTCGGCTGGTGTCGAGGCGGGCCTGCTCTTCGCTGCTGACGTTGCCGCTCGCCGGCTTCAGGTCCGGGAGAGCACGCTTCGCACTTGGGCGAGAGAGGGCAAGGTGCCGCACCGGCGTCTGGGCCGTGCGCTTCGTTTCAGCGAGGCGGATTTGGCGGCAATCGTTGATGCCTCGGCGAGAGCACCCGCCGTGGCGGTGGCGGTGGCGGCAGCACCGGTTCCCATTCCGCGAGTAGTGCGTAAGGGTGGAATGCCTCACCGATCGTGATTGGAGGTCAAGTTCGTCAGTAGCGCTGCGCTCAGCGGCGGTGCCTACCTAGCTGTCGATCTTCAGTTGGGGATCGGGCTACGAGACATGGGCATTCTGCGTCGGCAGGTCAGGGTCTGGGTCCGGGGAGGTACCGGATGCCGCCCGCGTACCTACGTCAGCGAGCAGGAGCCCATGAAATGAGTGGCGTTGCCTCAACCACCAGGCGTGTGCCCGGAGGTTTCGTCGCAGCCAGCGCGTGCGGGGTGATCCATGCGGGGTTCAGTCTCTACTGGGCTGCGGGTGGGACGTTGCTCGTGTCCTCGCTGGGGACAGGCCTGGTAGAGAGCTTTCGAGGACGGGAGTGGCTGCTCGCCCCAATTGGCGCGGTCAAGCTGGTCGCCGCCATGGCTCCGCTCGCGCTGGCCCGGTCGGGCTGGCCGGCCCGGCGCGTCACACGATGGACGTGCCGGCTGGACGCCCTTCTACTCATGGGCTGGGGTGGTCTGAACACCGCGGTGGGAAACCTGGTCCTCGTCGATGTCATCCAACCCGAGTCCGGCTTCGACCGGCCCGGCATGATTGGCCACGCCTACCTGTGGGATCCGCTGTTTCTCGCTTGGGGTGCGGCTCTGATGATCGGTCTGCTCGCCTCACGCGGTAGAGCGACCGCAGCCCACTGACCTCGCATAAGAGCCGTCCCGCTGCGGGAACCGTGGGAGACACCGTCGGAGCGCGCGGTATCGGGCACTTCTCGCGCTGCGGCCGCGATGGTCAGCGTGGTCCACCAGCGGTGACTAGTCGCGATGCTTGCTCTGCTACTTCCCTGCAACGGGTCGCATTCTTGAATAGGCTCGCAAGATAGTTGGTCTCGTAGCTGTTATTGATAACGGTCACGGTCGCTGCGTAGCTACTCTTGACTAACGCGGGAACGCCAGCAAGCACTGGGTCGAAGTCCACAACCGGATCGGTAAGCGCTCCCACTGTCAGCCGTTGGAAGACTTGATGAGCAATGAGGCGATTGCCGTGTACTCCAATGAGTCCCTCACGTCCCGCTCTCTTCTCGCGTTCCTGAGTCAGCGCGCTTTCGATAGCGCGTAAGACGCGGACCGACCGCCACAACTGGAGACTTGTAAGCTTGGAGTTGAAGAGCTTACGGTACTGAGACTGTGGGCTGTCCTCCTCTGCGCCCACCCAAAGGCGACCGATCTCGCGCTTCGCTTGCACTGCTAGATCAGAAGTGGGCTGCGCACACGCCAGAGCCACTGTCGGTTCGATGACCGTGCAGCCAGTGTCCGGCGCAGGTGTCGACTCTCCGCTCTTAAGACCTGGTCTCAGAACCTTCGGGCGTGTCGTTCCAGCCGTTCGACGCGGCCGTGGTTGATCGTCTCGGTTCATGTCGACGCGGGTTTCTTCCCCGCCGCGGCGACTGGTCGATGACCGGCTCT
>JAABUO010004516.1_pt1 | contig 16400 bp, 11 predicted proteins | sample 5559291 | NCBI WGS metagenome assembly JAABUO01 (sample SAMN10711878, study PRJNA513372) | rock metagenome | isolation source: Antarctica rocks | place: Antarctica: Victoria Land, Finger Mt sud
CAGCAAAGGACGAATACGCTCAAACTGATCCCGACTCACATCACTGCCGTAAACCTTCTGCCTCATACAGAAAGTCTCAGACTCAGAACAAAATCGCGCTAGTAACTAGATCGTGAACACGTTCTTACGGGCATGTGGCAACGCTGCGGGGCTGGTTGGAATCTATCTTGTTGAAGGTTTGCCAGAGTTTAGGCAGCGCAAATCAAGGAGATCGCAATGAACGTTCGCAAATGGAGTGGCGTGGCCCTGAGTGCCGCCCTGGCCGTCGGGATGTCGGCTGGAGTCGCTTTCGCCCAGCAGGATACCGGCGCGAAACAGGACATGCAGAACGCCGGACACGCGACCAAGGACGCTGCGGTTGACACCGGCCATGGCATCGGTAGAGGCACGCACAAGGCGTACCACAAGACGAAACACGGAACCAAGAAGGCGTGGCACTCGACCAAGTACCACAGCAAGAGGGCGGCTCATAAAGTTCACAACACTGTCGACCCGGACAACACCAGCTCTGTGCCAGCGCCCCAGGCCGACTAGCTTTTCAGGGTAGCTGCCAAACAAAAAGCCTGCGGCGTTCGCGCCGTGGGCTTTCTGTTGTGTGCGGACGGGCAGCGGTAGAATGGTTTCAGAGCCATGGGTTATCAAGTTCTTGCACGCAAGTACCGCCCGCAGCGCTTCAGCGATGTCGTCGGGCAGGACCACGTCACCGTCACGCTGATGAATGCGCTGGTGCAGGACCGCATCGCACACGGCTATATTTTCAGTGGACATCGCGGTATCGGCAAGACGACCATCGCGCGCATCCTGGCCTGCGCGCTGAACTGCCGCAACGCAATCGGATCTGCCGTGCGACCGTCTGCCGAGCCGTGTGAAGTGTGCGAGAGCTGCCTGGAGATTCGCGCAGGGAATTCGGTCGATGTGATCGAGATCGATGCGGCCACTAATCGCGGCATCGACGAAATTCGCGAACTGCGCGACGCTGCGCGTTACCGGCCATCGCGCGACCGCTACAAAATTTATATCCTGGACGAGGCGCATCAGATTACTGACGCGGCCTTCAATGCGCTGCTGAAGACGCTCGAAGAGCCGCCCGATCACATCGTCTTTATGATGGCGACCACGCAGCCTGAGGATATTCCCCAGACAGTACGCTCGCGCTGTCAGCACTTCAGCTTTCACGCCGTTAAGCTGGCCGATATTCTCGGCGAGCTGCGCGGGATTGCGAAGCACGAAGGCGTGGACGCGGATGAGGGCGCACTGAATCTGCTGGCTGAAGCGGGCGATGGCTCCATGCGCGACGCCCTCAGCATCATGGACCAGGCCATCGCCAGTGCGCCGGTGATTGATGGTAAGGCGCGGCTGGATGCAGGGCAGATTCGCGAGCTGATGGGGACGGTTGCGAACACCATCTTTGAACGCATCCTTCAGGCCGTGAACGAGAATCGTTCGGCGGAAGTGATGACCATTGCGAACGAGTTGCTGGATGCCGGGAACTCGCCCGCGCAACTGGCACGGCAGGCCGTGCGGTATCTTCGCGGTTGCCTGATCGCAAAGGTCGCGGGACTTACAGCCGATGGCGCTGAAGGCACGGAGCTGTTACAGATTTCGCCTGAAGAGCAACGGCGCGCGGCCCGTACAGCGGCGCTGTTTAGCGAGGAAGAGCTAACGCGCTTTTTGCAGGTGATGCTGCGTACGTTCGACGAGATGGGCTATCGGCAGGAGCAGCGTTTTCACTTCGAGCTGGGTCTGTTGAAGCTGGTGCACCTACGGCGTCTGTTGCCGGTTGAAGAGGTTCTGAGTGCGCTCAATAGCGGCACTGCGGGACCTTCCGCAGCGGCTTCCATTAAGCCGCAGAGTGCCGCATCGCCTGTACGGCCTTCGGTTGCGGCGGTTGCGCCTACATCAGCTAAGCCGGCGTTTTCACCCTTCGAGCAGGACAAGCAGCGGCGACGTTATGACCGGGTTGCGGGCGCGACCAGTGGAGCCAACGCACTGGCTCCTGAGCCTGCTCAACTGCGCAGCGTCGCTGCACCTTCGCCAGTATCGGCAGTCCCCGTCCCCATCGCGTCGCTGCCGCCTGTGGTTTCAGCTCCGGTCACCGTTGCTTTGCCCCGTGCTGAAATCATTCCGGATATTGCACCTGTGGAAGTGCCGCCACCATTGCCTGTGGCTGCTCCAGTGCCGGTGGCAGCTCCGCTGGCTGTGCCGGTGTTGTCTTCGGTCATTGACATGTATGCCGAGTCCGCGACCGATGTACCCCTCGATATTGATCGAGACGCTGCGAGGCTGCAGCGCGATGTGATTGCTGCGCTCCACGCTGCGGGCCAGGGTTCTGCTGCCGATGCGATGGAAGATGCGACCTGGACGCTGGCGGATGGCGAGGCAAGGGTGCAGACGCAGCTGTCAAAGACCATGCTGCCGGTGCACATGAACGCTGACGCAGAGAAGATTGCGCGCGGGGTAGTTTTGCAGCAGGGCGCACGCAAACTCATGCTGCTGCCGGGTGCGAATGTTGGCGGAGGAGCGAAGAAGCCGCGCGCGGCAAAGTCCAGCGGCAGCGCATCCGCCCAGGCCAAAGCGGAGAATCATCCGCTCGTGCAGCAGGCGCAGAAATTGTTCGAAGCAGAGATTCAGACCGTATTCGATTTGAGCGGCCAAAAATAACGCAGGGAGATTAACCGACGATGGACTTTTCCGATCTGGGCAAGATGAAGGACATGATGCAGCAGGCGCAGGCCATGCAGCAGCAGATGGAGCAGAAGCTGAGCGAGACTGTGGTCGAAGCGCAGTCGGGCGGCGGTGTTGTAACGGTGCGGATGAATGGCAAAAAGGAAGTGCTGCGCATCCGCATAGAACCGACCGTGATGGGTTCGTCGGCGAGCGACCTGGAACTGCTCGAAGACCTGATTACCGCTGCTGTCAATGAGGCTGGACGGCGCGCTGACGACGCGATGAAGTCGAGCGTGCAGGGCATGATGGGTGGGCTGGGTATGCCCGATCTGCCCGGGCTGACCTAGGCTGTGTCGACGCGTTTCGCAGAGCCCATGGCGCGGCTGCTCGAAGAACTGCGCAGGTTGCCGGGGATTGGAACCAAGTCCGCACAGCGACTCGCATTCCATGTGCTGCGCTCGCCGGGCGAAGATGCAGAGCGCCTGGCCGACGCCATTCGGGAGATCAAAAAGCATCTGCGTCTGTGCTCGGTGTGCAACAACATCACTGACGTCGATCCGTGCAGCTATTGCACGAATGCGGTGCGCAATCAGCGGCTGATCTGCGTGGTGGAAGAGCCGACCAGCATTGCGACAGTCGACAGGACGCGCAGCTACAACGGGGTCTTTCACGTGCTGCATGGGACGTTGTCTCCCATTGGCGGCGTGGGTCCGGAGCAGCTAAGGATTGCCAATCTGCTCACGCGCCTGGCTGAGGCGGATGAGGTGATTCTCGCTACTTCGCCCACGACTGAAGGCGAGGCGACGGCAGGGTATATCGCTGCGGAGATTCGCCGCATGCAGGCGCCGGTAAAGGTGACGCGTATTGCGACCGGCGTGCCGGCAGGGTCGGATATTGAGTATGTCGATGAAGTGACGATGACGCGCGCTATGGAAGGACGTCGCGAGTTTTAGACCCGGTCCTCTCAAGGTGTGGTGCTGATCTATAGCTGATTTCGTAATGGTGTACAGCGTTACGACATTCGGAGAATACAGGGATCCTTCACTGCGTTCAGGATGACGACTCTCCAGGAATAGCAAAGGGGTTTACAACAAGTGAGTAAGTGGATATAGAAAGGTTCTTTTTCGGGATGACAGCAAAGCAAAGTGCTGACGCAGATTCCCTTCGGGAATGACAGCAAAGGGCAGAGTGCGGTTATGCGGCAGCGCCGTGGCAGTTCTTGAATTTCTTTCCTGAGCCGCAGGGACACTTGTCGTTGCGTCCGACCTTTTCTCCTGCTGTACGAGGTGTAGGTTCGCTGGTGTTGGACGATGCACCAGCCTGGCGCGCCTGATCGAGTTCGCGCTGCTTCTTCTTCTGGAACTCGCGTTCGAGCGCATCGATCGTAGTGGATGGCGCACGTGTAGGAACTGAAGGCGCAGCGGGTGCTTGTGCTGCCGTCTGCGCCGGCAAGGTCTTGGGCTGCTGCTGTGCGGCTTGTGCGGCGGCCAGCTGCTCAGGCGTTTCAATGGGCTGTCCGTCGGGGCCGACAATCTGCATGCGGAAGAGATGACGCGCAGTGTCTTCCTGAAAGCGCAGCATCATCGCCTCGAACATGTCGTAAGACTCCTTCTTGTAGGCGACCAGAGGATCCTGCTGGGCGTAGCCGCGCAGCCCAATGCCTTCCTTCAGGTGGTCCATCGCGAGCAGGTGATCCTTCCACAGACCGTCGAGCACGGAGAGCATGACGATGCGTTCGTGATAGCGCATGGCTTCAGCGCCGAGGATCTGCTCCTTGATGTCGTAGCGTGCGCGCACACGCTCGAAGAGCAGCTCGCCGAACTCATGTCGGCTGTGCGCACCTGGGTCGATCGCGTCCGCACCTTCGCCAAACTGTGTGCCAAAGATGTCGTACAACGCGGAGAAGATCTGATCCGGCTTCCACTCATCATTCGTAGCTTTTGCGGGAGCGAATTCGTCGAGCGTGTTGGACAGAATGTTGGAGGTATAGTCCTCGGTGATGAGCTGCTTCTGGTCGACGCCTTCCATCAACTGCTTGCGCAGGGAGTAGACGGCTTCGCGCTGTTTGTTCATCACGTCGTCGTACTCGAGCACGTGTTTACGCGACTCGAAGTTCTGCGTTTCAACTGCCTGCTGTGCGGATTCGATGCGCTTGGAGATCATGCCTGATTCGATCGGCACGCCCTCTTCCATGCCCAGACGCTGCAGCAGACCGGAGACCCAGTCGCGCGCGAAGATGCGCATCAGGTCGTCTTCAAGCGATAGGTAAAAACGGCTGGCTCCGGGGTCGCCCTGGCGTCCGGCGCGTCCGCGCAGCTGATTGTCTACGCGGCGCGATTCGTGGCGTTCGGTGCCGATGATGTGCAGGCCGCCGGCCTCGATCACCTGATCGTGTTCGGATTTCGCCTGCGCTTCGTGCGCGGCGACGGCTGCGTCCCAGGCCTGCTGGGTGCATTCAAACTCCTGGCCGTTGTAGTAAAAGCGGAACATGCCAGGACCCGCAACGGGATCGATTGCGCCTTCTGCGAGCGAAAGTGCGCGAGCCTGCTGGCGCTTGACCAGATCCTGCCGCGCCATAAAGTCCGGGTTGCCGCCCAGCAGGATGTCGGTTCCGCGCCCAGCCATGTTGGTCGAGATGGTGACCATCCCCAGGCGTCCGGCCTGTGCGACGATTTCGGCTTCCTTCTCGTGGAATTTGGCGTTCAGGACTACGTGGCGCACGTTCTTGCGCTTGAGAATTTCGCTCAGGTGTTCGGACTTTTCAATGGACGTGGTGCCGACCAGCACGGGCTGTTTACCCTCGTGCAGGCGCTCGATTTCGTCCGCAACGGCGAAGTACTTTTCTTTGGTCGTGCGATAGACGACGTCGGAGTTCTCAAGCCGTTGCATCTTGCGGTTGGTCGGCGTCACGACAATGTCCAGCTTGTAAATCTTGTCGAACTCGGCGGCCTCGGTCTCGGCGGTACCGGTCATGCCGGAGAGCTTCTTGTACATGCGGAAGTAGTTCTGGAAGGTAATGGTGGCGAGCGTCTGGTCTTCCTTGCGGATGGAGACGCCTTCCTTAGCTTCGACGGCCTGGTGCAGGCCATCGGACCAGCGGCGGCCCGGCATCAGGCGGCCGGTAAACTCGTCAACGATGATTACTTCGCCGTCTTTGACCACGTACTCCACGTCGCGCTTATAAAGAGAGTGCGCCTTCACGGCAGTTTCAACGTGGTGCTTCAGATCCCAGTTCTCGGGGTCGGCGATGTTGCCAATTCCGAGCAGACCTTCAATCTTTTCCCAACCCTCATCGGTTACGGTGATGGAGCGGGCTTTCTCGTCGACCGTGTAGTCACCCGTGTAGGTCTTGGTGTCGACGGTTTCCGTGAACTCACCCAGCTCAAGCTTCGGGATGATGAGGTTCACCCGAGCATACTTGTCGGTGGTCTGGTCGGTCGGACCGGAGATGATGAGCGGAGTGCGGGCTTCATCGATCAGAATGGAATCGACCTCGTCGACGATGCAGAAGTAGTGGCCGCGCTGCACCATGTCGGAGAGCTCGAACTTCATGTTGTCGCGCAGATAGTCGAAGCCGAACTCGTTGTTGGTCCCGTAGGTGATGTCAGCGGCATAGGCCTCACGACGCTGCGCATCGGAGAGGTCATGCACGATGACCCCGACCGTAAGACCAAGGAAACCGTAGATCTTGCCCATCCACTCTGCGTCGCGCTTGGCTAGATAGTCATTCACCGTGACCACGTGGACGCCGCGGCCGGCAATGGCATTCAGATAAGCAGCCAGGGTGGCCACAAGCGTCTTGCCTTCCCCAGTCTTCATTTCGGCGATTTTGCCCTGGTGCAGCACCGCGCCGCCGATCATCTGCACGTCAAAGTGACGCATGCCGACAGTGCGCTTGCCGGCTTCACGGCAGACCGCGAAAGCCTCGGGCAGTAGGGCGTCGAGCGCTGCTTTTTCTGCGGCGTAAAACTCTTCAGGCTCGGCTTTGAGGTCGATTCCTTCGATGGCTTTGGCGACGCGGGCGCGGAACTCCCTCGTCTTCTCGCGGAGCTGTTCATCGGTGAGCGCGGCAATGGTTGGCTCGAGATCATTGATCTGCTGCACTAGCGGGAGCATGCGTTTGAGGGCGCGATCGTTAGAGGTGCCGAAGACTTTTGCGATGGCTTTGTTGAACATGAACAGATTCCTTTGGGCTGGTGCGGGCGCAGACGCGCTCTGATACGCACACAAATTGGACGAAGGGAACAGGGCCGTTTACGGCACCATGCGGCACGGACACGCGGGCGGAAAGTTTAGGGTGCGTTCGGAGCGTGGGCCAGCAGATGAACACCCAAGACAACGGAAGGCGACCAGCGGAGCCACACCACCGAGGGTGCCTGGTTTAGCGCCTGTTGAACGCGAGGAGTATGCGCAACGAACGTCGCTGATCCACGTAGCCCATGAGATGCCTGCTGGCCTGCAAACCTTTTTGAACACACCGTACCCTGCCCAGAGGCCGCAGCAGGCAGAGGAGCCAGCACCGTCGAAGCATGCATCGGCGCGACCGACAGCAGAATCGCGGCGAGAATGTAGACAGCGTACATGATTCAAGGGTAACATCCCGCCCCGCACAGAGGGTTGTCCAGCTCCCCGGCGGAGACCACGCTCAATGCTTTAGCATGACCGTGCGGGTTTGTCCGGAGAGACGATGAATTCAGGCTGGTGGAAGCACTCGCTCAGCGGTGCCGTGCTAGTGGTTTGCGTGTGTGCGGCGGCAGCCGCCCAGCAGAACCAATGGACGGTCAAGTCCGCATGGGTGCGGGCGCATGAGGAGTTTCTGGCCAGCGATGTGATGGCCGGACGCGGCAGCGCGACTCGCGACGAGCAGATTGCCGCCACGTATATTGCTTCGGAGTTCCTGGGGTACGGATTGAAGCCAGCGCCCGGCATGAGCACGATGATCCAGGCGGCGGATGTAGTTGCCCCGCAGCTGGACGGACGCGCCAGGCTGACCGTAGGCGACATCAAACTTGACGAGGGTAAGGACTTTACGCTTCTGATTGCGTCAGGCGAAGACGCCCAGGGTCCTGCGCACGTGGTCCCCGCGGCGGATTTGAAGCAGCCTGCCTTCGCGAAAGGTGCCATCGTGCTCGCAGGCAATCTGCCTGCCGGAGTGAGTGCCATGCAGGCTGCGCAGGGTCTCTTCCGCGCCGGTGCTTCGACGGTGGTGACGGTGAAAGACGCGGCGACCGCTCAATTTCAGGATGGTTTCGGCGGCAAGACGCGCATCCGTATGCGCCTGAAGGAGGATGCGGGTGCGGCGAAACTCAACCTGATTGCGGTCAGCCAGCCGACCATGAATCTCCTGCTCGCACAGCCCACGGATTCGGCTGTCCGGCTGGAAGTAAAACCAATTCCGGAGGCTGGACCTTCGCGCCAGACGTTCAATGCGATTGGCTATCTTGCCGGTTCTGATCCGGCGAGCGGCACGATTCTGCTCAGTGCGCACCTGGATCATCTTGGCATCGGCAAGCCCGTGAACGGCGACGCCATCTACAACGGTGCGAACGACGATGCCTCTGGCACAACCGCGGTGCTGGAACTGGCGCACGCGTTGGCTGCCGGGCCTCGGTTGCGGCGCAACGTGCTGTTCGTCTGCTATGGCAGCGAAGAGGCGGGCGAACTGGGCTCGATCTATTTCGGGCAGCATCCTCCGGTGCCGCTGGCCAGCCTGGTCGCCAACCTGGAGTTCGAGATGATCGGCGCGCAGGATCCGAAGATGCCGCCGGGTGTGCTGCTGCTCACAGGCTGGGAACGATCGAACCTGGGCCCGACCTTGAAGGCACATGGTGCGCTGCTTGGCCCCGATCCTTACGCCGAGCAGCACTTTTTTGAGCGATCCGACAACTATGCGCTGGCCCTGAAGGGTGTGGTCGCGCATACGGCGGCGGGCTACGGAACTGTCCCCACCTACCATCAACCGGATGACGACCTGGCCCATCTGGATTTGCCGTTTATGACGCGCGCGATCCAGTCGTTGGTGGAACCCGTGCGCTGGCTCGCGACCAGCAACTTCAAGCCCCACTGGGATCCCGGCGGGCAACCTAAACCTTAGCCCAAACCTGGCCGGAACCCGGCGCGAACAGTAAGAGAGGGAACAACGATGAGCGTTATGGCGGCAGTGGCGTTTGCGAAAGACAATGGCGAGCGGTTCGTCGAAGAGTTGAAGAGCCTGATCAGAATCCCGTCGGTCTCAACCGATCCGGAGCGCCGCGCCGATACGCGCCGTGCGGCGCAGTTTGTCGCCCACGAATTGCAGCGCATCGGAATGCAGAACGTCCGCCTGATTGAAACTTCGACTGCAGAAAGCATGGTTGCAGGAGTGGATGGTCCACCGCAGGTGGTGCCTCCGCGCATCGGGCACCCGATGGTCTATGCCGACTGGCTGAACCTGCCCGGTAAGCCCACCGTACTTTGCTACGGCCACTACGACGTTCAGCCCGCTGAGCCGCTGGATGAGTGGAAGTCGCCGCCGTTTGAACCCGAAGTCCGCGATGGCAATCTCTATGCCCGTGGCGCGGTCGATGACAAAGGCCAGATGTGGATGCATGTGAAGGCGCTCGAAGCCATGATGGTTGCCGGCGGAGGCAAGCTGCCGGTCAACGTGCGGGTCATCATGGAAGGCGAAGAAGAGGTAGGCGGGGAGGGAATCGCCGCCTTTGTGCGCGAGCATGGCGATCAGTTGAAAGCCGACGTCGCGCTGGTGAGCGATACCGAGATGTTTGCACCCGATCTGCCTACGTTGTGTGTCGGTCTGCGCGGCATGATTTACACGGAGATCGAGGTGCGCGGCTCGCGAACCGATCTGCACTCCGGCATGTACGGCGGGGCTGCGCCGAATGCGTTTGTCGGGCTCGCCCAGATTATTGCCAAGCTGAAGGATGAGGACGGCAAAATTCTTATCCCCGGCGTTTACGATCATGTGGCGAAGCCGACGTCTGCCGAACTGAATGCCTGGAATGCGCTGCCGTTCGACGAGGAAGAGTACCGCGAGTCTGAGGTCGGCTCGTCCGCACTCACTGGTGAGCCGGGCTACAGCGTGCTCGAACGCACCTGGTCGCGGCCCACGGTCGATGTTCATGGAATGCCCGGCGGCTTTATCGGCGCAGGTGCGAAGACAGTAATTCCGGCGCGTGCTGTCGCCAAGGTCAGCCTGCGTCTGGTGCCTGACATGACACCAGCGGATACGTTCGCAAAGCTGAAGAGCTACGTAGAAAAGGTGGTTCCGAAGGGCTGCACGGTCGAGGTTCGCATGATCCACTCGGGCGAGCCTATCGTGGTCAGCACGGACAACGTTTTCATCGCCAAAGCGACTGAGGCGATGAAGACGGTGTTTGGCAAAAAAACAGTGTTTGTGCGGGGCGGGGGCTCCATCCCAATCGTTGGCGACTTCGTGCGCGAGCTGGGTATTCCAGCGGTGCTGATGGGCTTCGGTCTGCCGGACGACAATCTGCATGCTCCCAATGAGAAGTTCAACCTGGCCAACTTCCATCGCGGAATTGAATCGATCGTGCGCTGGATGGAGCTGGTCGGAGCGTGAATCCAGCCGTTGCAGGTTTTGTGCTGGCCGGCGGACGCAGTTCGCGCATGGGGAAGGAGAAAGCTCTGCTCGCCCTAGACGGAGAAACTCTGCTCGCACGCGGTCTGCGACAGTTGGGCGAGGTATGCGCCGAGGTCGCAATCGCCGGCGGTACGGCTGAGCTGAGCCGTTTTGGACGGCTGGTCCCGGATGAGCAGACGGGGCAAGGCCCGCTCTCCGGCATCCTTGCCGCGCTCAGATCCAGCGCATGCGAGTGGAATCTATTCTGCCCCGTCGACGTGCCGTTCGTTCCGCGATGTGCATGGGAGCGGATGATCGCCGTGGCCGCAGACGAACTCCACGCAAGCGCCGATGCCATTCTGGCCCGGGTTTGCGGCCAGGTGCAACCTCTGTGTGGGCTCTATCGCAGGCGTCTGGAACCCGAGCTGCGCACGCAATTGAACCATGGCGAGCGTAAAGTCACCAGAGCGGTGACGGACTCCGGGACGGTGGTCTGGGTTGATTTCGATGAGCAGGGTCAGGCCGCGTGGTTTCGCAACCTGAATACGCCTGAAGATTATGCCCAGATGATGCATCCAAAGCTGTAAGCGGGCTGAATCCACGCACCTGAGCGCGGGCACGAGCAGAAAGAGGCGGCAATGGCGGGGAGCGGAACGGAACAATATCCGAGAGGCAATCCGGAGAGCGATTCGGAAACAAATCGGGTGACCGACGAACTCGGCACGGAGGACCATTCTTTAGCCGAGGTCTCGCCAGCGGTCGAAGAGTTCATGGAGCAGTCCGCTGCTCAGAATGAGGCCGCAAACGATGCCGTTCCCGAAACGCGCAACAATCGTCCCGGACCTTATATTGCGTTTGAAAATGTCTCGAAGTCGTTCGGCGACGTTCACGTATTGAAAAATGTCAGCTTCTGCATCAGCCCCGGCGAAACGCTGTGCATCCTGGGCCGAAGCGGAGTGGGAAAATCGGTTTCGCTACAGATGCTGCTGGGATTTTTGAAGCCGGATTCGGGCCGCATCCTGGTTGCGGGCGAGGACATTACCGGCTTCAAGGAGCGCCAGTTGCAGGAGATTCGACGCAAGGTATCGATGGTCTTTCAGAACGGCGCGCTGTTCGATTCGATTACGATTGGGGAAAACGTCGCTTATCCGTTGCGCGAGAAGGGTGAGATGGAAGAGGACCAGATCTTCAAGGTGGTCCAGGGTCTGCTCGAGATGGTGGGCGTGGCGGGCATGGATGATTTGCTGCCCAGCGATCTTTCCACCGGGATGAAGCGCTCGGTTGCGATTGCAAGAGCGCTCGCCGCCCAGCCGGAGGCGGTTCTGTACGACGAACCCACGACCATGGTCGACCCGCTGATGGGTCATCTGCTGGGTAATCTGATTGACCGGCTGAAGCAGCAGCTTCACCTGACCAGCCTTGTGGTCACCCACGATATGCGCTTCGCTCGCAAGCTGGCCGACCGGGTCGTTTTCCTGCACCAGGGTGAGGCACGCTTTTTCGGCACTATGGAAGAGATGGACCGCAGCGAGGACCCGATTCTTAGAGAGTTTCTGACGTTGGATGAGCTCGTTTTGCCGGGGTGACCGGTCAAGTTCACACCTGGAAGGCCCGCAAACGTCAACTCGCGGGAGGTGAATTGACCTTGCTTTCACAACCGCTTAGAGCACTTGTTGAGGCGCACGGAATACCCTCTTCTCCGTAAGGCCGTAGCTCTCCTGGAAAGCTTTTCCGATTGCGTCGCCGCCATTACTTGCGTAATCTTGAAGTACCCGCACCTAGTCCGTTTCTTCCATACCGATCGGCCCGCCTGATCCCAAGGGAGCAACGCTCTGTCGATTGTTTCGATTTGTACGCCGTGCCCTGCACCACCGGGTCCTCGACGCATAATTCAAGTTTAGCGACAGCAACTTCGAACTATCTCTGCTGGAGATGTGCAGATGGCCACACCAGATTATCTGCAGCAGGTGATCGTCTCAGGCCGACGCCGCGCAGGTGCGCACTCCCGGGACAGTCAGCGCGGATTTTTGCAGCGCCCATCTGTCTCGAGTCTCATCTGGGCATCGCTCGATATGCTGACGGTGGCGGTGGCGGCCCTGATTTCTCTCCGCATTCGGATGAAAGTTCCACACGTCCACCGGTATCTCTTCCTTATTCCAGAATTGCTGCACCACACGCCCAGCGTCTCGTTTCTCTACCTCATGTGGTTCGGTCTGGTGCTCGTTTTCTTCACGCGCTCGTACGGCCTCTATGGTCCGATTCAAAATCGCAGCGGCCTGCATGAACAGAGAATGACGATGCAGGCCTGCATGGTGGCCGGTCTTCTTCTGTGCGGCCTGCTGTACGTCACACGCGGCGAGGAAATATCGCGCATCGTTGTCGGCCTGATGGTTTTTTTTACGGCCATTCTGCTTAGTATTCGCCGCTTCGTCTGGCGACGTATGGAGTACAGCCGCTATCGGGAAGGTATGGAGACGCGCAACGTGCTCATCGTGGGCGCCGGCCGCGTCGCGCATGCGCTGAGGAATCATCTGGAGTCGCTGCGCCATTTTGGATTTCGCTTCAAAGGCTTTGTGGCCTTGACGGAACGCGAAGCCGAGTCGGGCGATGCGGATGTGATCGGCCATGTTCGCAATACGCTGCAACTGGCGCGCTCCCTCTTTGTGGACGAGATTTTTTTGTCGGTCCCTGCAGAGAAGAAGCTGGTGATTGCGCTGGTTGAAGAAGCCCGCGCGATGGGCATCGACGTGCGCGTGGTTCCGGACCTCTACGACGGTCTGGCCTGGAATGCACCGATCGAATACATCGGCCAATTTCCCACCATACCGCTGCATCGGCGCGAATTTCCCATCGGTGCTTTTCTACTGAAACGGGCTTTAGATACGGTGCTTTCAAGCGTGGCACTCGTGGTTACGGCACCCGTTATGCTGGGCATTGCCGTGGCCATCCGGATGAACTCGAAAGGTCCGGTTGTGTACAAGGCTGCGCGCATCGGGCGCAAGGGACGCACCTTCAACTGCTATAAATTTCGTACGATGGTCCCGAATGCCGACCATCTGAAGGCCGACCTGGAGCACATGAACGAGCGCGAAGGCGTTCTGTTCAAAATCGTCAACGATCCGCGCGTTACCAGCGTCGGCCGCGTCCTGCGCAAATACTCGCTCGACGAGCTGCCCCAGTTCTACAACGTGTTGCGTGGAGATATGAGCATGGTTGGGCCGCGGCCTCCGATCGCCAGCGAAGTCGAGCAATACGACCTTTCCCACTTACGCCGCCTGGATGTTCTGCCCGGCATCACTGGCCTGTGGCAGGTAGAGGCGCGCCAGGACCCTTCCTTCGACAGCTACATTTCGCTCGATACGGCGTATGTCGAAAATTGGAGCTTCTGGCTGGACCTGAAAATCCTGATGCGGACGATCCAGGTCGTCTTCAGCGGAACAGGTTCCTGATAGACGCAAATGCCGGCTCTGCACAATCAAACGCTGTCAAGTGCCTTCACGGGCCTAAGTAACTGTGCTTGAACTAGATAGACTTGGCGCAACGTCTGGGTCCAATCCAGTAGACAGGACTTATCAGGTGATGGAGAAGACATAACGAGCGCAGACTCGGTCGTCCTCTCCGGCTGGCTTCCGTAGTACCGAACCGATTCGGCTAGGTGCAAAGCGGTCACCAGCGAAGTTACCCCACCAAAATTGCATCCAGCGGACGTGCCTCTTCCGGCTCGTTTCTGCATCAAGACATAGAGCGCAGTTCAGGTTTGCACCACCATGCTCAGATCGGAACGTGACTTGAACGATGGACAACTTCTGCTCGGCTCTATGGAGAGGCTTTTCATTTCTGGTTATGGTTTTTACTGGGCTGCGCGCGGGAGCGCAGGCTGTGCCGGTTGCCACGCGGTCCGTAACCATCTCCATCTTCGGCGGAGCGGGCGGAGACTACACAGGGCTCGCCGGGGGGCGCAACCTGGACGTCACTGGCGGGCTTGATTTGAATCTGCGTCCATTCCATTCGATTTACTGGTCGTTTGAAGCACGCGGCTCCTATCCCATCTACGGCGGCAGCGTCGACCGTCAGAAAGACGCGCTGGGTGGGATCAAGCTATCGCGCCACTTCGGCGCTCTACATCCTTACGTCGATGTGCTGTTCGGGCGAGGCGCGATCGACTACAAGCAGCGTTTCGCAGCGTCCGATCCACGCTTCCATTACGTGCGCAGCGTGTCCGATGTCCTTGCGGCAGGCGCGGGCGTGGATTTCGGGCTTACGCGAAACGTTCTGTTCAAAGTGGATGGGCAGTATGAACGCTACAGCACACCCGCGACGCCCAGCGGACACCTTTATTCGAAGCCGCTGATGCTGGCGCTGGTGTACCGCTTTTCCTTCGGCAGATCGAGCTAACCCGATTCCTATTTCTGTGAAGTCGTCATCCTTCGCTGCGTTCAGGAGGACGGCTATACAGGAACGTGAGATCCATTTTCCAACGAGGCAGTAAAGAGATGTAGAAAGGCCCCTCCCCTGGTCTGGTTGTCATTCCCCGAAGGGTATTTTGCGTTTGTTCTTGCTGTTCCCGGTTCTCGACACCATCTGCAAATCCGCCTGAAGTCGATTGCCTGCAGACCGCAGGCAAGAGCTTTCATGCGTCAGCGCGCGTGCCGATAACGACGATATCGTTGTCATTTCTGCTGGAATCGGATCGGCCAGGCGGAGGTCACAGCTTCGGCCACAGTGTCGGTTTAGTTCGAGTTGTTGTATTCAACCAGCGAGAAATCATAGTTGTAGGACCTGTGTAACTACGTCTACAACCTCTCCGCAACCTAAAGTTGCAAGCTGTTTACCCGATAGTTGAATTTGTCTCCCCGGATAAGTCCGGTATTACTAATCACACACAGAAGTAACAACACGTAACCACTTCGTCTTATTCGGGAGATCTAGTCCATGAAAAGCTTCGCACCACTATGCCTTGCAGTCGCCGCCTTAGTTGTCTCCTCCCCCGCTTTCGCCAATGTTTTGGTGAGCAGCCCCAGCGCAAACGCTACCGTCAGCACCCAAACGACCTTCGTTGCCTCCGCCAATACGACAACCTGTTCCAGGGGCGTCGCCGCGATGGGCGTCTATGTTGACAATGGTCTCCGTTACGTCGTCAACGGTACCCAATTGAACACTTCCATCTCCCTGACTCCCGGCTCACATAAGGCGGTGGTTCAGGAGTGGGATTACTGCGGCGGCGCTACGACAACGGCCGTTCCTATTACTGTCGCGGGCGCCGGTAAGGGAGGCGTCGTGGTCACCCTGCCCACGCCTCAGAGCACCGTCTCCGCGCAGAGCAGCTTTGTAGCCTCCGCAACCTCGGATTGCCCGGCCGGTATCGCTGCCATAGGGGTCTATGACGACGACCAACTCGTCCACCAGGAGGGGGGTGGCACCCTGAACGCGCAGGTCACTTTGCATGCAGGCCTGAACCACACCGTAGTGCAGGCTTGGGACGCGTGCGGCGGAGTGTCCAAAGCGCCCGTTGACGTAACTGTGGCCGCAGTAGGCAACACAATTAACGATATTCAGGACAGTACCGGGTGGAAGAGTTCCGGACAGATCGCTCCTTATTACAGCGATTGCGTGCCAAATTGCCCGGGTGTTACGTGGGGGATGGAGCAGAAAGCCCAAGGTCCTTCAAACAGCGCCAAGCTGGCTCGGGTCGATCTGGGTGGGACCACACCTTATTCCGACGTTCTCTACTTCAACCAACTCATCGGTGACTACTCGTCGCAGGGTATGCTCGACCTGAATCGCACCCAGGTGCCAAGCCTGCACGAGTTTACCTACGACGCCGATTTCTACATGACCGACGGGCCGCATACCCAGGCGATGGAGTTTGACATCAACTGGTTCATGCATTCGGTCGGCATTACCTGGGGCACGGAGTGCCGCGTAGCCGGCGGCAACGAGTGGGACATCTGGGACAACGTGAATGCTCACTGGGTTCCCACCGGCATCGCTTGCAACCCGGTCACCAACGGCTGGAATCACGTGACCGTGGCTGCGGAACGCGGAGCGAACAACGAAGTGATCTACAAATCGATCACCTTGAACGGGAAAACCGCAGTGCTGAACAAGACCTACGCTCCGTTCTGGGTTCCTTACAACTGGTACGGGGTTACGG
>JAABUO010004517.1_pt1 | contig 16399 bp, 10 predicted proteins | sample 5559291 | NCBI WGS metagenome assembly JAABUO01 (sample SAMN10711878, study PRJNA513372) | rock metagenome | isolation source: Antarctica rocks | place: Antarctica: Victoria Land, Finger Mt sud
GCCTCACCGTACCGCTCTCGTTGCTCTACGGTCGGCCCACGGCGTGGCCCGTGACGGTCGTTCCGCTCGCGGTCAACGTCGTGCAGTATCCGCCGCCGACGGGGCACCGCTGCTACATGCTCGGTAAAGCGATCCGCCGCGCGATCGACGCTTACGATCGTCCGCTGCGCGTCGCGATCTTCGGCACGGGCGGCATGTCGCATCAACTCCAAGGCCCACGCGCCGGGCTCATCAATAGTGCCTTCGACCGCGCGTTCCTCGACGAACTCGTCTCCTCGCCGCAGACGCTCGCACGTCGTCCGCACATCGAGTACGTGCGCGAAGCCGGGTCCGAAGCGATCGAACTCGTCATGTGGCTCATCATGCGCGGCGCGCTCGACGACGACGTCCGCGAAGTGCACCGCTTCTATCACGTTCCGGCGTCCAACACGGCCGTCGGCCATCTGATCCTAGAAAATCGTAAGGAGACCGCATGATCGACGTCGCGCTCGCGGGTCAAGGCGCCTTCGGTATCAAGCACCTCGAAGCGATCCGCCACATCGAGGGCGTCCGCGTCGTTTCCCTGACCGGCGGCAGTCTCGAATCGACGGCAGCGGTCGCGCAGCAATTCGAGATCCCGCACTGGACGACGGATCTTACGGAAACCCTCGCGCGCCCGGGACTCGATGCCGTTATCCTGGCGTCACCGACGCAGATCCATCGCGCGCAAGCCGAGGCGTGCATGCGCGCCGGCAAACACGTGCTCATCGAAATCCCGGTCGCCGATTCCCTCGAAGACGTCGAGGCGCTACTGGCCGTGGAACGCGAGACGGGGACGATCGCAATGGCGGGTCACGTGCGCCGTTTCAACCCGAGTCACCAATTCGTTCACTGCTTGATCGAACGCGGCGAACTCGCGATCCAGCAGATGGACGTCCAGACGTATTTTTTCCGACGTACGAATACGAACGCGCTGGGCCAGCCGCGCTCGTGGACCGATCATCTGCTCTGGCATCACGCCTGCCACACGATCGACCTTTTTCAGTGGCAGACGGGCGAGATCGCCGACGTCGCCCACGCGATCCAAGGCCCGATCCACCCAACCCTCGGCATCGCGATGGATATGAGCATCGGGCTCAAAGTTCCGTCGGGCGCGATCCTCACGCTATCGCTCTCGTTCAATAACGACGGGCCGCTCGGTTCGACGTTCCGCTACATCGGCGACACCGGCACGTACCTCGCCTATTACGACGACCTCAGCGACGGGAAGAAGAACCCGGTCGACCTTTCAGCCGTCGACGTATCGATGAACGGCATCGAGCTCGAGGACCGCGAGTTCTTCGCCGCCATCGGCGAACGGCGCGAACCGAAGTCCAGCCTGGCCCAAACGCTCGCCGCCTATCAAACTCTGGAAATGCTAGAACGTAAGCTCGGTCGCGTGGTCGCGTAGCGCGTTTCGAGAGCGCGAGTTGCGGCGGCATCGTCGTGGCTCTGCGACTTATTGCAGGCGCGCGACGCTAGCGGTCTGGGCTGCCGTCATGGCTGCAGCAAAGCACACGAATCGACCGCGCTAAGACGGCCGACATAGGTGACGGATCTCTTCCTCAAACGAAGTGCTCGTTGCACCTCCACTTTTGCGTCCAACTCGTATCCGGGGGCACCTGCGTGAGGCGCCCGTGTCCGCCACGCAACACCTACGGCGTCTCGTTTCAATTCTTCGCTGAAGGAGTGCCGTTGTCACCATCGTAGTGCGCTGTCACTTCTTTCGCCGGCGCTCATAGGTGCGTCCGGAATGCAGTTACTTAGCGCTCGACAATGTTTTCCGTTGATACGATGAAGTCGCATTCATTCAGGTCAAGGAATGATTCCTCATCGGGCCGGATACGCTTCAGATAGTCGGGATCGGAAAAGCATTTACCGAGGGCGGCGACATCGTCAAACCATAGTTCGGTTATGCCGTCGAATTTGGTCGGCGGCATGCTCGGAAGTTCGACATCCATTCGATGCTGCTGAACGTATCGGCGCACCGTCTCTTTAACCACGGGGACTGACATGAACAAGTCGGCGTGAATCGAGCGATGATGCTCGACGAACTGCTTCTGCGTGAGCGACGGTTTTCGAACGAGCAGGATCGTGAATTTGATCACTGGTGTTCCTTTATAGTCGCGCTGAGCGCGTCCAAATAGGTTCGACAGGTCGGTTTGAGGTCGTGAGGCTGAGCTCGCTACGGCGAAGATAGCAGAGAGAGTCGGGAGACCACATAAGAGTATCGCGTCGGCGAGAAATCGGGGCGACGGCTACCTGGAACGGCGGTTGCTCCCGCTATTGGCGATGCCTGAGAGCGACGCCGTCAGGAGCCGACGAGCGATTGCTTCGGCGTTTCCTCCGCCGCCACGGTACGCGCGCGCGCGCTCATTTGCGAGGACCGTGACGCCGTGCGCGATGGTCCACGTGGCGAAGGCCATGTCGTGCTGCTTCGCTGCGTCGTCCGTAACAAGTCGCGCAAGGTCGGCGCCGACCCCGAATGACTCTTGCGCCGATCCGAGGAGATTTGGGTACGACGGTTTGTCGATGCCCGAGTAGAACATCACATCAAAATAGTCGCGATGGAGACGCGCAAAGCGAACGTAAGCGACGCCGATCGCTATTAAGCCCTCAAGTGGGGTCCTGCGTCTCCGTGCCGCCCTACGCAGATACGCCGTCAACAGGTGGTTACCGTCAAGGGCAAGGTCCGCAAGCAGCGCGTCCTTGTCGGCGAAGTGCCGATACGGCGCGCTCGCGCTTACACCAGCTCGCCGCGCCGCCTCGTTGAGCGAAAATCCCCTGGGCCCGCTTTCCTTCACGCGCGAACGCGCGGCTTCTTTCAACGTCGCGGCTAAGATGCCGTGGTGGTTCGTCCTTGGCGACGCCTTAAACGTCTTGGTGGCGGCCGCTGATATGCGCTCTGTAGTCTTCAGTTGAATGCCCCTCGTGCGATGTTCGGCTGCGTCGCGCAGATGCTGCGACCGGCAGCGACGAGTCGAGTTCTTTTAGGAGGTATGTAACCGATCGCTGAGTGGTAACGCTTCCTAATCGTACCACTTTCGATTTATTGGAACATCGTCGTACGGGCGATTGCACGGCTCGCACGAGCCGAAAAAGAGAGGCGCTCGACGCATGCCGCATCGGTTACCACGAGTGCGGAGCGCAGACCGAAGTACGTTTCTATAAACGGGGCGCACTCAACTTTGCCTCTAACCGATAGCCGTCGTGATCTCTTACAAAGGCCGCGAAGTATCCGTCGCCGTACTCCGGACAAAGCTCCGGCGCGCCTTCGTTCACCGCGCCGTGAGAAAGAGCGATCGCGTGAAATGTTCGCACGGCGTTGCCGTTCGTCGCGTTAAAGGCGACGTGGCTGCGCTGACTCGAAGTGAGAAGCTCGCCCGAGTGCTGTTTTAATGCAAACTCGTCATCGCCGCCGCGATAGCCGTAGCCGGCGGCATCGACGTCCGTCCAGAGCCGGACGAAGCCTAACGGTGCCAGAATCGCATCGTAAAAGACTATCGAACGTTTGAGATCTGAAACGCCGAGCGAAATGTGGCTCAGCATCGTAGCGTTCATGGTCGGCATCTCGTTCTGCAGACATTACGTTTGCTGCCCGCTGCGTCTTGTAAACCGCTTTATTCGCGAATCGGACACCACCGAGCTAGCGACAAAGGCGTTCGCGGCCGCCCGAAGCGCGCCGCGCTACGTCGCTGATGTTTCGTTCATGTCGTTCATGTTTGCCGCTCGTCCGTCGTCTGCGATAGGTGTGCCGGCTAAGGCCTGTCGCCCACGCCTCGTACGGTTTGCGCGGAGTTACCGGCGTTACCGGCGTTACCGGCGTTGCACGCGGCACATATACCGGCAAGCGTGAGATCGTGCGAAACGGCTTGAAAGCCTTTGGGTTGCGCCAGGCTTTCGATGCTGGATTCACGACGCTCGCCGACCGCGAAGATCACGCGCTGGGCCGGAAGACCGTCCCTGGCCGGGCGCGCAATTTCTTGACAACGCGTGCCCAATATCGCGCGCCGGCGTCGTCGCGGACAACGATCGATGCAAACGCCGGCCGCCGCGGCAACCCGCTACGAGTGCCCATGTTCCGGCCGAACCGAATCGAGATAGCGGCTCGGCCGGGGACAGCTTTGGCACTGCAGATCTCGGAGACCTAAGGAAAACGCAGCTTACGCCGATTGCTTAACATACGCTCTGTGTAGCGTCCGGCTCGAGGTATAGTTGTTCATGCCAGATTCGTCCGAAACCGAAGGCATCGAGGGCGAGCCGCCCGAGCGTGGGCACGTTCCGAGCTGGAGCCCTAGCCGAGCCGATCCGGACCGCGTCGCATTCGCGTGGTACAAGCCGCGCGTCATCGATCTCGAGACGACCGCCACGCAGCACCGATCGCCGTTCCAGACATTTACGATTATCGCAGCTGTCGCGATCATCGGCATCGCCGGCGCGAAGTTCGTCATCCCGCGATTTACCGAGTCGCCTGTAGCCGTCGCCGCCCGACCGTCGTCATATCCGCAGACGGTCGGTGGCTTGACGGACGTCCAAATCGCGCGAATCAAACGTACTTTTGCACGAAATGGACCGGCCCCATCGAAGGCCGTTACGTCAACGGTTGCCACGAAGGCTGCAGCGGTTCCGTCAAATGCCGTAGCGGCAGTCGCTACGGCGGCACCGGTTACGCCAACGGCCTTGCCGATTGCAGCGGCCCCGGCACAAACGCATGCGGCACTGGTTCGCGCAACGGCGGTAGCGTTTGCAGCGGCGCCGGCAAAAGCGCATGCGGCACCGGTTCCGTCAAATGCCGTAGCGGCAGTCGCTACGGCGGCAGCGGTTACGCCAACGGCGGTGCCGTTTACGGCGGCGCTGGCAAAAACGCATGCGGCGCCGGTTCGGGCAACGGCGGTGCCTCTTGCGGCGGCTCCGGCCCCGGCGAAATCGCATGCGGCACCGGTTCGCGCAACGGCGGTCGCGCTTGCGGCGGCTCCGGCAAAAGCGCGTGTGGCACCGGTTCGCGCAACGGCGGTCGCGCTTGCGGCGGCTCCGGCAAAAGCGCGTGTGGCTCCGGTTCGCGCAACGGCGGTGCCGCTTGCGGCCCGGGCACTATCGCGTCCGGTCGTCGCAAAAGCAGTGATGGTTGCAGCGCTCCAACACCCGGCACCAATTGTCGAACAAACGTTGCTCGCGAATTCGATCTCCTACGCCGGTCGTTGGGAAGCGGTGCGCGGTCGCACCGATGGACGCCAGGGCGGCATGAGCGAACGTAGCCACGTCCCCGGTGCTACGGCGACGTTCGGTTTCACGGGCCGCGGGATTACGATCTACGGCGTGCGGGGCCTTCGTGGCGGCTACGGACGAATCGCAATCGACGGCGTCTCGCGTTCGCCGCGGCTGTCGTTCCGCGCTAATCTCAAGCGAACACACGTCCCCATTTACGTAACGAACGGTCTTCTCGACACGGCACATCGAGTCGTAATAACCGTTCTTTCGCAACGTCCGGCAGGCTACGTTAACGTCGAATCGGCGGAGGTCCGACGCTAGCAATCGACGATAGCGCGGGCGTCCGCAATGTGCGCTCGTCGCTTCCCGGCGAAAGTCCAGTCTGCGACGTTCGGTGTCGCCGGTATAACGCGTATTGGTTTGATAGAGCGCGACGAACGGAAGCGCCTCAGCGGTGCGTCTTCGTACGAGCGCGGCTCCGCGTCGCCGCCGCGCGCCCCGGCTACGGTATCGCCTTGGGTGTCGGGGTCGGCACGGGGGTCGCGGCAGCCGGGGGAACGACGCGTGAGAAGATCAGCGACGCATCGCCCTCGATGCGTACGTTTGCGACGGTCCCCGTCGGACTTAGCGTGAAGCTCACCTGCACTTTGGGCACGACCGGGTCGTCCTCGATCAAACCGAATGTGTCGTAGTTCCAATGCTCCAGCCTACCGCGAAAGCCGAGCATCCGGAAGCGCAAACCGCTCGCAGCGCCGCTGACGACTGCGTCGCCGTAAGGTTCCGCATGGTACGTTCCCACGTATTTCTCGAGAGGCAGGGAAGGGTGGGTATGGCGCACGCGCGCCGCATCGGCTTTCCGCTGCGCGGTATGGCCCGCAGCCGACATCGTCGCATATTGTGTATGGATCTCGGAGCTCCAGTCGTGCGGCGGGAGGCCGAGCGTTTGGTCGTAGATGCGATACAGGATAGAACTCGTCAGGAAATTGCCGCCCTTATTCGTCAAGATCACGATGCCGAGATGCAAGTCCGGCACGAGCGATACCATCGCAGTCATCCCGTCGATGTTGCCGGCGTGCTGGACCATTTTATGGCCGTGGTAATCGTAGACCAGCCAATTCAATGCGTAATCGAGAAACTTCGAGGCGGGCGCGTAGAGCGTCCATGGAGATCCGAGCGGCATGATCGTCTGCGGGGCGAACAACTCCGCGACGGTCTTCGCAGAAAGGAGCCGGCGGTTTGCGTACGTGCCGCCGTCGAGCAGCATCTGGACCCAGTGCGACATGTCGGTGACGTTTGAATTGATGCTGCCGGCCGGACCGATGTTGTCGATGTAACGATAGGGGATACGCTTGAGTTTTCCGTCGATCTCTTCGTATGGCTGCGCGACGTCGGCATTCCCGGCGAGCGCGTGGATCGACGAACTGCTATCGTTCATGCCGAGCGGCACGAAGAGCCGGTCGTTGAGGAACCGATCCCATGACAGGCCGGTCACCGCCGGAATGACTTGTCCCGCGGCGAGCACCATCAGGTTGTTGTAGTCGAACTGGCTGCGGAAACTGTACGCGGGTTCGAGGTAACGGATGCGGTGCACGATTTCGTCGCGTGAAAGGCCGGACGCATACCACAGCGCGAATTCGCCGAGCGTCCCGGCTAACCCAGTGCGATGCGTAAGCGCGTCGCGGACCGTGACCTGGCGCGAAACCCACGGATCGTACATCTCGAAGCCCGGCAGGTCTTTGGTGAGCGCGTCGTCCCACGCGATCTTATGTTCGTCGACGAGCATGCCGAGCATGGCTGCCGTGAAGGCTTTCGAACTCGAGCCGATCGCAAAGACCGTCTTGCCGTCGACCGGTTCGCGCTGGTCGAGCGAACGAACGCCGTAGCCTTTGACGTACGTCTTCCCATCGTGCACGATCGCGAGCGCTAGGCCGGGAACGGCCCACTGTTTCATTCCGGCGGCGACGTACGCGTCGAAATCCGCCGATACCGGCGCGGCGGGACGTTCGTCGGCACGCGCGGCTGGTGCGCCCGGTATGCACAGGGCCACACAACAGGACGCGACGAGAAGTCGGGAATTCGGCATTGTCGTACTCCGGGGCTCCGACGATATTGTGTACAGTGAACGATATGCCGTCCCGTTCGGACGAAGGAACTGAGCTCCTGGCGCAGGACCCGGAATCGATCCACAGAACGCAGTCGAACGGTTTTTCGGATACTGTCCGAAAAAACGTACTTTGGTGTTCGTCGCTTTGGGCGAGGAGGCACGGATGGTACGCAAGTCTAGTTCGAGACACATGCGGAGCGCAGCGTTATGGGCTGCGCTGATCGCGCTTTTCGTCAATCTCGGAAGCAGAGCGGCGTTCGCGGGGAGCGCGCCCGTGCTGGCACAGAGCGAGCCCGTCAGGAGTGGGACGATTTCGGGCGCGGTCGTCACGACCGATGCGACGCCGGTCTCGGGTGCCAGCGTCGTCCTCGAAGGCGTTTCCCGCCAAACGACGTCGACGGATGCGCGCGGCACGTTCCGCTTCGACGCGGTCGCGCCGGGCGTCTACGTACTGACTATCGTCAAGGCGGGATTCACGTCCGCCCGGCAAGAGAACGTCGTCGTCACCGCAGGCTCGACGGCCACGTTGAGCATACCGCTCACCGCCTCGAGCTTTTCGTCGCTGCGCCAAATCGGCCGCGTCTCGACGAGCGCCCTGGGCCGTGCCCAGATCAACACGAGCCCGGGCGCTCTCGCCGTGCTCTCGAATCAAACGTTCGTCGATCAAGGGCAACAACAGGTTACGAAGATCCTCAACGAAACCCCCGGGATCGTCGCGTCTCGCACGAGCGTCGCGAACAGCGCGTCGCAGGCATCGCCCGTCATCCCGCAGATTCGCGGCGCGCTGCCGTATGAAACCGAGACGCTCGTCGATGGCCATCCCGTATCCGTGGGAGCGAACGGGTATTTTTCGCCGTTGTATCTCAACCCGGCCCTGTTGCAGGATGTCGAAATCGCAAAGGGTCCCGGTGTGTTCGGTACGGATATCAACTATGCGATCGGCGGCAGCGTCAATTACCGTACCCTCGAGCCGACGCGAACGTTCCACGCCGCCGTCGATTTGGGCCTCGACAACTACGCCGGTACGTCGCCGAGCGTTCGCATCACGGGCTCGACGCCGACGCATGTCGTCGACTATGCCTTTGCGTACGCCCTTAACGGCACGCCGGGTCCGCTGCGCGACTATCGCGTCGCGGGCTCCCAAGTGCCTCTGGTCTACGGCGGCGCAGCGCTCAATGCCGACGGAACGGCGCCGTGGTTCGTCAACGGCCGGGGATACGCCGGGTTTCCCGAAGGGATCGGGCCGTCCAAAACGCCGCAGTATGCGGGCCTGCCGGGTCAAGCGTACTTCGCTCAACCGTTCTACGTCTGTTGTTCGACGGTGAACACGCAGTACTTGGCTCGGGCCGAGCTCGCGAAGCTGCGTTTCAACATCTCGCAGCAGACGGCACTGACCCTCAGCTACCTCGGCGCGCAAATTACGAGCGACCAGACCGGTGCGCAAGCGAATTCGGTTTCGCCGCTCCTGAGCGGCGGGGATTTTTCAACGTTCACGCCTCCGCAGGGCTACACGGGCACGGTCGCCGCAGGAACTGCGATACCGTTCGATCTCGCTGCGTACTTGCCACTGTACAATTCCATCCAGCAGAGCGTATTTCAAAGCGAGTTGCGCAGCGCCATCGGTAAGACGACGGTTCTGGCGCGCTATTACGCGGGCACGAACAATCAATTCACGTACAGCTACCCGAAGCCGACGAACGAATCGTTCGCTGGGAACGCCTGGGGCGGCGTCGCCCTGTGCTCGGTCGGCGTCGCCTTCAACTTCGCAACCAAGGCGTGCGCCGACGGGTCCGCTCCCACCCCCACGTTCTTTAACGGTCAGCCGACGTCGTTTACGTCCGGGCCCGCGCAGCAGACGACGCTCACCCAGGACCACTTACGTGGGTATTCGCTCGAGCTCGACGAGCCCGTGGGTGACAACTTCTTCACCCTTGCCTTCGATCGTTCGCATCACGACTCGCTCAACGACGTGTACAGTCCAGTCCAAGGCGTCATAGGCTATCAGTTAGCGCCGGGGTCGGGACAGCAATTCACGACGATCTTAGCCCGAGCCCAGCTCGCTCTCACGCGGCGCCTCACCGCAACCATCGGCAACTACGCGATTCAGTATGCGAGCCATTACAGCGGCGACGGCGGCGCTACGTTTTCGGACAGCACGCGGTCCTTCGACGCGCCGCGTCTTGCGTTTTCGTGGCGGCCCAACGTCGATGTCGCGTGGCACCTAGCGGCGGGGTCGTCGATCGCGCCGCCATACATCAACCTCGTCTCGGCTCCCGCGCAGGTCCCGCAACCCGATTCCGTGCCCGCAAGTTACTTCAACCTCAATACGAACAACGGCGCGATTAAGCCGGAAACGGCATTCGGCTACGATCTCGGCTTCGATAAGCGCATCGCTCGCAGCATGTCGCTCTCGACCGACCTCTATCTGACCAATTTACACGACATGTTTCTTCCGTCGACGTTTCAGCAAGGAACGTTCGCCAGCGCCGCGAGCAACGGCGTCGCGCTTCCGCTCTATATCAGGCAGACGCGGAACCTCGCGTTCGCGCGCTACGAAGGCATCGAAGTGGCGCTGCAAAATGCGCCCCTCGCCGGGTGGGGCTTCAAATTACAGGGCACGCTGCAACGCGGCTATCCATACGATTTGCCGGCGGGCTTTTACGATACCGCGGCTGGCCCGTACACCACGAACCTCGCCGTTATTTCCGGTGCAAATTTCCAACCGTCGGGCCTCGGTTACAACGGCGTCGGCGCTAGCGGTCTCGTCGGGCGCGTCCCGTACAGCACCGGCTACGGCGAGCTGAACTTCCGTGCGCCGCATGGGTTCTACGGCAACCTCGGGCTGACGTACTTCGGTTCCAACAACGGATATAACCGGCCCGCCTTCGGAGTCGTCTCGGCTGCGCTTCGGGTTCCGCTCGCTCCGGAGGTTTCACTCCAGGTCACGGGCGATAATCTGACGGGAGCGTACGACAAAGCCTATTTCGGCTATTTCGACGGCGTTCCGGTTCCGCTCGTTAACGGCGCGCACGGGGCGAAGGCCGGTTACGTCGGGACGACCGACGGTGGAACGTACGGGCCTACAACCTTACGCGCGTCCATCCGCTACGAATTTGGAAAACGGCAGTGAGAGTCGCGCCGAAAAATCGGACGGCCGCTCTGCTCGTCGTGTGCGCCGCCGCCCTCACCGCGCCCGGCCGCGCCGATATCGGAGCTTCGCCGCAGCCGAGTCTAACGGACGCGCAAATCGCGGCGGTCGATGCGATCGGGCAGCGTTCCGTGGCCGGGAAAGCGGCTCCGGGCGTGACGATCGCGATCCAGCGAAACGGTGCCACCGTCTATGCCAGAGGCTTCGGATATCGCAACGTGGAGAATGCCATCGCGCCCGATGGCCAAACGCGCTACCCGATCGGCTCGAATACCAAACAGTTTACCGCCGCGGCAATCCTGCTCTTGCAAGACGAAGGCAAGCTCGATGTCGACGCCCCGCTCGCGACCTATCTGCCGGAAATTCCGCACGCGCGCGAGGTACGGTTACGCAACCTGTTAACGCACTCGGGCGGCTACGCCGAATACACCGAGATCGGCAGCTTCGATGAAATCGGCAACCGTCCAGTCACGGCGGAGCAGATCGTCGCTGCCGTCGACCGGCGTCCGCTCGCGTTCGTGCCCGGCACGAAGCGCCAGTACTCGAACACGGGCTACGCGCTGCTGACGATGGTGATCGAGCGCGTCTCGAAGATGCGCTACGCGGATTTCTTGCAGGCCAAGATTTTCGGGCCGCTCGGCATGACCGCCACGTACGTTCGCGGGTCCGACGACACACAGCCCAACGTCGCGACGGAGTACCAATCGTACGCACGCGGACCGTGGGAACACGCGTTGCACATCGACTACACGTGGTTTTCGGGCGCCGGCTGGATCGTCAGCAACGCGGCTGATTTGGCGAAGTGGAACGCCGCCCTCGACGGCGGAACGCTGCTCTCGAAACGGTCGCTCGGCGAGATGATGACGCCGGTCAAGCTCGGTACGCTTTTCCCCGGCTACGGCTTCGGCATCATCGTCTCCAAGCTCGCAAACGGGCATCGCATGATTTCACATGGCGGGAATACGACCGGTTCCGCAACGCAAGACGCGCGTTTTCCCGACGACCATCTGGCGATCGAAGTCCTTGCCAATAGCGGAGCGTTCGGCTACAACTCCGCGGTCGCTGCGGTCTACGGGGCGCTCGTTCCAGCCTCCGCGACGCCTGCGCCCGGCCCGTCCGCCATGCCGTCGCGACCGCAAGCTTCAAAGTCGATTCCGGGAGCGGACCCGCGTACGATCGCCGCGGCGCGTAGCTGGCTCGATCGGGCTGTCGCAGGACATGTCGTTCTCGCCGACTTGCGGCCCGACGTGCGCGCGCGCATGTCGCCGGCGCACCTTGCCGCGCTACGTGCGCTCGTGGCACTCGGCCCGCGCACGTACAAGTTGCTCCAGGTCGACCGTCGACCGCCCGCGACGACCTATGCCTTTTCAGTAAGCACGCCGGCGAAATCACTGCTGTACGTGTACGGTCGAGATGACGACGGAACGATTTCGGGGGCCGAGGTCGTCGAGACCATCAACTACGCGTCGCCGGCTACAGCGTCGCCGACACCAATCGCGTCACCGCAAAGCGCTCCGCTAAAACCGTGACTGCAGCACGATCGACCCACCGCGAAATGTCGGTCGTGACACGAAAACTCGTTGTTCGTCGACGCATGCGTTCGATGAGGAGACTGCTATAATCGGCTTCCCGGTCGTGCAAGCGCGCCGTTACGCGGTTCTCACGGAAGGTCGACTGACCGGCGTCTATGGTAAGACGGCCCACGGCATGTTGCGTTTTCGCGCATCGGATGTGGCGGTCGTCGTCGATTCGACGCTCGCGGGGCGTCGTTTACGCGACGTCTTGCCGGCACTCGAAAGCGACGCGCCGATCGTCGCGACGGTCGGTGAGGCGCTCGCGTACGGGCCGAACGCGTTGCTCGTTGGGGTTGCGACGGACGGCGGCCGGCTACCTAAAGAACTGCGTGGACCGATTCTGGCTGCCGCGATCGAAGGACTCGATATCGTCAGCGGTCTGCACGAGCTCCTTCGCGACGACGTAGAGATCGCGGCTGCGGCGGCTCGCTCCGGTGCGGGACTGTGGGACGTCCGCGTTCCGCCCGCGGACATCCCGCTCTTTAGCGGCGCCGCGTACGACGCCCCGGCATGCGTCGTGCTTGCCGTCGGCAGCGACTGCGCGGTCGGCAAAATGACGGCGATGCTCGAAATCGAGCGTGCGGCCCGCGACGCCGGCGCGCGCGCGGATTTCGTCGCAACGGGGCAGACGGGGATCATGATCGCCGGTAGCGGGATCGCCGTGGATCGCGTCATTTCCGATTTCGTGACTGGCGCCGCGGAGCGACTCGTGCTCTCCGCGCGCGGCGACGCCGACGTGCTGCTCGTCGAAGGGCAGGGCGCGATCTTTCACCCAGCCTATGCGCCCGTCACGTTCGGTTTGTTGTATGGAAGTGCGCCGGACGCGCTCGTCCTGTGTCACCGCCCGCAGACCACGCACGTCGCGGGATTCGCGACGCCGATTCCGAGCGTGCCGGAGCTCGTGCGCGTACACGAAGATATCGTGCGCTACGTCAAGCCGGCCCGCGTCGTCGCGATCGTGCTCGATACGTCCGCATTTTCGCCGTCCGACGCAGCAGCGGCGATCGCAACCACCGAACGCGACGCGAGCCTGCCGACCGACGATCCGGTTCGTAACGGCGGTCTCAAAATCTGGCGCGCAATCGAAACGGCGTTAAAGACGACCGAAAAGATGACGCGTCGAGGCGGCCTCGCGAGCTCGCGATCATCGCCCTCGCGAACGCTCGATAATTAGACCGGCGCACCTTCGGATTCGCGCCGGCTCGTGGCCGCCGCCCGATTCCAGTCGGCGATCAGCGCGCCGGCGGCCATCGCCCCGACCGGCCGGGAGAAATAGTAACCTTGCGCGTTCGTGCAGTCGAGCGCGCGCAACTCATCGAGCTGCTCTCGCGTTTCGACGCCCTCGGCCGTCGTCTTCATCGAGAGGCTGCGCGCGAGCGACGCGATCGTCCGAACGATCTCTGGGTTACCGACGCCCGGCGCGGATGACGCACTGATGAACGAGCGATCGATCTTGAGCGTGTCGACCGGAAAGCGTTGGAGATAGCCGAGCGACGAGTAGCCGGTCCCAAAATCGTCGAGGTGGACTTCGACGCCCATGCGACGCAGTTCCATCAGCGTCGCGGTCGCGACGTCGGGATTGCGCATGATCGCACTTTCCGTAATTTCCACGTGCAGGTGCGCCGCGTCGAGACCGAACCGCTCGAGGCCGTCCTTGATTTGCCCGAGCAGACGCGCGCTCGAGAACTGCTTCGCCGACACGTTCACGCTGATCGCAAGCGGACGCCGGCTGCCGCCCGCATCGCGCCACAGCGCCGCTTGGCGGCAGGCTTCGTCGATCACCCAGGCGCCGATTGCGAGGATCGCGCCGCTCTCTTCCGCTGCCGGAATGAAGTCGTCGGGATTGATGAAACCGCGTTCGGGATGCTGCCAGCGGATGAGCGCTTCGAAACCGACGAGTTCGCCGTCGCGCAGCGACACGATCGGCTGATAGAGCAATAGGAATTCGCGCCGCTCGAGCGCGCGTTTGAGATCGTTTTCGAGTTGCAGCAGCCCGGCGGCTTGCGTCAGCAGTTCCGGGGCGAACACTTCGAAGCGCTGTTTTCCGAGCTCTTTGGCGCGGTACATCGCGATGTCCGCATTGCGCAGGACGTCGTCGGGCACGTCGTAGCCCGTTCGCGTAAGCGCGATGCCGATACTGGCCGATACGAACATCTCGCGGCCCGCTACCGTGAACGGCGAGGCGAGTTCGCCGAGAATGCGCTCGGCGAACGCCGTCGCTTCGCATTCGCCGCCGATGCCCTCCAAGAGCATCGTAAATTCGTCGCCGCCCATACGTGCGAGCGTATCGCCTGGCCGCAAGCAGCGCTCGAGACTGCGCGCTACCGCAACGAGCAGCAGATCGCCGGCTAAGTGTCCGAGGCTATCGTTGACGAGCTTGAAGCGATCGAGATCCAAGAACAGCACCGCCGCGTAATGATCGTGGCGCCGTTGCATGCGCGCGACCATGTGCGCGAAGCGGTCCATGAAGAGCGCGCGGTTCGCAAGGCCCGTAAGTTCGTCGTGCGATGCGACGTGCAATAAGCGCTGCTCCGCGAGTTTGCGCTCCGAAATCTCCAACTGCAACGCTTCGGTACCGCGCTGCAAGGTCGCATTCGCGACGGCGAGTACGCGCGTAGCGGCTTCGGCGATCATACCGGGCAGCACGAGCCCCGCACCGATGGTCAATAGCGCGACGATCACGAAAATGTCTTGCAAGCCCGCGACCGTGGCGGCGTCGTTCTTGGGAATCGTATGGATGGCGATGAGATAACCCGCGCCGTCGAAGAAGAGCACGACGGCCATCGCGACGGTCAACATGAGATGCAGCGAACGCGGGATGCCGCGCTGTCCCGAACGGCGGTGATCTTCGAGCTTGCGCCACGCATAGAGCGCGCCGCCGGAAAACGCGAGCAGCAAACCCAAAAGTACGGTCGGCAAACCGAATTGCTCGAAGCCGAAAATCGCGGAGACGACCCAAATTATTGCGGCGCCGAGCCCGAGTTCGATCGAGCCGCGCGGCGCCCGGTACGGACGTTCCAGATGTGGCGCATCCCTCCGCAGGAGCCACACCGCGACGCTCGGGAGCCCGATCGCGATGAGGTACGCGAAATTAGCCGCGGCGATGAGCCAGATCGGATCGCCGACGAAAAGGAACCCGATCGCAGCCGCAGCGGTAAGGAGCGTTGCGACCCACGGGACGTCGCGCTTCGAACGCAGCCCGAGAACGCGCGGAACGATGCCGTCATCGGCGAGCTGCGCCAACGTTCGCGACGCGCCGGCTAACGGCTGAAGCGTTCCGTTGAACATGTTGAACACGATGAATCCGGTGGCGAGCGCCTTCGCTAACGCCCCAAAGAGCGGCGCGAACGTGGGCCCGAGTTCGAGGGCCAGATCGCCTGCGAGCGCGTGCGGGCCGAGCGCTCCGAGCCAGACGACGGGCAGCACGATGAAGTACATTCCGGCGGCCGCCGCGCTTGCGAACATGGCGCGCGGTACGTTGCGCGCCGGGTCGATCGTCTCACCGACGTGGCAGGCCGCAGCTTCGAATGCGGGCGCCGCGAATCCGATCAGATAGAGGCCGGCCATGATCGACGTAAGCTTTCCGAACCAGCCCGGAAACGGCGTGGTGAGCGAAAACGTCTTGGCCTGGTGCCAATCGACGTGGCCCGCGATGATGGGGATCAGCGCGGAACAAAATGCGAGCACCGCCGAAGCGACGCCGATCGGTATGGCGCAACGCGCGACCGCGCGCATCCCGCCCAAGGCGATCGCGACGAACACCCCGATGATCGCGATCGCGATCGCATTGACGGGAAGCGACGGCAACAGCCATGCATGGATGGCCGACGCCGCCATGAGCGCGGTCGGGCCGCATGTGGGCACCCAGCCCCACCAATAACATCAGCCCGTTAGGGCCGAGAGGACGAGGCTGTACGGGCGGAACGCCTCCGTGCACGCCGCCGCAATGCCGCCGACGCGGTTGGGCGAGAGCAGGACGAGTTCGGTCCAGCCCGGTGCCGCCGCCCAGCCGAGCAGCAGCCCGAGAACGAGCAGCGGCACCGCTGCGCTGCCTTGCCCCGAAATCGCGTCTTGCCCGACGAAGAGTGCTGCGATCAGGAACAGGCTTTGATTGCTGCCGCCCATCGCTAGGGCGGTCGTCGAAAACCAACCGAGTCGCCGCGGATGCGGCAGCTGTTCGCTCGCGGGCCCGTCGCTCGCGCGCGTCGACGCGTGCGCGTCTAACAGGCCTGTGAAAAAGGCGGTGCATTGGCCTTGGTCTTCTGAGGGTTTTGGCGTATCATAATGGCAAGTCTCCTTGATTCTGTTGGGAGCGGCCGTTGCGGTCTAAAGATGTCCAGCACTCGT
>JAABUO010004519.1_pt1 | contig 16398 bp, 25 predicted proteins | sample 5559291 | NCBI WGS metagenome assembly JAABUO01 (sample SAMN10711878, study PRJNA513372) | rock metagenome | isolation source: Antarctica rocks | place: Antarctica: Victoria Land, Finger Mt sud
GTCTGGTGTGCCGCACAAGGTGTAAGTGCGCTTGTTTGTGACCACCTTGGCAAACCCAAAGTCTGTCATCTTGATGAAGCCTTTGCCATCCAACAACAGATTCTCTGGCTGCAGCAGACAGCATAAAATGAGTTTGCTGGAAAAAGCACCTTCAGTGCAAGCACCTGCCAAGTCTGACTAGAGTCCTCATCTGACCGCCAATAGAGCTGGCAGTATGAATGCGTACCTTGAGATCTCTATAGATGATATTTTGCTTGTGTAGGTACTCAATTGTTAGCAGGACCTCTGCTGCATAGAATCTAGCACTGTCCTCAGGGAGCCTGCAGCTCAAGTCTCAGAATTGCTGTTCATCTTTGACAATCAAATTGCTGTTAGGAAGAGTTGTGAGCTACAAATGCTGGGCCAATGAGTGCATGAGTGTTGTGGCAAAAGCACATGCAAAAAGAACACTGCGCATGTGGTGCACACCTGCCCCTGGCTTTGAGGTGTCTGAAGAACTCGCCACCACAGCTGAATTCCATGACAAAGTATACACACTCCTCATCTTGAAAGGAGGTCAGGAGTTGGACTACAAAAGGAAAGTTCATCAGCCTCAACACATCTCTCTCTGCTCTCAAATGCTCAGTCTGCAGTCAAGTGAACTGTTGAGCATCAAACAGCTGCTCTGTTTTGAAGCTGACTTAAAGGATTGATGCATCCCAGAACAACATGTGCAGAGCTCTTGGCAGGACAGTAGATGTGAAAACACCAGACCTGCTGATTCTTCACAACATTTGCTTTGGAAAGAGCTTTGATGGCACATATGCGTCCAGTGGCAATATGTCTTGCCAATGACACTCTTCCAAAGCTTCCAGTCCCCAAAACCCTGTCCAGCTTGAAGTCTTTCAGTGTATGTGACTGCAGGCTGGCATGCTGATCGTGACTTACAGGCTGCAGCAGGATAGAATCTTTGATTTGTCACTGCAGAGTATACCACAACACAGCAAGCAGCACTAGGGTGCAGACTGGTCAAGAAGCAACAAACAGCCACAGCTGAAAGCTTCAGTGCGCACCTTAGCGGTGTGCTCCTTGCCTCTTGTGGTGTGAGACATTTGTGTGCTGTCTGATTTGACATGACCAGCCTGCAGGTGGTGATGCAAGCATGGTCAGCACAATGACTCCACTAGCAGGTCCGCTCTTTGCTGTCAAATCACTGCCAACTAAAAATCACCTACATGTGAAACAGTGCGAGGCAGATCTCGGCTCTTGCTCAACGAGGACTGGAACTCCACCATTGTCACTTTTAGGATTCGGTGCTTTGCGTTAACGATGCAACGCATCGACTTCCATTATGTTGAGTAGCACCAGAAGTCACAAGGGAAGTCGCTGAAATACAGAAATGAGCAGTGAAAGTGGCAGAACGCTCAGTACGGAGCCGCAGATGCGGGCGTCTCCGGTTCAGAACCTTCACCAGTGGCGCCAAATGATTTTTCATAACGCCAGCTTGGGTTTCACCAGATCTCAACACCTCAGCTCTCATCCGAGTCCTCTGAAGCACCATTATGCGTTTGCTGACTGGCGAATGAAGCAGCAATTGACCTCGCTTGATGCTGCGGAAAGCAAATCTTTGAGCCTTGCAACAGGACAGTCAGAACAAAAGCAAGCTGCATATGCATGGCATCATACCTACCAATGGCATACCATCTTCCCTGCTACCTGGTCCAAAGAGGTTTGGTAACATCGTCACAATGTTGTGCGTTTACCACTTGCATTTTTGCGACAGGTGCCACCAGTACTCCACGTTGAGGTATTTCTGCCTTCAGTCATGACTGATCAGTTCAAGATTGCAATGTCTGATCAGCAACAGCGTTGTTGCTAGCGTATAGCAAGCATCAGTGAGCTGAGTTCTTAATTTATGCAAAGGATACAGCCCTGATGTTGCAACAAGTCAATTGGCTGATATATATCGCGATGAAGCTGGAGCATGCAATGAGAAGCAACGTGCTGCGCACAGAATGCTTGCCTGCAGTTTGTGTACACGACATGTCAAGGGATCACTTGATGATCGATGGGGTCCTCCTACTGTACCTCACAGCCAATGATGCGCAGCTGCATGACCTGAATACATACTACTGAGCTGGTTGTAGAATCTTGCAGGCATGCTATTGACTCCAGCCATACCCCATACAGCATGCCAGATGTGCATGCCAATAGCACGATTCCCACAGCTAGTTTTTGAGCAGTGGGTCCGAGTGCACTGGCATAATGAGCGTTACATCTTGTGCGAGACGCATACTTGTTCACGCTTATGACAGATAGACTTGTGCGAGACGCGCATACTTGTTCACGCTGAGTCAAATGTGACCGTGTCTTGGACTAGATCAGTTGCTAAGTTGTTGCGCACGGACAGGCATGCATCGGCAAGACCGCATGCGTATTCCCTAGGTGCGAGCGCCTTCAATTCCCCCAGTCCAAGGGCTGCCTTCAGCAAGCTTATTCAAACGTCGTTCGAATAAAATAGCCGCAAGCACTTTGCCGTGACGCGCTGTTAGTCTACAGGCCTTACACACACCGTGTAGCTGAGAGGCTTGCCCAAAGCTGCTTATTCATTGCCATGTCGAGCTCAGCAGAGCCAATGCTTATGTTCAGCCCTGGTAACACAAGCGAAGAGTTTCGCTTGCCAAGAGTCACCCTTCGAGATGGGCACGAAAGCGCCTCCCCATCAACCTCAGAGCATGAGCAGTCAGATATGCACAGTGCAGCCAAGAGTGGCAAGCTCAGCAGACGTGCTACATTTGCCCCTGGCATTGTAGACAGCATGGCTGCCAGCCCAGTGCAGCCGTCAATGTTGCGCCAGCCCAGTGTCACTAAGCAGCCCAGCGTTATCAAACAGCCAAGCATAGTAAAACAATCCAGCGTAGTGAAGCAGTCAAGCATAGCAAAGCAGCCTAGCGTTATCAAACAGTCAAGCATAGCCAGGCAGTCCAGCAGTGTCAGGCTGAGGAGCACAACACCATTAAAGGGTCAGCCCTTTGCAAAGCTGCAGCTGTCTGTTCCAGGCGATCGCACCCCTCCCAAAACACCACACGCTCTCACCAGCAAACACAGCATGGACTCTCCCAGAGGCATCCACAGAAAACGCTCGTCTGCAACCCTGCACACTGCTAACACAGTCAAGATTGAGGATGTTCTCAATGACTACAAGTTTGCTGTTGAGCGCAAGGCCAAGCCTGCTGAGGCTGCAGCTGGACAGCATGCTCAGGAATTGGAGGCAGCCATGCAGAAGCTCACGCTCCACTGGATTGTCAAGACCTTTGTATGTTCCAAACCTTGTCTCAGTGTTCTCAAACCCATATAACCAAAGCTTTGATGGACCAGCATTGTGCTGGCAACTCCCATGCTAAAGACACCTTGCATCATGAGGCTTCAATCCCAGTGTGTACATCTCGATAGCATGCTTGCACTGAGCTGCACTGAAACTTACTGCTCAGTGTCACTGGATGGGGCTGCTCAGCATTGCGCACACCACTCCCCATGCTCAAAGCTGCATAACATCGTGCCATGTAACCGTCGCTAGCAGGTGCATCATGCAGAGCCATCATCAGCTGGGAACGTGCTGACCCTTCAGCTCACAGACACTCAACACATACATTTTGCACGCAACAAAGCAACAAATTGTCTTTCTTGCAAGGCTGAGAAGAAGAAGCCAGGTGATGCATTCCTGGCTTCAGGCAGGACTGGTCAGCAGGAGACTGCCCCAGCAGCAGCACAGCCTGTGCTGCAGACCAGCACAGCCACGTCTGCCATGATGGGGTCCACCACACCAGACCCAGGTGATGCTGAGAAGTATGAGTCCATTGTGGCTCTTTCTGACAGGCGGGCTCTGCGCAAGGTGATCCTGCCATACATGTGCAACAACATCTGCCAAACGGCTTTTTGAGACCCATGTGCACCCCCGACGTGCTGGTCAGCATTGTGCATGCCTGTCTCAATGGCAAAGTCAGGCATGGACTCATCATACGCATGATTGGTAGATCATGCACAGTTGCTGCAGACAAAACTGGCCCAGTGGCCTTTGCCTGTCTTCCAAATGGGAAAAGCAGCCTCATCAGATTGTGAGCCCACTGGTCTGCTGGACCTGTGTCGATAGCAAGTGCTTTCACACTGATCATTACACCTCAACACTTCTTGCACTTTCTTGTCTTCAGTCAAAGACCTTAAATCTGGAAGTTGTAGACAGAAGCAATATGAGTGTGTAGGTGTTGGCTAAAGCACCAGAAGCAAGGCAGGATGCAGAGCTGGGGCCTGTGCTGAGGGTGCTGCAGAAGGTGGAGTTCACAGCTGCCTTGGAATCCACTGTGCTGCGTGAGCTAGCCCGCTTCGTGAGGTATGAGTCCTACCCGGATGCAGACCATACAGTGGTGAAGCAAGGCGACCCTGGAGCACTCTTCTACATCATCCTGTCAGGTGATGGCATGCGGCTGTGGCAGTACAAACAAAAGACCAGAACATGGTGATGCTGCTGCTTGCTGTTCTGACTGTTCCTCTTCTTGCAGCCTGTGAAACAACCTGGCCAAGGCGGCTATACTGTGCCCTTGCTTGCTTGTCTCACCGCTTCTCTCCTTGCAAAGACGTGTAGCAATGTTGGTGGCAAGCAAGGAGTCAGCAAAGCAAGCATGTTCAGGTGAGTGGAGTCTTCATCTGGTTGCAGGCTGTGTGGCAATCAAGGTGGCCAGCAAGGACACAGTGAAGGTGGTGCGAACCCTAGACGCCGGGCAAGCCTTTGGGGAGCTGGCCCTGCTGAAGACAGGGGGGCGCAGGGCTGCCAGTGTGGTAACCAGCATGGCCTCAGAGTTTCTGACCATTGATGGCAAGCAGTACCAGCTGCTGCTGGCTCAGCTGCAGAGGGAGGAGCTCAAGGCTAAAGTGGACGTGCTGAGACGCGCGCCCTTATTCAGGTCATGCTTTGCAACAGTCATTGCTGTAGCAGTGGTGTTGGTCACAACAGCACTCTATGCAATTGGTGGTCCTGGAGACATGATAACTAGCAGCGATTACGGTGGCAATGGTGGCAGCAGTCATGATGGTAACAACTTTGACAGCACTTGCCAGGGGCTCTTGGGCATGTTGTTTGGCCACATGAACACAGTAACAGCTACAAATGCCATGGCTGTTGGCCAGCAGCCATGTTGCTGTGGCAAGTAATTGACCAATCGCGTGAACCTGGTGCAATACAGAATGGTGAAGTGCGCTGTTGTAACTGAAGGTGCATGATGCCAAGAAAGCATGATGTGTTAAGAAGCTCATGCAGCAACAAGGTGCTGAAATGTGTACAGGGGCTGGACAACAGGGCAGCTGCATCACTTGGCAGGGATGGTACAGCTGCAGCGCCTGCCTTACAACACAGTGGTGGTGGAGCAGGGCACTGATGCAGAGTGCACCTACTTCATCAAGACAGGGGAGGTGAGAGTGGTCAGGCGCATGGACACCCAACACCCCTTCTGGGCGGCCCTGCATAAGGACCCCCTCCTGGCGCCCCAATATGCCCCTGCCTCAAATGTCAGCCGAAGGTCAGTCCTGCTCACAAACGCTTGACTGCAAGTCTCTGACAATAAACACCAAAGTCAGCTTTTGACACTTTTTCACAACTGGCATGAAAATGCTAAGTTGAATGGATTCTGTGGACATAGCTAGCTCATCATGAGCCAGAAAACTTACACAGTATTATTGTTATTAGCGAATTCAGCAGCAGGTCTGTACAGCTAGCTCATACCACAGTGCATGCTTGTCATTCCCCTATTTCTGTGTCAGAATGGCGCCAAGCTTGGATACAGCAGTGAAGTGGTGTGCACGATGGCCGCCAGCTGATGCCAAAGGCTGATGGTGGTGTGCCTGCAGCTACCAGCTGGCTCCCTTTGTCCAAGTGCCTGCCAGCAGGACAACCCCAAGCACGCCTGTCACCAGCAACTCGCTAGCAGCAGCTGCTGCAGCAACTGCTACAGGCCTCAGCAGCAACACAGCTCTGAATGCTCGGCCAGAGGAAGTCTGGCTGGAAGTGATGACTTACGGGCAGTATGAGTCATTTGGGGAGTCCGCAGCACTGCAGGAAGGCACAAGGGGAGCCAGCATCATCACTAACATGTACACTGAGCTGCTGGTGCTGACTAAGCACGATCTGTTGAGTAACATCAGTCTGGCAGCTAGGGAGAGGCTGGAGGAGATGATCAATCAGCGCACTCCAGATGAAGACCTGTTGAGGTGATGCAGCACTAGCAGTGTGTCTGTTGAGTGTCATGCAATCTCCAAATGGGTATTAGAGCAGCCCCTGTTGCAGGCCTGTGCACTTCTGTGAGTATGGGGTGCACATCTCTTAGAATGGGGATGGCTGCATTAATGGGTTACTGCCAACTTGCATGCTCAGACAGAACCTGGTACAAGCTGAGAACACAGCTGAGCTGCAGTCACTTTGACTTGTCGCCAACTTATACATTCACACTCAGTGTGTGTACAATTTACGAATGAGTGTGGTGCATGCTGCTTGCAGGTCGGCTCGGCAACAACTGCGGTGGGACAAGTACAAGCATGACCTTGTGCAAGGCATATTGTGGGGCAAGGGAAGGCAAGACCGCTTGATACAGTACACCAATGCGGTCAAGAAGACCAATGGCAGTAACACATGGAGGTGAAGGATGGGACCATTGAATGCTGCATGAAAGTAAGATGTGCTTGGAATCAACACAGTGTTTACAAATTCAGGGCTCTCTGCTGTCAATGACCTTGGCTGCATAAATGCCCACCAGCACTTTTTTTTTCTGTTCTGCTTTTGCTCTTTTGTCTGTTTACGTTTACTGACAAATGCATCAAGCACCCCTATGATCTGACATTGCTGCGTTTGGGGTCACAGCTTGTGTTGCGAAAGTCTATGTCAACCTTCTGAATGCTACTGATGTTGCCTCGTGTGGATTGTTGCCATCTGTACTAGGGCATGTTCCCATTTGATGTGCTCATTTGATGTCAGACAGCAGGAAGGGCGACAATGATCAGATTCAGTATTGTATAGTACTATTAGCTTATGCTGGTGCATGGGCTGAGTGCAGAGGTGTGAAAGTTGTTGATGATATGGCTTGCACACTCGTACTGTATTGTACATCATGCCTTGTTCACTGCCCACACAGGCACAGCATTGACTTCAAAGCTTGCATAATACTGTGCGTATTGCACCAGGCCTTTGTTGCTGAAAGCACACATTTAATCGCCATGGTAAATGCGAAAGTGGCCCTGCAGTGTCGGGAGGAGCATGCTCCCGCACTCTTTGTCCTGCTAAGTCAGATGTCAAGGTGAAGCACATAGACCTTGGTTCAAGTCAGTGACTTGCTCTTGGGGATCTAGCATATGTCGACCTTGTGCTGGTTGCTACAACGTTCAATATATCGACCAGAACAAGTCGTGCTGTTTCAAGTTGAGTAAGCACTTTCGCAATCCAGGCTCAGCTCGTTTAGGCACTCTTAGACCATTCCGCAAGCCATTGCAAGGTCTTCTCATGGTCTGCTCCGGCCAGGCCTTGTGTTTTGCCAGTTCCAGATCATTTGGCTTTTTACAACGCTACGCGGCCTCTTCTCTTCCGTTCAGACAGCAGAGCTGGCCTTGTTATTCTCAAGGCCGCGCACTGCACATTGGCAGTCTGCCTGTGCGTCTAGCAGCCACGAGTGATGATCACAGTGCAGATTTAGACATATACCCACAGGCCAGGGAGGTACTGCAATTTTGGTAAGGCTACAACAAGGTAGATGCAGCTTCAACAGGTGCAAGTGCATACACAAGAAGCTTCGTTATCAGATTCACCAGATCCACCAGGGGTGCAGGCTTGGCGATGACTTTCTTAAGGCAAAGCCATACAGCTTGCCTCTGGAAAAGAAGAAAATTTGGTTTGGAGGTGGCGCTTCAATTGACAAGGTAAAGCTACATATGCATTGGGTACATACACTGTTGCACTCTGCTTGATAGTGCTACTGTGCTGCAGTTAGTTTGGCTGCTCAACATCATGCAATTTGGGCATTGCAGGAGATGACAGACAAATTCGGCAGCTTAATGAAGCAAGCAGCAGACTCAGGTTTGCCTGACTGGACTCAGGGGTATAACGCCCTGGCAGCAGTCTTAGTCTTTGATCAGTTTTCCAGGTGAGCTCTGCTCATTCAGTTGACTACTTACTGTTGCTGATGAAGTCAAGACCGCAACACAGTTCTGCTTTGAAGAAGTCTCCAAGTGATGCATCAGCACAACCACATGCACCTGCCAGAAGAGCTGTTGTAGTCACCAAACTCTGCGCATGGAAGCCTGGATAAAAATTATGTTTGACACCGTGGGCCCATTCAGGGTCAAGATGGGGCCTCCAGATTCGTTTAGGGGTTGAAGCAGGTCATTTTCCTGTCAGACTATGTGCACGAAGTTCGTGACCACACAGTATCCTTAGTAGAGGCACTACTAAGAATTCTAAATTTGGGTATGTGCAGAACTTTTTCTGCCACTACATGTGATCTATGGCACATCAGCATACATCTAAGGATGTTGTTTGTTGGCAGGTTACAAATCGTCAAATGATGGCATTCATCAGTACGTTGACACGGGACATGCAAAATATGCAGGAACATTTACCGAGGCACATCTACAATGTATGACCTAGACATTGTAGCTCAAAAACGGGCAAGGAGCTTGCTTGTAAGCGTCTGTTGGTACTGCCACAACACTGCTGCATTTGGATGCCATGTTGTTTGTGTGTCACATTCTGCAATCACATCTTAGCCAAATGTTGCAATGCTGTTCTTTACCACAGTAGTCTCAGGGGATTGCTCATGTGCTGCCAGGCCTGAGCTGCTGTGGTCATTTGGCACTCTACACTGCACCAAGGCGTTGCTTCAAGTTAATTGCCTCATAATCATGCTGTAGCGCAGGACAGCAATGCTGTTGTCAGTTTCCCACTGATTCACAGACTCTGGCTACTGTACCCCTTTGTCCACTCAGAAGATCCCCATGACCATGAGGTATGTCATTCTGCTGAGTTACATGATGTCAGCTGTGCACACCTCCAGCGCAGCCAGGCCTGCAGGTGTAAATATGCAGCTATAAAGTTGCTCACAAAGCTGAAGCATTGCATCCCCTACGCTTCCCTGCTGACCAAATGTGAACGTGTATGCCTACATGACGTGACATTACATAGTATGTTTGTGTCGGAAAGCTTTGCAACCATTGGAGACTGCAGTGCAGAGTTTTGAGCCTTGACCCAACACTTAGGGCATCAAAGCAAATTTTTGTCTTTGTAGTGGTGCTTGCACTGCGTAAAAGTCTTTTTAGCTGACCTCCCTATAACTTTCTGGCGTCGAGGATCCAAACTGCTGAAGAAACCGTCATCTGGATCAGTCTTCCTTGCTGCAGTGCCTGTCTTGGCAGCAAAAGCCAGTCAGCTGCTGCAGCAACTTCTCTGATTGTGCAGACATCTGTTAGCCTGGTGAAGCAAATGATCAAGGAGGCACAGGCTCTTCAAGGGGCACATGAGCTGCAGGCCTACCTGCAAGTGGTCATGGGCTTCACAGAGGGACACAAAGAGGTGATTGACATGTGGGGCAGGTACCCCCATAGGAACAAGATTCTGGGCAGAAGCAACACGCCCGAAGAAGACAAGGCAATGGCTGCTGGTTCTATTCCTCAATTCTGATTGAATTCAAATTATGCACTCTTTTGGCATGCCTAAAGTCACTGTGAAAGCAATCAGCATTGTGCTGAATGTACAAACACATGTACTCTTTTCAATCCCGAAACTTGTATTCATATCTTAAGAAAAAAGACATTGGTTTGTTGCTTGAATCGCAGATCTGGTGCCATCTGAATCTGAATCAATGTGCCTTAGTGCTGATGCATTATGCAGCCTAGATAATAATGTCAGTATGATAATCAGACCTGAAATTGGTAGGCTATCATCAATATTGTGTATCAAACAGCATGCAGCAGCAGCAGCTCGGGTGTGGCCATATAGCGATTCAGACAGAGTCCATCTGCTGTTGACAAGCTGACTTTGACGAAAATTTACACTGTTCCACACACGGACGTGTTGCAGACGCTGGCACACAGATAGATCGTTTTACCTGTCAGGTGATCAATGATCCAGCGACGCCGATACATGGTACCCAAACAACCTCCACCGCCGGCTGCTCCATACAGATTGATGAGCGCGCAGCATCACTAGTGAGGTCTCAATTTTCTTTCCCGCCGAGACAGGCGCTCGTCTGCTCACAGCCTGGCACTGGACCAGGAAAACCAGGTTCTCCCGCGTCCCATACTCAGCAGTATGCCTGAACAATCCCATTGACTTATTGCTTGTGCCTTTGAATTGTTGATCGTTGCCTATCATCACATCTGGCCTATCACTGATAGGACTACCGGGGGACAAACATCACTTCTGAAGCCCAACAGCTTGCCAATCATCACTTGTCGCCCAACAAGCAAGCCAAACATCACCACTTGCCCATCTTCCTCATGGGATGCGCTGCTGGCCGCGGTCCTCGTCCGGCATCCTGGAAACACCTTGATAGTCATGGTGGTTAAGAGGCCAGCACTTGCCCACAAACTTGCCAATTACCACTAAACCCATTTAGTTCTATCATCCAGAATCTGATCTGGTTCAAATCCCCATGCTGGAGCAGATTCGTCGCAATCAGGCAACGAGTGACTGTGTCACGTACGATGAAGAAGTGAGTACATGTATGCCTTGCACTTGTCAAGCAATTCTGAGTGCAATACCATCATGCGGCCATTGCGAGTGTTGCATTGACGCCAGCAAGATACAGCAAGGCCATGCATATACCATGTCTGACATGGGCTTTCACATGCCTTTCCTACTGTGCAAGCACAACCTGCTGTCATTGCATTGGTGAACATGCTTAGCGAGCATGATCATGATTGACTTTCTAGGTGCTGCTCAAACATCACTGGAACAAATCACGCATCTGCTGTTTAGAAGTGATGAAGCACCTGCTGAGATTCTAAACTGATGCAGTGCCACAACATGTACATGAACTGTCTTGGCGTCACCAGCTATGCCCCTGTCAAGTGCACATGCATACGTGGGGGCGAGAAACTGCATACATGCATTGCCTTTCATCCCAAGACCTATCTATAGATATGCTAGCTAGCTGTTGCTGCCATTCTGGATATGCTCACACCACGTGCATTCTTTCCTCATCAGGGTATTGACATGAAATCTCATCAGATGCCAGGAAAAGATTTCATTGGAACCACATGCGTTCTGCACTTGGCAACATGCTATACTGCCCGTTATCTCTCAAGCCCATGTGAGCTAATCTAATCATCATGTCTGCGCACAAGCACGCAGGAATGACACTGCCATCCACACCTGATGCATACGACCTGACAGATACTGTTTCAAACCCTAAATATTACTATGCCAAGGAAACCTCTCAGGTGCACTGCGCTGGCACCTATACTGGGGCAGCTACCTCGGCTGCTGCTGCTTGTAGTGCTGCTATCATGTATGCTACCATTATTATTGCTGCTGCTGCTGCTGCTGCTGCTGCTGCTGCTGCTGCTGCTGCTGCTGCTTTTTCTTAAGTTTGACTGTGTTGCCATCTACCGCAAATGTCTTTGGATGTTGCAGCAAGAATGCTTTTAGCTTTTGACCCTTGGTAACGCCCTCAGGTTTCTTTACACTGCCCAATTTGGACAAGTCAGTTTCCCCACCGCTCTGAGTCAAGTGCGTCTTCAGCGCAGACAGCCACTGAGCGGCTACTGGTCCAGTCAAGCCTGCAACAGCATTCATGCATAATTTGCACTCACCATGAGCATGATCATCTAGACACACAGCAAGTCAGAATACAAGGCTTTGCCCTGCTTTGCTGATCCCTGGAGTGGAGCATGTCTGTATGGGGATGAAACAGCCTCAGCTTCTGGGTTGACCCAGCAGCTATGCCAAAGAAATGCCTGAGCATGACAACAGAGGAGACAGAAACAGCAAAAATGATGCATGATGCCACTCTACACACAATGCAGCACACAATGACAGATGAGATCCAGCCACATAGGCTGCATAAAGAGAATGTCGCCGGCTCATGAACCCATGAGTGATACTTCCTCCTGAGTGTTGTTGCCATTAAAACAAAACTCTACCCTCAACAGAGATCTTTTGCACCTTTCGGTTTTGCATTGGGTCCAGGGCAAGAACTAGTGGTGGTACCTGGCTGTGCAGCAGCTGTCGTAGGCTGGGGCTTGCTGGTTGGGGCTGTGGCAGGGGTGACTGCTGAGGTTACCTTAGCCTTCTTTGCCGGCTGAGGAGTCACTGCTGGTGGCTTTGCACGTTTTTCGCCTGCTGCCTGCACACCATAGCACACATTACACGCATGAAACACATGCACAAAGATCATACATCGATGAGTAAGTTTGCTCATTAATGTGCATCATAAGTATTGCAAAGTACATCCAGTTCACAGTAGGCATTTGTGTCTCAAATTTCAGCAAATGTGCATAGTTTCAGTATATTCGAGCTACGTGATATGAGCAAGGCAGAGCAGAATCTTACCAACAGTGCTGCAGCTAGGCCTTGCTGAGCTTCTTCCTCTTCATCCTCACTAGAGTCATCCTCATTTTCATCATCACTCAAGCCTGTAACTCCATCTGCCTCTTCCTCATCATCCTCCTCCTCATCCTCATCCTCTTCTTCTTCATCATCATCCTGCATGAAGGTGAGCTACTCAGGTGCAAGACTGAGTCACTTCAACACACTGTCTTGCAATTGATGTGACATCATTGCCTCCCAAACTTTGCTCAAACTTCATGCTCATTATTCCTGGCCAAAGTGTGGCCAATTGACCTGGTAGAAACATGCCTTATGCTTTACAGTTACTGCATGCTTGATGTAAGGGGACATGCCTAGTGGGACTACATTTTGAGGGCTGACCACATGTGCATAGGCGGCCAGTTCTTTTGTTGTTGCGCTTACCTCCATGCCATCGTCATCATCATCCATGTCAGAAAATTCCTTGCCATTGAGAGGCTCTGAAGTTAAGGCTTTTCTCAGGTATGCAATTCCCATTTACTTCCTTGCTGCCTCGTCGTCGCTGTCCTCTTCATCTTCATCATCTTCCTCATCATCCTCACTGTCATCTTCTTCATCATCATCTGCTGCTTCATCTATGAGAGCCTGCTGTACAGCTTTGGCCATCTGCAATCAACAACACAGTCAAGACTTTTTGATGAGTGACTTGAGGAGATGCTTGACAAAGGTGCATTTGATGCCGGTTTGCGGAATTGACACAAAACAGCAACAATTTGCACAAACATGCCATCAAGGTCCCTGCTGTACTATGCTGACATAGTTTGTTGCTGTCATGATTGAGCTGACACAAATGCTGATGTTATACTCACCTGGGAAGGAAGCGGTTTGTTTCGCTGCATGGGAACACCCTCAGGGACATCTTCATCCTCTTCACTTTCCTCATCATCATCTTCTTCGCTCATGTCATCAACGTAAGCAGCGGAGGTGGTGCTATAGCCAGACAGGTAAATGTCTGAGGTGCCGTTGTGGGAGAAAGTTATGTCGCGTGCAACCAGGTCGACTTGAAACTGCTCGCAGCGTCCCATTTCAAGCGTGCCAATCACAGCCTCCATGCCGTTACCACGCGCAAACACAGTGTGTCTACCAGGCTTGGGCTTTGGGCCCAGGGCAACACCCGTGATGTGAGGCCTGTGTGTGATCCCGCTTTGGTCATCCTCAGGGACGAACTTTGGTATCGCCAAGGGCTTGCCAGCAGGGACTCTGAGACCCAAGAACTCAATATCTGGATTGAAATCCGACATGCTGGGGACAGCTATATGCGCAATGGTCTGCGCCGCACAGACTTATATGCGAACTCAGTGTTTCGGAGCACCTCACATGCAATTTGCATCCTGTCGCAACTTTCAGCGATGAAGCTGAACAGTACAGCGTTCTCATCGGGTGCAAATGTCTGACAAAGGAGGCAAGAAACGGCGACAAGAAGGCGGCGGCGGAGGTGCTGCTGGAAAGAAAAGCAAGTACTTCCAAGCCGTAAGTCAGCAAGTTGACTAGCTCGCTCCTCAGTCGGCGGCAAAATCGTGTATATCCGATGTCTACATCTGCTTGACTTCTGCAGAACTCTAAGGCGACATTGCCAGTTGGCTCACGGGGCGTATTGGTATCTTGCATTGGGGGCAAAGAACAATATGCAGCGAAAGACTCTATCAGGATTCTAACTGAGGTGCTGACTCCTGTCAATGGCACTCAAGCTGCAGACATACTATTTATATTGAGTTCCATATGACATTTCTGTACAGGCTCTGTTAAACATCAACTTTGCACTCTGCTTGTGAAGCTTGTATGCTGTGCATGCAGTACTATGAGCGCTTGAAGGGTTCAGCAGATCCAGCTGCTCCTGACACCTCTGCCAAGCCTGCCGACATCAGCAGTGCCATCGCTGATGAGGTTGCTGAGCTTCAGAGTCACAAGGGCAAATTGTTTGTGTATCATAGAGTCAATGTATTTGGCCTCATCTATATCGGCTTTCAAACTCCTGATGTACATCCCACCCCATCTGAGGTGGTGCAAGCTGCTGCACGAGACGTGCTGAAGACCAAGCAATGCCTTAGCAAGTGAGCTTTCTGTGCCTGATGTTGTGCGGCTCACATCGTTACACAAATGTCAGCTTCAATAGTCTGCATTTTGATACATGTCTTGCTCCTTGTCTATGCATGTGACGATTTAGAATAGCTTGTAAATGCACAGCTTGCAGTAAACATGACATGCACGCTTTGGTCGCAGAAATGTAATCACTGTCAAACATGTGCTTGGAGTAATGGGCTGCATGGTACTGCAGGGTGTGCATGAGGTTCATGCCAATAGAGGGTGTTTGTTATGCTGGTCTGGAAGACATCTCCAAGCTGGGCAAGAAAGTCTTGGCTGAGCACTTCCCTACTGGCGATGATGTCTCACAAACCACAGTAAGAATCGCAAGCTTAGCAGGTCACTGCAGTTGCACTTTCAATTTGAATGGGCAACGCAGGTTGTGTGCACAAATAAAGCTTGTGTGCTTTGCAGTTTGGTGTGTTGTATGAGCACAGAGCCAGCGACCTATTGAAGCGCATGGATGTCATCAACACCATGGTCGACTGTGTTCCTCAGGTACTGGGTTTGGTCACTGGGACATCTCTTACTGCAGCACAGGATGACTTCACAAGGCTAGCCTATCCTGAATGCATTGCCTTGCACTGCAGCATCATCTGTGTTGCCTGCTACTGATCGTAACTGAGCTAGCATTGACTGTGTGTTGCATTTGCAGCCGCCCTACAAGGTAGAGCTGAACAACCCAAAGAAGACAATCCTGGTGGAAGTGATGAAAGCCACAGCTGCCGTTAGTGTCATTGAGGACTACAAGCTGCTGGGAAAGCTGAATCTGAGAGAGCTCAGCATGATTGGCGATGATGCTGCTGCTGATAGCAGGTCAACAGGCAGCAAGCAGCCTGATCCAGAGGCTTCAGTGGGTGCCACCAAGGCTATCTCAGCAGAACTGGCAAAATCAGCATCTTCTGCTCCCACTGAAGCTGCCTCATCAGTACCTCAAAAAACTAGCACAACTCCTTCAGATGCCCAAGACACCTAGCTTTGCCTCATCATGTGATTCACGAGGCTACCTTTTGTCAAGTGTGCAAGCAAGTCTTCACATTGATACTTATGTACCCTGAAAACCTTCATAACCAACATGATGGGCTATCAAGGGATCATGATGGGCCTTGTGCCTGCAGCGCCCCTGTGCAGCCAGGAGGGCGGTGATGTACTGCCCTGCTATGCTCTTGTCGGCCCTATTCGAGACAGGCAAAATAATGCAATTACAAAGTTGTACATAGATTGCCAGCAAGGTCCACAAACATGCCTAAAAATTGTCAAGCAGGGTCCAAAACGCAACGTTCACCATCCATTGGAGCCATGACACAAAATGTATCGTTCAAAGATAAGCACAAACCCCTACACATCACTGCTGTTCATCAACGCAAACTTCGGCACAAGCACACCAGCATCACCTGATGGGCTGGCAAGCATTGCTGCATCAAACTGCAAAGCATCATCACCATTTGCATGCTCAGCTGCAAGTTGCTTCTGAATGTCTGCATCAAATTGATGCACAGTTTCATACATAGAAACGCGATCACCAGCAAGCAAACCCTCCTCTACCTTGACTAAAGCCTCAGACTTCTCATCAAACATGTCTTGCGTAAAGTAACGCTCATTGTGATCACCACCACCAAAGTAGACTGACACAACATGATGCATCTTGACCTCAGCGGGGTTGACAGACATCAGCCATGCTGCATTAGCCCTATCAACATTCATGCCACGGCCACCAG
>JAABUO010004520.1_pt1 | contig 16397 bp, 12 predicted proteins | sample 5559291 | NCBI WGS metagenome assembly JAABUO01 (sample SAMN10711878, study PRJNA513372) | rock metagenome | isolation source: Antarctica rocks | place: Antarctica: Victoria Land, Finger Mt sud
ATGAGTCTTGGCCAGTTGAGATCGATATTTCTCCCTCGCTTGTGCTATAAGAGGGACGGAGCTCATAGAGAAGCCGATGACGAAGACCAGCTGAACGACGTTGAAGGTCGGGCTGACAATAAACAACTATTTCCAAGTCTGACTCGATTGTCAGTTGAGAAACCTAGGCATCCAAATTGGACTGGGCTGCTGCGCCTCATTCTTGCTGTACCTACACTTGCATACTTGTCCATTGCGTATTGGCCACGACCAGAGATCAGTACGTTGCTGGAGTTCACGAGATTGTCCATATGTTTGAAGCAACTCGACGTGAGTGGCTGTGCCTGGGCAGCTGATTTGAATGCCGTAGAGTGGAATGGGTATTGGCGCGGAATGACACTATTGAAGCTGCAGGATGTGCCGGAGCAAACCATATTTATTCTCAGACATCATGTCCCAAGACGTGTAAGATTTGAGAGTTGAGTAGGTATGTATACTGTAAGTAAGATCTTCCACATGACCACCGTCATGCTAGCAGTCCAAATCTGCCCAGGCTTTTGTTATTAGTGTTGCACTATTTGAGAGGCAAGTGTACAACTCTCAAAGGTGGTTGGTGGGGAAACAGACATTATTGACGTTTTGTCGCACGGAAATCAACGACACCACCATACAATGGATTGCAACAGATCTCGTATTCCAGCTCCGCCGAAAGGTATACTTGGAGATGTGACCAATGCCCAGAATGCAATGAAAATGTCGTCAGCTGTATACGGCCACTCCAGACTTGATTCCAAAAAGACTTCAATACCGTTCTCACGGCCGGGCTTTGTGCGCAAAGCTGGTCTGCCTGATGCTAAGACAGGTGCAAATGGCCTTCAGACGGCCAGAAAACTGCCAACCGCAAAACAAACATCAGGCATTCGGCCGCGATCAGCACTTAGCACTAGAGCCCTTTTGGGGTCGACTAATTCTTCTCAGCCAATGCGTACATCTCGTTCTGTTTCCAACATATCCTCAATGGCATCTACAGGAAAACTTGGCGGATCTGTGACCAGAAACAAGCGGGCTGTATGGGATACAAAGGGCCGTCTCGAGGACATGGAAAGTGCGTATGAAACACTTCGAGAGCAGATGGAGGGCAACATAACGGAGAAGAATGATGTGACTGCAATTCTGACAAAAGAACGGACCAAGATCAATGAGCTTGAACACTTATGTGAAGAATTGCAGCAACAGAAACAGGCTGATTTAGAAGCCTTAAATTTCAATAAAAGCGATCTTGGAAATCTTCAAAGAGAGCTTGAAGATGCGAAAAGAGCCAGATTATTAGAGGTAGAAGATCTCACGAGGGAGCACAAGTTGAAGGTTTATGACTTGACAACATCGCACAAAAACGAAATCGAGAGTATTAATCGTGAATTTAATGCTGAGCTCGACAGTTTAGAAAAATCCCATAAAGAAGCTTTAAAACACTTACAAACAACGTTGAAAGAGGAAGCGAGGCTAGCAGAGCAAGTACAAAAGGAAGAGTATTTGGCTCTTGACCAAAAGCTTCGAGCACAACTCACTGACGAAGTTTGTTTAAGGAAATCGCAGCTTCATGATCTCAAAGCAGAAACGGACAGAATAAGAGGTGAGTTGGAGACCAAAAACGATCAAAATGACCGAGAAATCCGCAACCTCAAGGCGGACCTTAAACTTTCCAATTCAGATCTTGAACGGGAAAGGATGCTGACAAAATCTCTACGTGATACGCTATCCGAGCAATCCGCTGCTCATATTGCTCTCGAGTCGAGTCACAGTGCGGTCTGTAGTAAAATAGAGAAGCTCACGGCAGATCTTGAAGAGCGTAGACGTTCAGTCATTGAACTTGAAAGATTGCTGCAAGTTGCCACTGAAGAGGAAACCAATGCCAAGCACAAATTGAGAGAAGAGGAAACCATGCGCCGCAAGTTACATAATCTTATTCAAGAGCTGAAGGGAAACATCAGAGTGTTTTGTAGAGTGCGACCTGTCCTCGAGAATGAAGCAACAACTGAGGTGGAGATGCACTTCCCGGATGGCCAAGAGTCAAAAGAAATCGAGTTGGTTGGGCCTAGCCAAGAGTCGGCACTCGGGAACGTGACAACAAAAACGCATCCGTTCTCTTTCGATCGAGTATTCTCTCCTCAAATTGGGAATGGCGACGTCTTTAAGGAGATATCCCAGCTCGTTCAATCCGCTCTAGATGGGTACAATGTATGTATATTCTGCTATGGGCAGACTGGGAGTGGCAAGACCTACACAATGTCTACAGAAGATGGAATGATTTCCCGAGCTGTGCGACAAATATATGAATCTGCTAGTGACCTGCAAGAGAAGGGCTGGAACTACTCCATCGACGGCCAATTTTTGGAGATCTATAATGAAAACATCAATGATCTACTTGGTCGAGTGGACGAGTTTGACAAGAAGAAGCACGAGATAAAACACGATAAGCAGAAAACATCAGTGACAGATCTCATAACCGTTCAGCTCGATTCTCCAGGTCGCGTGACTTCTTTGCTGAAGAAGGCGGCTGCCAATCGGTCGGTGGCAGCTACCCGTGCGAACGAGCGGTCGTCCAGATCCCACTCGGTTTTCATTCTGAAATTGGCTGGGAGCAACAACATCACAAGAGAGACCAGTGAAGGCACTCTGAACCTTATTGATCTTGCTGGATCGGAGCGACTAACACAGTCAGGCAGTACTGGAGATCGCTTAAAGGAAGCGCAAGCCATAAATAAATCCTTAAGCTCTCTCGGAGATGTCATCTATGCGTTGGGAAATGCAAAGGAAGGAAGTCATATTCCGTACAGGAATTCCAAGGTAAGCTTGACTCATATCCAAACTAACAGAACAAGCTTACATATCTACTGCAGAATTCACTGGGTGGAAACAGCAAGACGCTGATGTTTGTCAATATCTCGCCGCTCCAGCAGCATCTCAACGAGACGTTGTGTTCTTTGCGCTTCGCGACGAAAGTCAACAACACGCATATTGGGACTGCCAAGCGCAGTAAGGTCTAGTCATGGAGGACACGGACTAGACAATGTAAAAAAAGCAACAGTATTACTTGTACAAGTGGGATAATAACTTCCCCATTCCCTCAACGAAAGCGCGCTCTCAGCAGCCAGTCCATTCAGCCTCCAAATCCGTAGATGGTTCGACCTTGTCGTTTCAAAGCGTAAATAACGTCGAGCGAAGTCACCGTCTATCAAGTTAGTATTCATGGCGCATGAGGCAAAACTTACCTTGCGCTTAGCGTGTTCCGTGTAAGTCACAGAGTCCCGAATGACTGACTCAAGGAAGCTCTTCAAAACACCGCGCGTCTCCTCGTAGATCATGGCAGAGATACGCTTGACGCCACCACGACGAGCAAGACGGCGGATAGCGGGCTTGGTGATACCCTGGATGTTGTCGCGAAGGATCTTGCGGTGTCGCTTGGCGCCGCCTTTTCCGAGTCCTTTTCCTCCTTTGCCGCGTCCTGACATTTAATAATGACAAGGAGTTAGTGTTGTGGAGTGGGATTTGGTGGTAGTTGATGAGTTGAGGTGTCGTCTGGAAGGGAAAATATTCAATTCACACGCATGAAGAGGCGAGTAGTACCATTTACGCGCTATCTGGATCGCAAGGATATCAATGCGGCGGAAGAAGATGAAGTTCGTCGCTCAACTTTCTGGTTTGTACTTCAATCATCTCCTATGCGAGCAGTTTTCCCACCTGCCCCACTGACAGTCAGGTGTAACCATCTGTTCTATTATTGGTTGGGGCGGATTCAAGAACAAAATTGAAAATCATTACTACAGTCACTGAATAAACAAAATTCTTTTTCATTCAAGCTCAGTCCTCGTGGTCAAACTCTCGCTTCTGATCAACAGCACTTCGCACGGCCTCCTCCCTGACCCTTTGATTGTCAATCGCCGTGGCTACTCCAAAAAGCTGGTCCATTTCTTCCAACGTTTTACCGGTGGTCTGCGACGTTAGCATGCTCAATGTCGTGGTAAAACATACCTCTGGTAAGTAGAACGAGCCTAGCATATTTGCAAAATTGAAACCCGCGAAGAGACTGAAAATACCCCAACCCAACGTATTAAGTGCGTGCGGACTAAATTGTGTCACGACAAAGTTAAATAGCCATTGGGACGAGGCGCAAAGGGCAACACAATATTCTCGCAGCCTGTTGGGATAAAATTCGCTACACATGATCCAGGGTACTGGACCCCTTTTATTAGCACGACACTGTATGAGTGTTATTACCAAGAAAAGCAGTAAGCGGTAACGTAAAGGTAAATGAATACCGTCATTGCAATTGACGCTTGCGAAATGCTTGTAGCACCAGCCACTGGTGGATGTGTCTTGAGCAGGACACCAATAACCAGCATAAATAACCCCATGAAGAAACCGCCCACAATGAGACACTTTTTTCGGCCAAATTGCTCAACAGCAAACAAACAGAGCAGCACAGTCATCACCATCTTGACGACGCCATATAACCAGTCACAATAAGACCTTCGAAATACCCACTGCTGCAAAAATCTGCGGGGCGTAGTACCCTATTGCATTCGTGCCCGAGAACTGCTGACTGAGCATGATGATGACACCAAGGCCCACACGCTTTCGGTTACCTTTGAGCAGCAATTCCCTCCAAGAAGCACCGCCAGACACCTCGCGCTCATGCTCAGTCGACTGGACAATCTCTTGAAACTCAGCCTGGAGCATCGGATTGTAGATATTAGTTCCGCGCATGTAGGCAAGATTAGCAAGTGCCTCGTCTTCGCGACCTTTCTTGGCAAGCCATCGTGGGGATTCTTTGAGTAAAAAGACGCCGAGGAAAAGCACACCACCGGCATGATTTGAATACCGACTGGGATTCGCCATTGGTTTGAGCTTGTCGGGCTCACGTGAAGATTTACTCCATAATCAATCCAATAGGAGATAGTCACGCCAGTAACAATGAAGAATTGCCACAGCCCAAGTAGCCTACCACGGACAAGTTTGGGGGCCATTTCGCTGACGAAAGTAGGCACGATCATAGTAACAGCACCTATCCCCAAGCCAGCAATAATTCGACCCCCATAAAATAAACCTAAACCCCCGCCCCCAACAGTCTGCGGATCGCTCCGATAGTGAAGATGATACTTGTAAGCATAAGGGATTTCTTTCGACCAAGCCAGTTGCCCACAGGAGACATCAGCAATGCCTGGAGTATGGAGACACAATTGGAGGAGATCGAAGCTTGCCTTGCCTTGTCGGCCGCAGAAGTACCGCTAGGAATATCGAAATCGCGAATGAACGACTTGAGGGTTAGAACGCCTCCTACAACACCTGAATTATAGCCCTACTTGTTAAGTCACTGGATATGGCGGACCTTTACGTACCCACATGAACGCACCGTGCATGAAATACATGTCAGAATGACAGTACGGAGCAGGCGTGTACGGTTTTGTATGTATTCGAGCTCGCCTTCCATGCTTAGGGGTGTTTGTCGAGCGGTTAGAGGAGCAGGACCTGCCACAGGAAAAGGACCCTTTTAATATACACTTTCCGTGGGGGTGGGGGAGCGTGGGGAATTCTGCTTGATTCACTCTGGACGAGGTTAAGGCAACAATTGGAAATTCGGTAAGAAGCTGAAAATACTATTCCGTTCATCCTTGCACGAGTGACATGTTTTCTCTACCAAGCGGTATGCGTTTTGCTCTTTGCTCTGTTAAGTTGGAGGCAGAGGAACCGAGCTCGGGGAGGTAAAGTACCAAATTCACAAAGTCCCGCGTCCCGCCCCTTTTCAAATAAACGCACTGATAGTGTCCTCAATCGGTTGAACTCTGCACAGATTTATCTTTCGATCCATTCACTTCTGACTTAGCACAAGGTATGGAGCTATCGGCGATGCCAAGATATTAGACAATATAATGAAGCCTTAATTCTATAATCTTGATGTCTTTGTAGAATACGTCTTTTGCATAGTCTTCAGGATTAGATAATTCGCGAGCATATGATATATGCGGGTTTATGGGCTCATTCTTAGCACACTGTTTTCCGCCGCCCAGTAACAATTGCACACGGTACTTTCTCAACCAACACCTCTTCGTCCCCAACGCAAGACCAGATAGAGCAACACCCTTTTCCAACTTCGTTTGTTTCTCTTTTTGGGACTTCCGTTGGGTCATCCCTGCCATCCAATAGACGAGTACTATATTGTTGTCTCCTTCTCACTGACGTATCAAAGAGATTGCAAACAATCTTTTCCTTGGGATTTGGCTTGACATCTTGATCTTCGTAGTCTCGGTTACTCCAATCCAGGCGTTGGATTTGGGGGACATCGACGTTTGAACTGAGAATCCAGTTTCAAGAAGGTCACCGACAACTGCCTTCTACCCTCTGTGTCTGGTGCCGCAATGAAAACTTACTTTAGGGTGACACCTAAGGTGGTGCCGAAGTTTCAGCTGCTTCGGACTGGTTATCTGTATGTAGCAATAATGTAAGTCACCGCACGTGGAACCGTCAGCAAGAGAACAGCGGAGAGGATTTATAGAACCAGACAATTTGTGCACACAGCATTGAGCAGGAGCTGTTTCCGAAGTGACAGTTCCCGTGCGAGCAGCTCTTGACTTTTGTCCGTAGTCCCGATCCCATAGCTGAACAGAGCTCCCATCCAAGGCATCAATCTTATAACCACCTCCTCTTCCTCGACAGCCATTCACCGCGCCCCTTTTTCCATAACGTCCAAATGGCACCAATCCGACACCCTGCCTTCCATTTCGTGGGCGAATTTGTTTTGGGTTTCGGTCACGGGATCTGGACTGGAACTCCCCCAACTTTTCCTGCAGCTGCAGCCCTCGGAAGCAGACGGGTGCAAAATCCCCTACCCTTTCTTTCTGCGACCAATCAGAATCTCAGCACCAGCCTTTATCACCTAGGCTTGCGTGTGCCCCACTGAAATTATGCCGAGGAGGTCTCCTCCATCAAACTTCTTTGGTGCCAATGACCTGCAGACCGCGGCTCCTTCTGGTGTTAAGGACTTTGTTGCCAGCTGTGGAGGCCACACTGTTATAACGAGCGTAAGTATCTATAATTGACGGGATTGCTCACACCTAGGTCCTGATCGCCAACAATGGTATTGCTGCCGTAAAAGAGATCCGGTCGGTTAGGAAATGGGCCTACGAGACTTTCGGTGATGAACGGGCCATTCAGTTTACCGTGATGGCAACTCCAGAGGATCTTACAGCAAATGCTGATTATATACGGATGGCTGATCAGTATGTGGAAGTACCTGGAGGCAACAATAACAATAATTATGCCAATGTGGACCTGATCGTGGATGTTGCGGAAAGGATGGGCGTACATGCAGTATGGGCAGGCTGGGGACATGCCTCTGAAAACCCCCTCCTTCCTGAATCGCTGGCAAAGTCAAAGATTGTCTTTATTGGCCCCCCTGGCTCAGCCATGAGGTCGTTAGGGGACAAAATATCATCGACCATCGTAGCACAGCACGCTAAAGTTCCGTGTATACCGTGGTCCGGCAGTGGGGTAGACCAGATTGTAGCAGACGAAGAAGGACTGGTCACCGTTGCAGATGACGTTTACGAATTAGGATGTATTAAGTCTGCCGCCGAGGGCCTTGCCAAAGCACAAAAAATCGGATATCCGGTAATGATTAAGGCTAGTGAGGGTGGAGGTGGAAAAGGTATACGGAAGGTAGAAAGCAAAGATAATTTCGAGAGCTCCTACTCCCAAGTCATCGGAGAAGTACCCGGCTCTCCTATTTTTGTGATGAAGCTTGCTAGCAATGCCCGCCATCTCGAAGTCCAACTACTCGCGGATCAGTATGGTAACAATATTTCCCTATTCGGCAGAGACTGTTCAGTCCAAAGGCGGCATCAGAAGATCATTGAGGAGGCTCCGGTCACGGTCGCTAGACCTGAAACCTTTGCGAAAATGGAAAAGGCAGCTGTTCGACTTGGCCGACTTGTTGGATATGTTTCAGCCGGTACAGTCGAGTATCTTTACTCACACGAAGATGACAAATTCTACTTTCTGGAGCTAAATCCACGTCTGCAAGTTGAGCATCCTACTACGGAAATGGTGACAGGGGTCGACCTCCCTGCCGCACAGCTACAAATTGCGATGGGCCTTCCACTTCACCGTATCCGAGATATTCGCTTGCTGTATGGCGCAGACCCAAACACATCTACAGAAATAGATTTTGATTTTTCGCTAGAACAAAGCACAACAATGCAGAGACGTCCAAAGCCAAGAGGGCACACAACTGCATGCCGAATTACCTCGGAAGATCCTGGTGAAGGTTTCAAACCTTCATCAGGCACCGTGCACGAGCTCAATTTTCGATCGTCCAGCAATGTTTGGGGTTATTTTTCGGTTTCTTCAGCTGGAGGCATCCACTCCTTTTCTGATTCACAATTCGGGCATATTTTTGCATACGGAGAGAATCGACAGGCGAGTCGTAAGCATATGGTTGTCGCTTTGAAAGAGCTTTCCATTCGAGGTGACTTTAGGACTACAGTGGAGTATCTGATTAAGCTGTTGGAGACGCCTGCATTTGAAGGTAATGTGTTCACCACTGGATGGCTGGACGAGTTGATCAGTAATAAGCTTACGGCAGAACGGCCTGATCCAATCCTTGCAGTTATATGTGGTGCAGTGACGAAGGCACACGTTGCAAGCGAAGCATGTGTAAACGCTTTTCGCCAAAGCCTTGAAAAGGGACAACCTCCGCCAAAAGATATCCTGAAAACAGTCTTTAATATTGACTTTATCTACGAAGGGCAACGATACAAGTTTACTTCAACAAGATCGTCGCAGGATAGTTACCATTTATTTATCAATGGGTCAAAGTGCAGTGTAGCCCTACGAGCATTGGCGGATGGAGGACTACTGGTTTTACTGAGTGGTAAATCACATACTTGCTATTTTCGGGAAGAAGCTGCAGCTACAAGAATATCAGTTGATTCGAAGACTTGTTTATTGGAGCAGGAAAATGATCCAACTCAACTGCGAACTCCATCCCCAGGAAAACTTGTCAAGTTTTTAGTTGAAAATGGCGAACACGTTAAAACTGGGCAAGCATTCGCTGAAGTTGAGGTTATGAAGATGTACATGCCTTTGATCACTTCCGAAGATGGCGTAGTTCAGCTGATCAAGCAGCCAGGAGCTACCCTGGAAGCTGGCGATATCTTGGCAATCTTAACCCTTGATGATCCTTCGCGAGTCAAGCATGCTAAACCTTTTGAGGGTCAACTACCGGATATTGGACCTCCTCAGGTTGCTGGTAGCAAAGTGCCACAGCGATTTAAGCTTCTTATTGGTATTTTGCGCAATATTTTAGAGGGATATGATAACCAAGTCATCATGGTGTCTACTATCAAAGAGCTTATTCAGGTTTTGCGCATGCCTGAACTTCCCTACGGAGAATGGAGTTCTGAATTTAGCGCGCTCCATTCACGGACCCCGCCAAAGTTGGATGCAGCTTTCGCCCAAGTCATTTCCAAAGCTCAAGGAAAGAACGGAGAGTTCCCGGCGAAAACTCTTCTCAAAACGTTTGAGCGCTTTATAGAGGAAGACCTCGGCGCTGCAGAAGGCCAACAACTTCGAAGTTTGCTCGCTCCTCTACTCGATATCTTAACGCGATATGCAGATGGCCTTCGAGTCCATGAATATCAAACATTCGTGCGCCTACTTGAGCAATATTGGACGATAGAGAGACTTTTCTCTGGACAGAATGTTCGCGACGAAGACGTCGTGTTAAAATTGCGTGATGAATACCGCGATAATACCCTTGGAGCCGTCGCTGTTGTTTTGTCTCACTCCAGAATTGGGGCGAAAAATAATCTAATGCTTGCGATTTTAGAAGAATTTAGACCAAGCAGTTCAAATACTCAACTCGTCGTTCGATATTTCAAACCTATGTTGAAAAATCTTACTGAGCTAGACCACCGTGCGACTGCTAAGGTTGCCTTAAAAGCTCGCGAGGTTCTCATTCAATGCGCACTTCCAAGTTTAGAGGAGCGCACTGTTCAACTCCAACACATTCTTCGAGCATCTGTCGTTGAGACAAAGTATGGTGAGTCTGGGTTTGATCATCGGTTGCCTAGCATGGACGTTTTGAAAGAAGTTGTAGACTCCAAATACACTGTCTTTGACGTCTTACCGGTTTTTTTCGCACATCACGACCAATGGCTTGGATTAGCGGCGACTGAACTATACATACGCCGGGCAAATCGAGCCTACTATTTGATGAGTGTGGATTATCATGTTGATGGTGACGGTCCATTCTTGCTCTCTTGGAAATTTCAACTACGTGGTGTTGCGGGATACGATAAAGAAGCTGGTCCCGGGAGTTTGCAGCCCTCACAACCGCCAACCCCTAGTGGTGAAGAAGGTTTCGATGTGAGACGCATTGCCTCCATAAGTGATATGTCATACTTCACATCCTTGAGCAAAAATCTAAATGAAGCAGACGCAAGGATGGGTGTTGCTGCCCCTGCGGCAACTCTCGACGATGTCGACGATGTTCTGACAAGAGCGCTTGATTTACTTCCGAGACAAAAATTAAATAGTGGACAGCATCTGCCAGACCTTAGTGGTAGAAGGAAACCAACGGGAGCAAAAGAAAAGAATGACGATAATCTGACGAACGTTTGCAATGTACTCGTGAGCGACGCAGAAACGATAGATGACAACGAATTGTTCCCCCTCATCCAATCTATTGTGGATGACTTCAAGGAGGAAATGCGAACTCGAGGTATTCGAAGAATTACTTTCGTTGTGGGTTATGGCACAGGAAGTTATCCCAAGTACTTCACATTTCGCGGTCCTTTATATGATGAAGATCAAAGTATTCGTCACATCGAACCAGCTTTGGCTTTCCAACTTGAGCTATCTCGGCTCTCCAACTTTCGGATTAAACCAATCTTCACTGACAACAGAAATATTCATACCTACGAAGCCATTGGGAAGGAAGTGCCCAGTGACAAAAGATACTTCACTCGAGCAATTGTCCGACCGGGAAGATTACGAGATGATATTCCCACTGCAGAGTACCTTATATCTGAAACGGATACGTTGGTTAATGATATCCTCGATGGTCTTGAAGTTATTGATTCAAACAACTCTGATTTAAATCATATTTTCATTAATTTCGAGCCTGTATTCAAACTTGGTGCAGATGAAATTGAAAATGCATTGGGTGGCTTTCTTGAACGATTCGGCAGGCGCCTCTGGCGCCTTAGAGTAACAAACGCCGAAATCCGAATTGTCTGCTCGGATGATGCAGGCAGTGTTACTCCAATCCGTGTTTTGATTAACAATGGTATAAATGTGAAAGGATGAAGACTAATATAAGTGTCCGGCTATGTCGTTCAAATTGAATTGTATGCGGAAATTAAGAATGATAAAGGGCAATGGATTTTCCGCTCTATTGGCCCAGGAGGTTCTATGCATCTTCGGGCAGTCAACGCCCCATATCCTACGAAAGAGTGGCTTCAACCAAAACGATACAAAGCTCACCTGATGGGTACTACTTTCGTGTACGATTTTCCAGATCTCTTCAGTCAGGCAGTAAAAGCATCATGGCATCAATATGGGGGAAAGAACAACTCTCAGCGTATTCCTGAAGATGTTTTTGAGTCTCGGGAACTCATTATTGATGACAAAGATGATCTAGTGGAAGTTAATCGTGATCCTGGTACTAATTCTTGTGGAATGGTGGCATGGCTCATCACTGCAAAAACGCCAGAGTATCCAAAAGGAAGAAGATTTGTCATTATTGCGAATGATATCACATTCAAAATAGGTTCCTTTGGACCCCAGGAAGACAGATTTTTCCATCAAGCAACTGAACTCGCGCGGAAACTTGGTATTCCTAGAGTGTATCTATCAGCAAATTCTGGCGCACGGATTGGAATTGCTGAAGAACTTATTCCCCACTTCTCAGTTGCTTGGAATGATCCTGGAGTCCCTGCGAATGGTTTCAAATACTTATACTTGACTCCGGAAAAGCACGCAAGATTTCAAGATCAACGCGAGGTTATCACCGAGCGGGTAGTGGAAAACGGAGAAGAGAGGTTCAAAATAGTCACCATTATTGGTGCTGAGGATGGTCTTGGAGTCGAATGTCTACGTGGATCTGGCCTCATCGCTGGTGCAACTTCGAGAGCTTATGAAGATATATTCACGATAACGCTAGTTACATGTCGTTCAGTCGGCATCGGCGCATACCTCGTTCGTCTCGGTCAAAGGGCAGTCCAAGTTGAAGGGCAGCCAATTATTTTGACTGGCGCTGGAGCACTGAACAAAGTTCTAGGGCGAGAAGTATACACTTCCAATCTGCAACTTGGAGGCACCCAAATCATGTACAAAAATGGTGTGTCTCACCTTACGGCAAACGATGACTATGAAGGAGTGGCGAAAATTGTGAAATGGATATCCTTTGTACCTGAAAAGCGAGGATCTCCGGTGCCTATTTCGCCATCCCTCGATACCTGGGATCGAAATATAGATTTCTACCCCTCACACCGAATACCTTACGATGTAAGATGGCTTCTCGCTGGTAAAGAAGATAGCGATGGCTTCCAGAGTGGCTTTTTTGATCGTGGTTCATTCGAAGAAACTTTGAGTGGTTGGGCACGCAGTGTTGTTGTTGGTCGTGCTCGCCTTGCTGGCATTCCTGTAGGGATAATAGCTGTGGAAACTCGCACTGTGGAAAATGTGGTACCAGCAGATCCTGCAAACACTGACTCGATTGAAATGGTAGTCATGGAAGCTGGACAGGTATGGTTTCCTAATTCTGCTTTCAAGACTGCCCAAGCCATCAAAGATTTCAATTATGGAGAACAGCTACCGCTTATCATTTTCGCCAACTGGAGAGGCTTTTCTGGTGGCCAGCGTGATATGTATAACGAAGTCTTGAAATACGGTTCATACATTGTGGATTCGTTAGTCAAATACGAGCAACCAGTATTTGTTTATATTCCGCCTTTCGGGGAATTGAGAGGAGGCTCGTGGGTTGTTGTGGACCCTACAATCAATCCAGAGATGATGGAAATGTATGCAGACGAGGACTCTAGAGCTGGAGTACTGGAGCCAGAAGGAATTGTCGGTATAAAGTTTCGCAGAGAAAAAGTGCTTGAAGTCATGGCACGGCTTGATCCAGAGTACTCTGATCTGTCAAAGCAATTACAATCAAAGGATCTCAGTGCTGACGCGCAATCAGACCTAAAAGTCCAATTGGTGGAGCGCGAAAAACTTCTCATGCCTGTTTACAGTCAGATATCGCTCCAATTTGCAGATTTGCACGACCGTACGGGTAGGATGAAAGCAAAAGGAACCATCCGTCAAGCGCTACAGTGGCAAAATGCTCGGCGATTCTTTTACTGGCGTCTTCGCAGACGACTCAACGAAGAGCATATGCTTAAGCGTATGCTACACCTTAGTCCAAAGCTTGCAAGGCAAGAGCGACTGAAATTACTTACGAGTTGCTACAAGAAGGGTAATGTCCATCCTGAGGATGATCGCATTGTTGCTGCTTGGCTGGAGAACCACGCAAAAGAAGTCTTAGCTAAAGTAGACACTCTAAGGATCGAGACAGCAACAGCAGAAGCGGTTCAATTTTTGAAGAGCGGAGCCAGTGGAGTCATGGATGGGCTAAAAGATATAGTGGCAAATCTCAACCCTAACCAGAAAGCCGAACTTTCGGATTTACTGGCGTAGTTTACTGCTATGATTTACAGAATAATGCAGATGTATCATATATTAAAAGATGAGGCGTTAGTCAAATTATGGATCTTCAGGTATGCGTCATCTTTGATGAGCCATTTTCTGGCAGCAGTTGCAGTGCCTATTCCTCATTATGATGACCCTTCTATACACCATCTTTTTATCACAAATTGACCTCACCACAAAAACTTCACTGGTAAGCCAGGGAATGTCATTCTCAAAGATATTCTTTCATCATCCTAAGAAGTGTGTGGAGAAATCCAAGTTTCTCATGAAATTTGCCAAAACCATATGGCGCCTCGTGAACCGAATGAAGAGGAAAAAAAAGATGAAACCACCAAATACACCAATTCAGAAAAACATCACCGAGCCTACTCAACGGCAGAGGCCGCGAAATAATGGGTTTACGGACGCAAGACACCGGCCTTATCGCGCCAATCCACAGAGTTCACGGAATTTCAGTCACCCACCAAGGAGACCTCAAAGTTTCCCATCACGAGAATGGGGTGCCACTGATCTCGGCACCTTTCATTTCGATACATTCACTCATTTCACTGCCGATTCCATCAGCCGGCCTAGAAAACGCTCATCTTTTGCGCAGCGCAATACACTACGACGATCAGCTTCACTTCGTCCTACTTCCTCATTCCCAGCTAGTATGACTGACTTCGGTTCCAAAGAGGATGCACGAGAGCTCAAAATAGCTCTTTCGCGCCAAAGTGTAAGGATTGAGTGATATCGCGCTCATACTTTTGAAGATGTAATATGCAATAGAGGGTGTTTCGAGTATTCAAATGATTCCCGTAGTAACCGTAGACTTAATACCATAGTCATTATGGATGAGTACAGACAACCTCTCCTCTATGCTCTGCTTCAGAAAAGTTTTCCTTTTCCAACAACCAAAAGGAAAGAAACAAAGGAAAGACGCGCTAGGAAGAAGGCGACAACAGTGTCATGAACATTCTTCGACGCCCAACGGGCCCGAGCGTTTGTGTCGATCGTCAGACTCAACAACTGACAGCTTCGATGAAGGGAAAAGAATTAGGTCCCCTATGAGAACCAATTTACCAGCAGCTTCCAGCCCGGCTTTGCAGAGAACATTTGTACCGCTGACCTATACCGGTGATAATTGCGATAGCATTTCATACCCCATACCACGCCCCCCAAATCAGAACAGGGAAGGTGCGAAAAAAGACAACACGTCTAGTAATACTTTGGGGAGCTTGCCATATATTCCATTGGGCGAAAGTGAATTCGAAACTTCACATATAGAGACTGAAGAACATTTCATTCCCTCCACTCGTCAGAGAGAGCCCGCTGCGACAATGAGCATGATTGACTTCGATAGAGAAGATCCTAAGATCGTTCGCTCGTCACATCTTAGTCCAGAAACCCCAAAGAAAAACTTGTCCCTGCCTGCTGATGAAATTGAAACTGAGACTAATACTGATACTGCATCGACTCAAAACGTCAATGAGTTCACCGAAGGCAGAAATAGGGAAACTCTGACGCATTCCGACCAACTCACTACACAAGTATCTTATGGAGAAAGCCATCCAGTGCGAGCAGACGACAGTATATCAAAAGTAAACAAAATAGATAGGAGAGAAGATGAAAATAAAACTGAGCAAAAACAAACGGTACAAAGAGCGGAACCAGCTGGCGAGGAGCTGGACGAAGAAGACTTAGCTAGGGAAAACCGTTACAACGAGGCAGATCATTCGCCAGATATTATGCTAAACAATGCGACCACTTTAGGGCCAATACTAAAGTCAAAAACTTCTCTGAGCAGAGGCCTTACCAGTACCGACAGTGATTCACCTCAAAGCCGAGATCCTGCAGACCCAGAAGATTCTAGCGGCAACGAGATAGAGTCACCAAAAAGCCTGCACCTGCATGCTGACAAAGAAGTACCCAAGCTACCATATTTGAGTATCGACGACAAATACTTTGACAGCGACTCTGAGAAAACATCGCCTCAAGAGGCTGTCGATGAGAACGACGAATTAGATGCAGACGCAGAGGCAGTTGAAAGCCCAGACGCAAGATATCATTGCAAAAGTTAGTTTGCTAGACCATTGTCCTTAAGCAACGTTGTAGAAAATTTTAGAGACCAAAATACCAACATTGTATGCTTTGGGCAGAGTTTATAATTTACGCCAGAGTGATGGCGCAGATGAAGATCTGATAATTTCGAAGTTATCAATTGCATCATCGACCAACAACTCTACGCAATCGTCAATAGTCTTGCGCGGCCAAACTTCTACTGCGCGACCTCTTTCGCAATTCGCGCTCTTCACACATGACTGGAGGGTTGAAAGTTAGCTCTTCAGTCCCTTTATATCGCCCATCATTCAGTTCCACAAGGCCGTCGGAGTCCTCCGCACTTCCTCCCAGCCAGCGCCCACCCGACAGCGATGTTGAGTTTCGAGGTGAGAGTCGGCGGACAATCCAGCAAGGAGTACGCGGCATAAGGAAACGAAGGAACAGCACAATCACTGAGCTCGGGGTCGATTTTACCCACACACAACCAGAGAAGAGCGTGGTGGATTCTATGAAGGAGTGTTGCGGCGGAGGATGTTGCCAAGCCTTTACGGACTCTGGGACTAGCTCGCCCACCAATGCACTTTTAGAGCTTCCGCACAGTGACTCATTCAAAGCACTGA
>JAABUO010004522.1_pt1 | contig 16393 bp, 21 predicted proteins | sample 5559291 | NCBI WGS metagenome assembly JAABUO01 (sample SAMN10711878, study PRJNA513372) | rock metagenome | isolation source: Antarctica rocks | place: Antarctica: Victoria Land, Finger Mt sud
GCCGTTTGTGTGGGAGGGCAAACGCTGGGAACGGCGAAATCGGGCGCGACAGCGATTGCTGGGCGGCTCCGCTGCAATCGCTCAATGCCAGTCAATTGCGGCATGACCCACTAGTAGCCCCTTTGTTCTCCGGTGAAGTCCCGGACGATTGTGACGCCCGATGCAACGGCAAAGCGCGTGAGGTGTGTCGCGACGCGATCCGCCTCATCACTCTCCCCTTCCGGCCCTCTCACCGCCGGTGGTTCGGGGAGGGGCGTACCCTCGGTTTGCGAAACATCCCAGACATACCCGACACCGAATCCTCTGACGACGGAGAGCGGGTCGGTGTCTTCCTGCTCGACCTTCGCCGTGTAGGGCACCATGATGCGGATGCCCTTCTCCCCCTTCTTCACGGATCGTCCCAAGCTCTTCCACGTCTGGAACCCGGCCACCCGCGTAAGCATACGCGCCGCCAAGCGGATCAAGTTGGGTGAAGCGCCCCAGGCTCGGGTCGTAGTATCGCTGCCCCAGCTTCACCAGCTTCGTCACACTGTCGTAGTACCCGCCCGTGTATTGCCACGGATTCGCTACGCTATTGCTCCCACCCGGCGTGCCTTGGCCATACGGGTCGTAACTGTACGTGTCCTGCACCGTCGCGCTCGTGTCAATCAGCGCCACGACAGACCCCAGCCCGCCGAACAGGTAGTAGTACGCGCTCGTGCCGATTCGCTCGTCTACCAGCTGACCGCGCTCTTCCTGCGCCACCTGGAGGAGTTGACGACGAAGCAAGCCCGGACACTCGGGATGTTACGTGCCGCCAGCCCGTTCCTCGCGTCGGTCCATGACGTGGTCCAGGAGTTTGCGGGGATGGTGCGCGAGCGGCGGGTGGAAGGATTGACGGAGTGGGTGGAAGGGGTGCGGCGCAGCGAACAGCGGGAACTGCGTGGGTTCGCGGAAGGGTTGCTTGAGGACTATGCCGCCGTGCGTGCCGGGCTGACACTGCCGGAGAGTAACGGACCGACGGAAGGGCAGATCAACCGACTCAAACTGGTGAAGCGATCGATGTACGGGCGGGGAAAGGTGGACCTTCTGCGGCAGCGGGTGGTGTGGCGGGGGTGACGGCGTCACCACGATCACGGGAGAACCACTTGCATTTCGGCGTCTACATGACACTGCGGGCCCGAAGTACTGGTGCACCTACGTCATCTACGACGGAGTAACCTTTGTCTACGGTCGGTATTACAAAGGTGCCGTGGACGGCGGTGCCCAGTACTGGCACGAGTGGTACTACGATGATTTCTACTGGAACGGCTCCCAATGGATCGACTACTCGAACCACGGGGATCCGAACTGGCAGACGAATGGAGACCTGTCACAGGCGCCGTGGCAGTGTTTCTGTGACAACGACAGCATGCCCGGGAGCGGGGGCTACGTCGCTGCGAACATCGAATACTATAACCGTACCCCCTCCCCCTGCTCCTGCTGGTGGTCGGGCGAGATGGATCATTGGTTATAATAGTTGTGGACGCGAGCCTTCGGTTGACTCTGCGGACATCCGATAAGGGGGTATCCCATGCGTATCGGAAAACGGTTGATCGCAACCTGCCTGCTTCTGGCGAGTATGATCGGTGCGTCAGTGTTCGCGATCATGGCGCGTAGCGCCACTCCGTCGCCGCCAGTCACGGTGACGGAGTGGCCGGCATTGACCCTCACGTACCAACTTGACGAACGCGCCAACGGGTTCAGTGGCGGGGTTACGACCAAGGTATGGAAATTGTCGTATCAAGACAGCCATCATTGGCGGAAGGATCTGCTCCAGGATACGGCAAATCCAGGGAAAGTAGGGAGTGTAGAGAGTTTCCAGGGCCGGACCTATACCGAGGAATCGGCACTCCTAAAACACACGTTCACGAAGGTATACGATAACGACGTTCCGGTGGTGCCCGAGCAATGGTTGATGCCGGGGCGGGAACTGGCTCTCGTAACAAAAGGCTATGCCAAGAATGCCGCGAGTGCAGGCCAGGAGGTTTACGCGATGACGGAGAGTATGGCGTGCCAGGCCGATGATCCGCAGGCACCGGTAGCGGCGACGGGCAATACGCAGCCCGCGACAGGTGCCAAAGGGAACACCTACGATCGAAGTGAAACGATCACGTACCGGACGGATCTGCATATTCCGATCGAGGTAGTAAACCGCACTGGCGGGGTAATCACCCGTCACGCGACAATAGCGCAGCTGACGCTGGGATAAGGGGAGCAGAAATCACTCCACTCAGAGGTACCCATGAAGATCGCGATAGGTACGCATGCACGGGTTTTCCTTGCCGTGTGGGAGGGGATTATCTTGATCTGGTCGAGCGCGGGAATCTGCTTGCATGGGGACTGGGTTGGAAAGGTGGAATGATCCAACATCCCACCAATAACCATGTGTATGTCACTCAGCCCTCAAAGGGGAGTGTCATGGCTGTTAATCCTGCAACGCCGCAGGACTATCGCCACGATCTCCCCGTTGTCCAAGGACTTGCGATGCCGACATGCGTCCGGTTCAGCCCGGATGGCGAGAGCATGTTCGTATGTTCGATGGCAACGGGATCCGTTTGGAAAATAACGGATTTCGATTAAGCATGTAGGGTCGGGATTCCGTGAGTGGTCCCGTCCCCCGTATTCCCCTACACCGCCTAATGGGTTATTCTCCCTTACATCACAGAAGGAGAATAGCCCATTAGGTGGGAGGGTGTGGACTTGGTTGTATCCCATGTGCTCGTTCGTATACGAGTGCTCCGACCGCTACAAAGCCGTAGTTTCGCTTTGCTATGGCTCGGTCAGACCATCTCCGTCTTGGGCGATCGTATCTATCAGACTACACTCCCTTTTCTCGTGCTTGCCCTTGGTGGAAATGCCATTCAGCTGAGCCGCGTGCTTTTGTTCTTTGCGCTTTTCCAAGCCATGTTCGTGCTTCTTGCCGGTATGGTCGTGGATCGCGTGCCACATCGTCGCACGATGCTTCTTTCTGATAGTGTTCGGGCCGTCCTCGTTGCGCTCATGACCATCCTCTTACTGATCGGTAGTCTCCAGGTACGCCACATGTATCTCATTGCCGCCTGTTTCGGGATCGTCAGTGCCTTTTTCCTCCCCGCAGCGCGGGGACTGGTTCCCCAACTCGTCTCTGCCGATCAACTGGTGGCAGCGAATTCGCTCCGCTCGCTCTCCACACAGATGAACGGCATCTTGGGCCCGCTGATCGGCGGCGTGCTCGTTGTCGCAGGCGGAGCGGCCGTCGCCATTGGAGCTAATGCCGTCTCGTTCGTCCTTTCAGCGGTATGCCTCTTCGCCATTCCAGTCTCACGTGGTACCACCGCGTTACGCAGGCGACCAGTGACACTCACCAGCTCTCGGCAAGAGCTGATTGCAGGCTTCCGATTTGTGGCCGCAACGCAATGGCTGTTAGTGTTCGTGCTGCTTTCATCCCTCAGCGATATGTGTTTCGCCGGTGCAATGTCCGTTGCTCTCCCCCTCCTTGCGCAAGCTCGACTGGGAGGAGCAATCGGTTACGGATGGATGCTTGCTGCGATTGCCAGCGGCTCAGCGCTCGCAGTCGTGCTGCTCGGGAGCAGGCGACAGATACGGCACCGGGGAATCCTGTACTGGTGTCTGGTCGCGCTCTCAGGCCTCGGGATGATGCTCTTGGCTGCGTCACGGAATATTCCCCAAGCCATTGCGGCAGGAGCCTGTATCGGCGCGTGCATCGCAGCGTTTCTTGTGGTCATGGAAACGACGGTGCAGCAGCTTGTGCCGCCAGAATTCTTGGGACGGGTGACAAGCCTTGAAATCTTTGGTTCACTCATCCTTCTGCCGCCCGCATATATCCTCATTGGGATGTTGATTACCATCGACGGGCCACGGGCGGCAATCTTGGTGTCCGGGATTGGGTTGATTCTCCTTGCGCTCCTTGCGCTTTGTTTCCGCTCCGTTCGTATGGTTCAGTAGCGGTTTATCTCGATGGAGCCATATGTCCTTGCCCAGAGGAAGGGGTGGATGAATGAGCACTCAAGCATCGTGGTAGCACCACAGGGAACCGTGGATGGGCATCTTCAGTCGCTGTATGGTCGTTCCGCGTGCCGCATGAGCACGCTGGCGGCACCATTCGGGAGCGAGATTGCCATGTATTGCCCCGCCTCGCCCCGCGAAGTGCGTGTGATGGGGTAAACGTACACCCCAACCTCCGCCCGATCCTGCGTCCACGATTCCCTGTGGTGCTACCAACTTCGAGATTTTCTCCCTCAATGAAGATATTCTCGGATGTCTCGAAGTTGATAGACTTCTCTCTGTCGGGAACCATGCTACTGCGGCTGTGTTGCTGTAAGCGGTTTACCGCTGCACGCTTCCCTGCCCAGGTGAACGAATATCGCTCAGCGTCCTCCTCAACGTCGTCTCCGAGAACAAGGCGAAGCTTTGCGAAGTCGATTTTGCCCTCGGTAATGACCTCCGGGAAGAGTTCGTGAAGCAGATTCACCCGTTCGTCCGTCGCCTCCGCAGCGGCCTTTACTAGCGACTCGATACGCGTCATGCTTCCGATCCCCTCTCGTCCACTTTGATCGCCATTGACAAGATATTAGCTGAACCGACAAAGCAAAGTCAATGTAGCCGACTCGAAGGAGAACAAGGGAATAGTATCAGGCTGTTGCTGCGACGAGAAGGCGCTTTGCTCTATGCCGATCCTTGACAGACGATTCTTCGCCGGTAGACATGAGTCATCCCGGAGTTTGCGGGATGCTCGCCGCCGTGACGCCACTCAACCTCTGCTGGAGCATCATGCTGGTCTGCTTTCCGATGTCTACTGCGGAGGTCTTCCATGCTTGATGATGCCGTCCTTGCCACCGGTCTCCACGCCTCGCCTCAGGTGGCGACCGACTTACATACCCGCCTGACTACGTTTCTCTTCCCCTTCCTCGTCGTTCTCGATGACCACCTCGATCGTCGCCTCGTCCAGACGTTCGTCGCCACGCTCGCTGCCATCCTCCGCTGGCGCAACCGTTCCCACGGCCTGCTTCTCAGCGAACTCGGCGGTTATCTCTCCTCTCCCAGCCATGCTCCTGCTGGCACCAAACGCCTCTCCAACCTCCTGCGCTCTCCCCGCTGGTCAGCCAGCCTAATTGGCCACTTTCTGTCGCAGCAGGCGGATGCGCGCCTCGCCGCCCTCGAAGCGATAGGCGAAGGTGCGCTGGCCATCTGGGATGAAAGTGTCCTCGAAAAGCCCGAAAGCCTCCTCCTTGAAGGACTGGGCGTCGTTCGCTCGAGCAAGGCCCATCGGCTGACCCATATCAAACCCGGCTTCTACGATCCACCCGCCAAGCCGATCTTCGTGCCGGGGATGCAATGGATCGGGGTGCTCGTACTCGGCATGAGCGGTCCGCCGACGGTGGCTTCGATGCGCTGGTGGACGAATTGTGGCATCGGCGCGAGCGAGGAGCGCGTCGAGCAGGGAAATCTTTTCGCGCAGTGTGTGACCGCATGGGGACGACGCGTGCTACATGTCTGGGATCGCGGCTATGCCAGTAAACCCTGGCTGCTGACGGCGCTGACTGCACAGGTGCGCTTCGTGCTGCGCTGGCCGGGGAACTACAAACTGGTCGATGCGACAGGGCGGGAGCACAAGGCATGGGAGATCGCGCGCGGCGTGCGCAGTTGGGACTTTCGCCTGCTCTGGGACACGCATCGTCATTGTGAACAGCGCACCGGGGTGGTCGCGATGCCTGTCACGCACAGCGCGTCGGCACAGCAACTCTGGCTGGTGGTGGCGCGGCAAGGGAAAGGGCGCGATCCGTGCGGGTGCCCTCAGGGCGGCATGCTGACCAGCGAACCGATCCGCACGGTCGCGGACGCCTGGCGGATCGTCTACGCGTATCGGCGGCGCTGGCAGGTCGAGACGACGTGGCGATACAGCAAGAGCGAGTTGGCAATGGAAAGTCCGCGCGTCTGGACATGGGAGCGACGGGAGAAGCTGTTGCTGATGGCGACGCTGGTCTACGCCTTTCTGCTCTCCTTACTCGATCCCGCGCTCGAACCGATGCGGCAGTGGTTGCTGCGGCACTGGTGTCATCGCACCGGGAAACGGAGCCGGGAGACAGCAACGCCGCTCTATCGCCTGCGCTCTGCGCTGAGCCGCTTATGGCAAGAGAATCCTCCTCACCCTTCCCGAACCTAAAACGCTCTTTTATGGGGTATCTCAGTCGTTTAACGGAAGCGCATACGTCTACATCGAGCCGTGACCTACTCGGCTAGCAGAGTGCCCCTCACCTCGGACCGAGTTACCCGATACTTGGTAGCAGCCTCGTCGCTGTCGAATCCTGGATGTAGATTAAGGCGTCGAACTTTTCTGCTAGACGCGTCTCATTGAAGAACTTCTCCGGTGCCGCCTCGTCATAGCCCGCGCCAATGGCACGGGAAGGATGCGGCCCTTCGAGCCAATCCGTCGCCGTCGTTCCCGCGTGGACGGCTCGCAAATCGACGATCACTCGTGGGTATCTCGTCCCGTGGAACGCCGCCTCATAGCTGTCCGGCAGCGGCGGCGGCACGACGACCGCCGTGACGATCCCCTCCACGGCGTTGCAGGCGCCCACGTAGAAGGTCTGCCCGATGACGCGTATCGCGTCACCGTGCCGCTCGCGCAGCCACATCCCCATGCTTTTCACGGTATCGTACGGCGTCGTACCGATGTGTTGATTGTGCGCCCATAGGATGACCTTAGCGTTCGGCCCCGCTTGATCGAGCAGCCAGGTGACGTTCTCCGCCATGTATCGGTCGCGTACGTCGTTCCGCTTGGCTAGGTCAGCAGCCACATACTCCGCTCCCTGGACGGCAATGCGCGCGTCTTGCAACGCGCGGGCATACGCGTCGGGAGTTGAGGCCGCCGTGTACCGATTGTGCATGGCGGCGAGGTTGTCGTAGACATGCTGCACCCCGGCAAGGAATGCCGACCGATCCGCAGCCGAGCCTCCGCGCAGGCGCATGGTCGCATCTTGGTTGGCGATGAAGCGCCCTGGCAGGTCCGTGTACCGCGCATCGGCGTCGGTCGCTGCGGGTGGATCCACCTGTTGGAGATGGCTCTTGGCCACTCTCGGTGCACTGGCAAAGCACGTACATGAGCACGCACCACCATCGGGTGCGCGATGCTCGCGCGGGAGTTCGCCATGCAGCTTGCGACACTGTTCCCTCACCTCACCGACCTGCGTCTCACCGAGACCACGGTCATGGACGGCACGATCACGCTCCAGATGCGTCCCACGGCTCGCACCGCCGCGTGTCCGCTCTGCCATTTCCGCTCGCGCTGTGTCCGCAGCACGTATATCCGCACTCTCGCGGACCTTCCTTGTGGCGGCCTTCCCGTACGCTTGCTGGTCCGTGTCCGCCGCTTCATCTGCTCCAATCTGCACTGCCCACGACGGGTTTTCGCCGAACGTCTCCCGCATTTGACTGCACCCTATGCGCGCCAAACCCATCTGCGCCGAGTGGCTTTGCAGCGCATCGGCATGGCGCTCGGCGGCAATGCCGGTGTTCGTCTCGCAGCCCCGCTCGGTCTCCCGACCAGCCGCCCGACCCTCCTGCGACTGGTGCGCGCCACCCCGATCCCTGCCGGTGAATCGCCCCGCATTGTCGGCATCGATGAGTGGGCCTGGCGACGCGGCAAGCACTACGGCACAATCCTCGTCGATCTCGATGCCCATCGTCCGCTCGATCTGCTCCCCGAGCGTTCGGCCCCATCCGCCGCGGCGTGGTTACGAGGCCACCCGGAGATCATCATGGTCTGCCGCGATCGCAGCGGCTTGTATGCGGACGCGATCACGACCGGTGCGCCCAATGCGATTCAGGTCGCGGACCGCTTCCACCTGCTGCAGAATCTCGGCGATTCGCTCGAACGGTTCCTGCTGCGGAGGGGCGCCTGCCTGCGCGAAGCTGCCAAGGCGACGAGCGAGGCAGACATCACTACGCAGGATGCCCTTGTCCCGCCGCAGGCGATGTATCGTGGGCGCCGGAGAGGGTCGCACGGCTACGAGCAACGAATGGAAGCGGCAAGCCTGCAGCGCCATGCCCGCCGGGTCACGGCGTATGAGCGAGTCCATACGCTGCGGGCTGCGGGTGCGGACATCGCCGATGTCGCGCGGAGTGTCGGTGTCAGCCGCGAGACGGTCTATCGCTATCTGCGGATGGCCCAACCACCGGAGCGGAAGCATCCAATGCCCCGGCGCAAGGTGCTCGATCCGTATCTGCCCTACCTGCTGAAGCGATGGGACGAGGGCTGCCACGACGGGATGCGCCTGTGGCGGGAGATCCGCGCGCTGGGATTCGCCGCTTCGAGCAGCACCGTATCGCGCCTGGTCGCCGGCCTGCGGCGCGGGCTGCCCCGACCGCGGCGCTCGGCACTGCTGCGTGTTGCCGGCCCCTCCGCACGCCAGGTGGCGCTGCTGTTCGTGCGTCGCCCTGAGGATCTCAGTGCCGCGCAATCGGTGTATCTCACGCATCTGCGTCAGGGCGATGCGACGATCGCCACAGCATACGCGCTGACGCAGGAGTTCGGGGTGATGGTGCGCGAACGGCAGGGGGAACGACTGAACGAGTGGATGGCCGCAGCGATCGAGAGCGACAGCATCGAGCTACGCGGCTTTGCGCGGGGACTGGCGAGTGATTTGGCGGCAGTCCGTGCCGGCCTGACGTTGATCCACAGCAACGGGCAGACCGAGGGACAGATCAATCGGCTGAAGATGCTCAAACGACAGATGTATGGACGGGCAAACGTCGATTTACTCCGTCAGCGCGTGCTCTATCGGGCATGAGCGCGCACCGAGAGTGGTCAAGAGCCTTGGAGATAGGTGAGAACCTCGCCCATTGCCACGCTGATGAATTGCATGTCGAATCCGTGGAAACTGATGCGCGGAGCGCCTGCCGGACTCGCGTTGTGCGCGCGCATCCAGGTGACCATGTCGCGCACTTCCTCGGTATTCCATGTCCAGAAATAGAGTCCCCTGAGCAGTTGCGGCAGGTCGCCCTGCCCCATATGAACGTAGTTGTTCACGCGCTCGCACTCGGGAAGATTGGCCTCCATCGCGAAGTCCGTGAAGCCCATCTCGGTGACGAGGAAGCGGACGAGGCGGTCTTTCATCGCCTGGAACTCGTGCGTGCCGTGGGTCGCCTCGCCCACGGAGACGATGCGGGCGTCCCCGATGATCCGCTTCAAGGGTTGGAGGTCGGAGAAGTCGTCGCCCGGTTCAACGGTGGCGAAGGGAATGCCGTGATCACGCAGCCATACGACGACCTCAGCGGGTATGGGTAAGAGTGTGGGGGAGACAACCGCTGTCGCAGGTGCGGTCCGCGATGGGATCGAGGGGAGAGACGGCGTCACCGCCGCAACGGTGGCCGTGGATATGGTCGCCGATGCTCCACGCGAGGACTCGGGTGCTGGAATGGGCGATGCCGGACGCGCGCTCCCGCAGGCAGCGACAATCGCCGTTGCCGCGCTTGCTGCGGCAGTGACCAAGAAATGGCGACGAGAGATAACAGCCGAGCCACGGATCACATCCAGTCCCCCATAAATCGTTGAGCGACGATCATGTCTTCATCCTACACTCTGTCAGCCAAGCGATAAACATGCTCAAGCAACCCTTTTCCTCCGAAAAGTTCGGGATGACTCATGACACCCGCAGTCAAGACACACATGGGCGAATACTTCACTTTCCATAGTGTGCTATAATCGAGCCGTAACCGGAAAGGAACACGCGATGCAGACACAAACAATCAAACTCAACCCCGACGATGAACTGGCACGACGGCTCACGCAGAAAGACGCACCACCGGTCTTCGTTGAAGCCAACGGGATGCGGTTTCGTGTCATTCGCGATACGCCGGCGATCAATCTCACGAATGATCCGTTTGCCAACTACGACGCCGAGAAAGTACGCGCTGCACTCAAAGCCAGTGCCGGTGCGTTTCGCGGTATCGATACCGCGGCCTTGAAGCGAGAAGTCTGGGAAGCCCGCGAACAGGACACGCCCGGGCGACCCGCATAACGATGGCCTACCTTGTTGATTCCGACATGGTGATTGATTTCTTGGCGAATGATCCGCAGACGATCACGCTGTTTGATGCCCTCTCTGCGGACGGAATCTTCGTCAGCCTCATTTCCTACATGGAGGCGTTTCAAGGGGTGGTCGACAACGGCCTCACACAGGACGACCAGGACAAATTCAACCAGTTCTTTGCCGGTGTGCCGGTGCTGCCACTGACACCGGAGATTGCCATCCGCTGTGCCCATGTTCGTTCACTGCTCAAACAGCAGGGAAAAAATGTGCGCAGACGCGCCCTCGACTTGCTGATTGCCGCAACCGCGTTGGAGCAGGGGTTAGCACTCGTGACCCACAACGACGACGACTACAAGGACATCCCGAACCTAAATCGGTATCAGTGGTAGATATCACAAACATTTTGTTGTGGCAGCCTATCCGCATTCACCAATACCCGATGAAAGCGAACGCACGCAGCCATCCAGGTCAACGCTGAACGTAACGGTCGCCGGAACGCATGACGTGTTGGAGGAACCCGTGGAGAGACAACGCCGACCTGCGCTTGTCGTCTTGCCCCGCCAACCCCGGCTTGACCAGCTCGTGCGGGTGATGCCCATCGCGCAGACGCAGGAAGCGAGCGGGGTCGCGGTGCTGGCGCTCGCCCTTGAGGTCTATACAACGGGATTTGTCGTCACCTTCCAGGCACAATCGCACGGTGCGATGCCGTTCATCGATGAGCCACCACGGCTCACGCTGAGCGTGACGGATGATCGCGAGCGGGAGTACCGCGTGGCGCTCGGTGGCGCGGCGGGAGAGGGAGCGCGCAATGACTGGCAGTGGCGGCACACATACCGGTGTTTCCCGGCGTTGCCGTCTGACGCTGCCGAACTCCGGTTGATAATCGCGGCAATGCGATGGGAGGTCGCAGACCAAAAGCGCCAGGAATACGTGCCGGTCCGCTCGGTAGAGGGACCGTGGGCATTCGCCGTGCTTCTCTCATCCACAAAAGCAAGCACATCGTCGGCGCTGTGACTTTCTCCCGCCGCACAACTCCCACTGTGCGACGTCGCGAAGCCAGCATCGGAAAATTTACCTAGAAGATTATTAATGAACTCCTATTGACAATCACGCAGGCCGTCGCATACTTGGTCAGGGCGCGCCATCACTGGGCGCGCCATAGGGCCTTCTTCCACGGCTAGTGGCCTGTCAATCCTCATTTGACGATCTGCCATACTGCTGCGATGCTTGCCCTCCGGCGCTCGCACGCGCGAAGCGACAGCCGCGCAGCCTGATGCTCCTCTCGCGGGCGGAGCATGCGGCGATGCAAGCGGCGCGGCAACGGCAAGAGACGGAGGAGTTTGCGATGCACTACACGCGCCGCCAAGGGATCGAGGGAATACTGTCGCAAGGGGTGCGCGCCTTCGGCTTGCGTCGAGCACGCTATCGCGGTCAGGCGAAGACGCATCTGCAACACGTCGGGACGGCGGTGGCGATCAATGTCAGACGTGTGACCGATTGGCTCAATGAGGTGCCGCGCGCCCAGACGCGCTGCTCACATTTCGCGACGTTGGCGTTGGTGGCATGATTTCGCCAACGGTATCGTCATACTCCTGTAAACGCTGAAGAGGGTAGAGAACGCACTGCCGTCCGGCGGGAACGGAGGAGCGCGCATCGATTATGGCGCTCCGGGATCGGCCTTGTTTTGAAACATGCCCCATATAATGATCGTTTGATCGGTGCAATCGATCGACCCCTTCGCACCCGCGAGGTGATCCGGGCCGCCAAGTCCCGGTGGAATATCGTCAGCAGTCCGGACAAGACGCAGCCCGAAGTTGAAGATGTTGCGCAATGATTCGTAACTACCATCTGCTACCTGCAAGGTGAGCCGCTCCCCGTGAGCATGCCGCGCCGCGAGCAGCGGCAAGAGGCCTTCGCGGGGCACCGCAGTCAAATTGTCCGCTGGTGCGATGCTCCCGCGTAAGCTTGGGCCGTAGGCGATGAAAGTGCGCCCGCCGTGTTGTGGATCCCCTTCGTGTATGGAATATCCTTCAAAGCGGGGGCCGAAGAAGCGGGCAAGCTGCGCCTGATCGCCCTGGTTGAATGCCACAATGAACCGCTGAACGACTTGGTTGATTGCTGCGTTCGTGCAGCTCTCTGGCGGCGGAGCCGATGACGGAGAGGGGGTACCACTCGATAGCGCACCGCTTTGTGGTGTAGGGAGCATCGTCGGCGCACTAAGGGTCGGTGATGGACTTGGCATCGTGGCCAACGGCGTGGGCGGGGAGGGCCCGCCGCAGGCGGCGAGGAGCACGACGAGGAGAACTGCGCTTCGGACCGATTTGGGCATCGTCACCCTTCATGCTCCTTACCCTTAGATCTACCTCGCACAGCGCAAGTCCACACTAGAAAGCGATGGTAGCGATTACCACCGTGCCGACGAGGACCAAAAGTCCGGCTGTTACGGATCGTGCAACTTTCGCACCGCCAAGCAACCAGCGTGCATATCCGGCACGCCGCCGCACGACACCAAACACAATGACCCACACGGCCGCCCCCCGTACAAAACTGTACGTTCCGAAGAGCGCGGCACTTAAGGCTGGATTACCCACAAGCAGGGCGCCGATGGGAACTGTATACCATAACCAAAAGCCGATCCGACTCCATCCGCCGCTACCCAGTGCGATACCATTGAGCATCGCCCACCGCAGTGGCCCCAGACGCACCCATGCCTGCGGTGTTTCCCGGTCACATTGTAATAATCGCAGACGATGTCCAACAAGTTCGATGGCACCGAGTACGATGGCCGGTATCGCGAACAGGCAAGCGAGGGCAATGCGGAGATCATAGGGCAGCACACTGCCGACAGTTCCGAGAATAGCACCGCCCACTAGACCGGCAAGTGTGGAGGAGAGGGAGAAGACGATCGCCTTGGCGATCCAACTGCTACCGGCTTGGTTCCGAGACACGTCGGAACTCACGATCCCGTAGATCGCGTTCGGCCCTCACGGTAATGTCTGCTGGGCAGCGGCTATGACGATCGCCGACAGGAGGCACAATGCATAGATCCCTGCCAAACTGGCGGGACCACGCGTGGCGAGGCCAAACAGCAGGCCGCAACCAATCATGCCTGCGAAGAGCCACTGGGTGACCGATAGGGCCCGTAGCATGCGTCGTACTCGCCTGTCACGCATCGAGAGCCTCCCGTAAGTCGTGTGCATATCGCTCGTTCACGCGAGTTATCGCAAAAGTGATCAGGAGGCCGAGTAGGCCTCGGCCTCGCGAGTGAGGACCGTCGGGCGATTCTTATGTCGCCCGACAGCGAAGAGATACATCTGCACCAAGGCCGTCCCCAGCCCGCACGTCCACAGCCGATGCACGCCATATCGTGGTAATGGACTAGCAGCGGCCAGCAAAAACGCTGCAGATACAATTGTGCGGATACGGCTGCCGCCGTCGCGCCCGGCATCTGCAGATCCAAGAGCAGCACGTCCGGCTGCAGCTCCTGGCAGAGTCGCTGGACCTCGTCCCCCCGACTCGCCTCGCCCACAAGCGTGATGTCATCCGCCGCACACAGCGTCTCGCGGATGCCGCAGCGCACGAGCGGATGATCATCCGCGATCAGAACCCGAATCGTCTCCACCGTCGCCTCCCCCTTGTCTGACCACGGGAATCCGCACGGTGATCACCGTGCCTTCCCCTGCTCGTGACATGATGCTCATCTCCCCACCCGCCAGGGCCACGCGCTCGGCGATGCCGACCAGGCCGAAGTGCCCCGCCCGCGCCAAGGTGTCCAAGGGTGCCGGGACGGCGAAGCCCATCCCATCGTCGCGCACGCTGAGCATGGCGGCCTCGGCCTCGACCCGGAGGCTGAGGATGACGTGTCGCGCATGGGCGTGTTCGAGGATGTTGCGTAACGCCTCCTGGGTGGCGCGGAAGAGGGGCTGGGAGACGGCGAGCGGCACCGTCATGTCTTCGCCCTCCATGTTGAGCGCCACCACCGGCATCTCCGGCCGCCCCCGGCGGAGGTCTCCCACGTATCCTTCCAGCGCCGCGATCAGTTCGAACTCCTCCAGTCCGGGTGGCCGCAACTCCCGGACGAGGTCGCGCAGTTGCGCCGTGATCTCTTGCACCTTCGCCTGGACCGCCTCAACGGTTGCGAGCGGCACCTCCGCCGCGTGGCGCTCCCCCGCCCGGTTGCGCGTCTCCGCCAGATGGCGATTGATGTCCAGAAGGTGCTGCACCGCGCTGTCATGCAGCTCGCGGGCGAGGCGGAGCCGCTCCATCTCCCGACTCTCCGCAAGCCGCCGCTGCGCCTCGATCAGGTTCGCTTCCATTTTCTTGCGTGCGGTGATGTCCTCCACCATCCCAATCGTGAACCGGGGCATGCCGCGCTCGTCGCGGACGAGTGAGACGGTGAGGTTGCCCCAGACGACGTGGCCCTCCTTGTGCAGATAACGCTTCTCCATCTGGTAGGCATCGCGCCGCCCCGCCCCGAGCTCAGCGAAGAGCTCCCAATCGACCGACGCATCATCAGGATGCGTCACCTCGGTGAAGACCCTGCCGCGCAGTTCATCGCGGGTGTAGCCGAGCATCCGCTCGATGGCCGGGTTCGTCTCGACGGGGTGCCCCGCCAAGTTGACCAGCACGATGCCGATCGCCGCATCCGAGAAGATGGCTCGAAAGCGGGTCTCGCTCTCGCGTAGCGCCGCCGCAGTGCGCTCTCGCTCGGCCAGGAGCGCGGTGCGGAGCGTTTCCTGTTCGCGCAGGACCGTGGCGCATGCGTTGTCCAGATACCCGGCAGCCACCGCGCCCAGGAGGGCGATCAATCGCGGTTGCAGTGCCGTCGCGCGCGCCGGGGGGACGTCGGCAAGGAGGTCGGTGCCGAGCACGATTAGCGTCTGGCGCAAGACCTCGGGATGCAGCAAATGCATCCCTGCCAGCCGTGTGCCGATCTCCCGCGCTGCGTGCTCATCAAGCGTATCGCTGCGCAGCAGTTCGATCGCCCGGCTGGTGAGGTCAACGAGGCGATGGCGCATCTCCTCCGCCGACAGCGGCGAGAAGACAATGTGGGCAAGAGCACGATACCATCGCTCGGCGATCACCGCGCTGCGAGGGACGAGCGGGCTGTGCATTGACCGATGATTGGCATCCATGTCGCACCTGTTATGTGTCGGCTACGCGGCGAGGTGTGGGCGAGACTCTGCCTTCTCAGGGCTTGTATCCGACGCCGGCGAAGTTGATCGACCGCTCGGGTTCGCGCACGAAAATGTCGTCGGGACCTTCCGGTCGCCAGGGCGGCACGTATACCACCCCCGGTTCGGCTAGGGCCAAGCCCTCGAAGAAGCGCTCGACGTCATTGCGTGAGCGATATCTCCCCGGATTGGTCGTCCCTGCGTAGAGCCGCTCGGTCTGCTCCGCGATGTCCTGCGGCATCGCATCGGCGGTGCCGTGGGTGATGGCGATGTAGCTCCCCGACGCAAGCGCGTCGCGCACGGTGCGCACGAGCCCATAGGCGTCCGCATCGTCGGGGAGGAAGTGGAGCAGGGCGACGATCAGGGCGCCGATCGGCCGGCGGAAATCGAGGAACCGCCGGACGTCCGGGTGACGCAACAACTCCTCTGGGCGACGGGCGTCCGCTTTGACCGCCGTGGCTTGGGCGTTGCCCGCCAGGATCGCGTTGCTGTGTTCCACCGCCACCGGATCGACATCGACATAGACCACCCGGGCGGCGGGGTTAGCGCGCTGCGCGACTTCATGCACGTTGCCGACGGTCGGGATACCGGAGCCGATATCGAGGAACTGATTGATCCCCTGCGCGGTGAGGAAGTTCACCGCCCGGCGCAGGAAGGCGCGGTTGGCCTGCAGGGCGAGGGATGCTTCCGGGAAGACGCGCAGGCCCGCCTCGGCGGCCTGACGATCGATGGCGACGTTGTGGAAGCCGCCGAGGAAATAGTCATACATGCGGGCGACATTCGGTTTGTCCGGCCTACTGTTCCCCGCCTCCGTGCTCATACAATGCCTCTTCCACCGACGAGTGCCGTCGGTCAAATACGCACCGGTCCAGAGAGCACCGGTACTGATAAGCATTCTGCAACGCGAAGTCTTCTGTATAGTACGGAAATAAGGGACTTATGTCAAGACATGAATCCAAGTAGCAGCACTCCTCATGATCGACAGGGTTCTTGCCAGTCCGCTGGTACAACCGTTCCCTTCCCTACCGAGCAGGAGCACAACGACGGGGCGCTCCTCCACCAGCCACCGGGCCGCTTCATGTCGCTGAGGGCACACGTAGCCTCTGTGTTATCCGGCGATCACGGAACGGGTTGAATCGCTGTGATCTGCCAGTAGTCGGCGTTGCG
>JAABUO010004523.1_pt1 | contig 16381 bp, 17 predicted proteins | sample 5559291 | NCBI WGS metagenome assembly JAABUO01 (sample SAMN10711878, study PRJNA513372) | rock metagenome | isolation source: Antarctica rocks | place: Antarctica: Victoria Land, Finger Mt sud
TATTACTGCTGCAACATGATGTGATGAGATGCACACATGTCATGAGATGTACAGAGTCAATCCAGGGCTATCAAAAGGCTACCCAGACACCAAAGCTATAGCTCCTTTCTTTGGCATGGGACGCAGCGCAATGACGACGGCTTTGTATGCAATTTGACCATGCCACAGTGATGAGCAAACTGTGGAAGACTATTACCTTCCCAAGTGTTGCCAAGTCCTGTTTACTTGCTGTAGATGGATTGAAGGGCCTCAAGGCCGGTGGGACCCACCAAAAGCACACATTCACAAAGCTACGAGGGTGGGACAATACAAATGCACCACCAGATGACTTGATTTTCTGCTCAAAATGTATTGCCAGGTCAGCACTGTGGGTCACACGAGCTCCGTAGCCCTGGTCCCCGTATGCCTACAACACAACATGAGTGGAAGAATCACAGTGCAGCCAATGCTACAAGACCGTGACCAATAAAGGCCTTCAAGCATGCTTTTGATACATACAGCTGCTTTCTTAAGTATCAGAGGTATGTGGTGATAGTTGGCGTCATCTTAGGGAGTGATGCACCTCAGCAACAGCAAACTATGCTTTGCAGTGCAATTCATGCTGCTGGGAGGCGTTTTGATGACGTGTTGCTGTACAGAATACAACTGTACGAGCATCGGGCTACACTAGTGTTGGATTGAGATTGGCAGGGTGGCTGACCTTCCAGGCTAGCCACAGCTTGAAGGCGTCAGCTCGCCTGCCGCATTGTATTGTTTTGTCTCCCAGGTCATACTCCTGGTTCAGCTTGTCTGGCTGAAAGAGATAGCTGGCATTGGATGCATTGCTCTGCTGCAGTAAGCCTGTAGCAAGCACTCATGTTGAAAGTTTTGGTGAGTTGTATCGGCCAGCCACAGTTGTGAAAGTACAGCCATACAGGCATATGCAGACACCTGAGATTAGACATCTAAATGTGTGAATGATAGCAAAACAAACCGAGCAGTATACAAAACATGAGGCAGTTTTCAATAAGACGCAGTGCATGGGCATGTCACTGATCTCTGCTGACCTTTGTGGGTTGTGAGAAAGGCAGAGCACTGCAGCGGCAGGCCCATGAGCTTATGTGGGTTCCAAGCCAGGCTGTCAGACAGCTCACAGCCCTTCATCAGGTGGCGATGCTCATGACTGAGCAGAGCTGCGGCCCCCCAACACCCATCCACATGCATCCACACCTTGTGCTTCTTGCAGATGGCTGCAATCTCTTGGAATGGGTCAAATGCACCCAGCACAGTTGTGCCGGCGGTTGTGCCCACAAAGAATGCTGTCTGAAGCAATAGGAAGGGCGTCAGTGTTTCAGGCTGCCTTTGAGCAGTTTACATCACCCACAGCACGAGCATGCGACAATCAGCTGGTGCTGCAAGACAATCCGGGTTGCTCACGAGAGTACAGAAATACTTGAGCATGAACTTTACCCGCTACAAACAGTACATGCAGCTGTACATTTAGAGCTGAATGCTCACGGCATGTGTGTATGCACAATGCCACTGGTACCTGCAGCACATAGCTGTTAATGCATGCTTGGATTCTGGCTCTTACCTTACCTTGCTCCTTGGCCAAAACAAGAGCTCGGTCGAGCGCTTCTGGCAGCATCTGGCCCACATCATTGCACTGCACCTTGATCAGGTTCTCTGTACCCAGACCTGCAGCAGATCATGATCCAGTAGCGGTAAGTGCGAGTCTTCAATGGTGACACGTGGCAGATGGCAGTGCATGCTTGAACCAAAGTTCAGCATGGAGTGATATTGCAGATTGCAAGTTTCACCCAAGATCGGCCATAAAAGATAACAATGACTGCATTGTAACAGCTCCTAACCACTCCTAACAACTTCTGACAACTCCTATTCTCTACAGGTTCTACAGCGCTGCTACCCGGCTGAATGGGTATCATACTTGCAAGGTGTGATGCAGCTCAGAGGTGGTCACTGCACCTGTCAGGAAGGCTGCTTTGAGGTAAGAGTAGTGTGCATGCTCAGAGGTAAGAGCCACCATGTGTGGACCCCCAAATGCCCCCCGGGTCCTGTATTCTGGATCAGCATGGTTGCGTGCAAGATGCATCCCTGTACAGCATGCACTGCATGCTCTGGCAATGAACTGAGCACAAGAGATTAATATGACATCCCTGAAAAACGTTTACGTGTGGTGTGCAAAATCACGATTTGCAGCACAAGGCGCGTGCGCAGCAGCGCCTCAATTCTGGTCTTCAAGCTCACCGCAGACACAAAAGAACAGCAGCAACAGGCTGTGGAGTAAGCATGATACTGGACCTAATGGGCAGTATCAAGATGGAAGGGAGCTGTACCGTATATGTTGGAGATAGAGCCCCCAGGTGCAAAAAGGCCATCATGGCTCTGTGCGTACTGACCACCAATGCACCTTGCTAGCTTTGACAACACCTCTACCTCCACTGCTGTGAAGACTGGGGCTACTTCGTAAGTGTGCACATTGGTGTTTGCTGCTACAGCAAGCCAGTCTGCTGCAATGCTGACAGCATCAGCACGCGCGTACAGCTGGTTGAAGAAACCAGGGTGGCCTGTTCTGACTGAATATTGCAAAGCTGTTGACACACCAGCAAGCAAGCTGTCTACTGGGGTAGCTGCCTGACCATCTTCAATCTCTAGTGGTATTTGAGCTTCCTCAAAGTGTTGCTTGAGTACGTCTGGATTGGCTAGTCTAACAACGGGCTCATCCTTGTCGCTCTGTGAGCTGACATATGTGCACAGAATGTCAGCGACCTGCAATTCGAGTCTCCGTTGGCCTGATGCGCCGCAATCCAACGGCGTGCACATACAAGTGACAGTGAACTCTTTTTACTTACTCTGCATTCTCAGCAGAGCTCAAGCAACTGCTGAGAAACACAACAATACCTTCTTCAGAAAATCATCAGCTTGTCGTCCTTCTATCCCACTCTGCTGCACTTCGTGACCTTTGTGCTGTGCGGCATTTTCGCCATGACCGTTCATCGTCAACGCCACAAAGTGCACAAAGACACGCTCGAGCTAGCGCTCGAGCGAGGTCTGCTCCGAGACCATTTATGACGTGACCGCAACAGAGGTGCTTACTGTACACGGGCGGTGCTTACTGTACAGTAATTTACCCCACGTGTCTGCAAGGGAGATTCGCCCATTGGCTTTGCCGGTGGCTAAAATTAAGCATGCTTGTCGCGTAAGCACAACAGATCAGTTAGGTACCTGCTGACAGTGGTAGAACGACGTCCACAAGTCAAAATTGCTCTATTGACGAAACTGACTGCCATTCAGAAAGCTATCATGATGGCAAACAAGGTGTCTGTCGGGCACCAGTTCAGTGGTAGGTCACCACGCTTGAACGCTCCAGTCGCTCACTTGCGTGATATGTTTGAACATGTCGCTGTCATGTGGTTACCCTCCTGATCTCGCCGGTTGTATCTTGCAGGTGTTCGACTCCAGCGGCCGGCTCGGATTGTCGGTAAGGTGAGTAGTCAGGCTGGCTTTGAACTGCAGGCGAACTTAGCCCTTGCGCGGTCTGCTCCAGGCATTTAGGACTGTTGGGACTGCTGGAACGACTGCATGTTTCCCTGTGCAGGCATATAGCCTATACCACGGTCGTCCCGTCTCAGACGCTGACTTTCAGCCAAGGAGAACTCGTTATGAAAACACAGGCCAACTGCAGCTATTGCACCGGTCGTACAATGCTGGCACGCCAACCACTGTAGAACCAAGTGTGGGAAACGCACGCTTGAGTCAGACTAACACACAAGACGTTGATATTCAAGACTTGACTTCACAGCTAAAGGTCCCCCTGTACAAGCAGCTCATTGGCAACACTGCCATGGTTGACCTGTCGTCCCTTAGTGCCAATCCTCAGGTATTCAGTTTGATGCTAAAGTTCAGCAGGCAATGTACAACACTATCTGCAGCCAGTGCTGTCCCCTCTTCAGCATAATAGGGCAAACAGGATGATCTTGTGCTTTCGGTGCTTCTCTAGGTCAAAATCCTGGGCAAGTGTGAGTTTGCAAATCCATCTGGATCCATCAAGGATCGCATTGCTGACCACATTCTAACCACAGCTGAGGCTGAGGGCAAGCTAAAGCCTGGTGGTACTGTGGTTGCGGCAACATCTGGCAACACAGGAGCATCAGTTGCCATGATCTCAGCCATGAAGGGCTACCACTACATAGGTATGCTTCATGGAGCCCTGCAGTGCAGCCAGCTGGTGCAGTGGTGTTACTTGCGGTTTTCGCAACATCTGTTGCGTTGCTTGCACAATTTGTCCACATGCTTCCATGACTTTGCAATGATAGTGACCACAAATTTGTATGTTTATGAGGATGTTGTATGTGTGTGTTGGCCTAAAGCTTTGTTGGCCCTAGGCTTGATACCTCAATTTACACTTTGTTGCCTGCAGTGATAACAAACGAGAAGACCTCCAAGGAGAAGTGCGATGCCATGGTATGCATTTGAAATGTCACTGCACCTTGCTCCCTGCTGCCGGAATCTTGTTGCATTGATGTCATCAATTGCAAATATGTGTAGTGAGTCGTTATTTGGTCGCAATAGCACGTCTGCCACCGTGCACACAAGGCAATTCACTGAGCTCAGTGTGCCTGTGGCATAATGCATAATGCAATTATTGAACCTCAATCATTTCTGTTTGGATCAATATATTGGGGTTGGGCGGAAGTTGCGTGCAAGCAAGTGTCCATGTGCAAATTGCTACAGTTCCAAATAAAGTCTCCAAGTTTCCCTGAACTGGTAGTGACAAGTTTGCTTGCAATGTAGAGGTCATATGGAGGAGAAGTGATCATTGCCCCCAGCGGCGTGCCAGCAGACCACCCAGATCACTACCAGAACATGGCAGTGACCCTGTGTAAGGAGAATGCAGACTACTTTGATGTAGACCAGTATGACAACCCTAACAACCCAGAGGCCTACTACCGTACTCTTGGCCCTGAGGTCAGCCACTGGCCGCTTCTAATCTTCTGGCTTTGCATGACTGCTTCTTCAGCTTTTGACTCTGCTGCTATGTGTCTGCTCTGACATTGCTGCTGCAGCATCTGTACAGTCAATACAATCATTGCTGCTGAAGATGGTGGTCATCAGCATTGCTGCTTCACGTGACACTTCCCAGCTTCAGGCTGGGCTGTGATGTGAATTTGCACAGTAATCACAGCTTTGTCTCCTTTCAGTATCTCACAAGCCAGTAACTCCATAATGGTTGGTAGGTATGTATTCGTCATCAACTCTGCGCATCCTGCATGTTGTCCAACACGAAGTGTATTGCTGGGTGCAGATCTGGATGCAAACCAACACGAAGTGTATTGCTGGGTGCAGATCTGGATGCAAACCAAGGGCCGTGTGTCCCACTTTGTGGCTGGAGGCAGCACTGGCGGCACCATCTCCGGGACAGGCCGCTTCTTGAAGGACATGAACCCTAAGATCAAGGTCATGTTGCCAGACCCTGTGGGCAGTGTCTTCTGGGATTTCTGGGCCAACCGCAAGGCTGAGAAGGACCTGGAGGCTAAGTCTTATCAGGTAGATGCTCTGTCATGCCTTGTAATGCAAAACAGGTTATTTTTGTGCCATTGAACTTGCTTTTAATTGCTTCAAGACACAAGTCATCTCTGCCAATTTTGCTTCCACGCAAAACGTTGCAACACAGCCAGGTGAATCATCATAGACAAGTCATTGCGCACAATCTGGCATGCAGCCCTTGCTTGACGTGACCTGGTGTGTGTGCAGTGTGAGGGTGTTGGCAAGGACTCCATTCCAGGAGCCATTGACTTTGATGTTGTGGATGACATGATGCAAGTCACAGACAAGCAGTCCTTCACGGTGAGCTATACACTTATGCGTTTTGGGTCAGCACATTCATGTTGCTTTGCATGCGCATTCAGAACGTCAGCTCCGACACACAACATCCACATCTCTGGTTGGGGCCCTCACTCTTTCGCTCAAAGTTTTACAGTACATGTATCTTACATTTGCTCCCACCTTCAGCCATGCTTCACATAAGAGTGTAGCATCTATCATTTGATGTTCTACAAGCTTCAGCTGTGTCATGAAGTGGTCTGGAGGTTTTGTTGTCTGTGCAGATGTGCCGTAGTCTGGCTCAGAAGGAGGGCATGCTGGTGGGGGGGTCTGCTGGGCTCAACCTGCATGCTGCTGTTGAGATCTCCAAGACTGCAAAGCCTGGCAGTGTCATTGTTGCCATCCTTGCCGACAATGGTGTCAAGTATTTGACCAAGATCTATAACAATGACTGGATTAAGGCCAAGGTGTGTAATTGCTTATCACAGTGCTTGCTTGCTAATGTGCAGCCTTTGTGTAAAGTCATAGGGTATCTCTGCGCCTTGCTGCATCAATTGCAGATGTTTTCATAAGTTTGTGCAGACATTAGCACAAACATGAGACAGCGTGTACATGCTGTGACTCATGCATGGCAGCTTCGGTGCATGTTTATGCCAGATTGAGAGCAGCAGCAGCAGCTGACACGGTACTGGTGCACAACCTGCTTGAGGATAGTCAATTTTCGCACATGATACCAAGAAATGTATTTGTTGCAGAGTTTTGATGAGGGGTCTCCTGACCCTCAGGCCCACTTGGTGGACGCCCCCCTTAAGACTGCCCGTTCTGCTGGGGTGACCTACAACCCTGCCTCTGAGGAGCCCTCTGCCAATGGAGCAGTTAAGCGCCCCACTGCTGCACCTGAGGCCCGCAAGGCCATGGCTAATGAATGGATAAGCCCAGATTTCGCAGGAATGGGCATCTAATTTGATTTATTGATACGTGTTGTTCGGTGTAGTAAAGAGATGAGATTGTTTGCATCAAGGTGTACCATGCTTGTGTTGTGCTAAGACCTGCCTTGCTCCAGAGTTGAAAATTCTATTTCATTCTTGAACTGTCCTGTTTCCACGGATGTAGGGGGAGTTTGTTGGCTGTGCTGCGCATGACTGTGTACATATAGACTGATGGATAGGACTGAGGTAGGCCTGTGCACTGTCGCTGCTGTGCTTCTGTTACCACCGCGAAGACTTTGATACTGTTCAAAAATTGCCAAGCAGTGTGTTGTACTCAAGCTGATAGTTTCTTTGCGTATTGTTCAAGCTCCGCTAGGGTATGCATTCTGTAATGCAATCGATCGATGTGTCGAACAGCGCTACCGAATGGCAACACGATCAAGATCGTAATGGGTGTGGACCAGCCAACGGGGATCAATCGAGACTGTCAGGGATTGCGATTTTAAATGCTTAGTCAAAGTTCACACTTTTGCTCCAACGTTCATCATAAGGTGCTGCGCGACGTCAAGGCCTGGTCCTGCGACAACAAGGCCTGCTGGCACTTTGCAACACTACCGTGTACCTCTGGGTCGGATCTGTCACACGTCCAGCCTGCTGAAAGTTGGGTCCACTCGTGCTTCAAAGTCTTGACCAACTGGCTTCCGAAGCTGGTATCCACTGACGCTAACTTACCTGAGCTTCGGGGTCTACCGAGCCGCGAATCGAGATCACGCCATCGTCCTTGGATTCGTGGCAGGGCAATCAGTGCAGGAAGTGTCACGAACCTTGCGCTGGTAGACTTCAGCAAGTTCGAGCAACAAGCGCAAGACATAGCGACGAAAGCCTCTTGGTGCCTGACGCGGACTGCCTGAGACCATGGCTCAAGCTGTACCAACTAGCTCTTCTCATCCACCAACAAGCACAGTGACCCTAGCACAGTGGTTGTACATATGGATTATGCAAGCACTGGGGTCAGCAGTGCTAGGTGGTGGCATCAACTTTGCCATAGCCACAGGCATGTACAGGTCAGTCTGATGATTGCCAAAAATCCAATCAGTTTGTACAGTTCCTATCTGTATGTCCACGATACAATTTCGTGTCTCTGTGCCCACTAAATGTCAGGTTATTTAATCATGTTCGCACTGGCAGGCATAATAGGCACCTGGTTTGGCTTTGGAAGGTCAACCATAACACTCTAGCAGGCGACGCAGCTGTCACCATCTTTGTCCAGACAATCATAACTTGGCTTCTTGACTCGGCAATGGTATGCAATGATGTGAGGACAAGAGCATACGGTATTCGGCCAATATCAACGTCACCTAAGGCCCTCAACAACAAGTTCTTGAGTTGGTACATATCAGCAGAGGGAATGGAATTGCTTGAGCCACACATCACCCTGAAGGCCAGGCTGAAGTGCTTTGTGATAGGCATCATCAAGGCTTTCCTGCTGTGCATCCTGGTCTTCTTCATCTGGTGGCCAATCACTGTGGCTATACTGGTTGGAGTTGGTCACAGCATTGGAGCTGGGCAATACCAATACAATCACTGGCCGGTATGTGTATCTCTTGTCGTGCCTTCCACAAAGCATAACAGTCCTGGCTGCGTCCACCAACTGCTGATGTGATACTGCAATAAGTACTAGCCGAAGTGAGGCAAATATCAGGCATGCCTCATTCTGCTTGTCCACCTGCTGCAGCTCATTTTACTCATTTTTGCTGAGTTCAAGTTCACAATGCTCTGCTGTGTTCACTGACTTGCAAAGCACTCGTCTTGCCAACTCACATGAGGTGTGCTGCTTGATCTCAATAAGGGGTTGGACACACATCAATGTCCCAACCCTTGGCCTCTGGTGATGCAAGCGCTTACCACCAGCATTGCTGTGCTGTTTGTGCGTGGCTCCTGGGGCTGCATGCACAAGGCATCTTTCAACGCCACTATTGTCACAATCAGCTTCCAAGGCACGGCTTGCTGAATGGTCTTGTGATCTGCAGGAGCCGCAGATCTTCAAGCTGATTCTAGGTTTTACGCTGGGGCTGCTGGTGACGCCTGTTGTAGTTCTGCTTGCTCTCGCAGCAAAAGGGAGGCAATATACAGACTCTGTTGCTGCGCAAAACAGTCAACATGTCCGCTTGACGAAAGAGGCCGAGACTTTGACTACTGTGGTGTGACATGGCACAGAGATGCACTGGATGTGACATCATCATTCCTTTCTGAGAATCTTCTGAAACAGTTGCTCAGCAGCCCCGTTGTTGACAAACAAATCGCAATGGCACTCAGATACCAAGTTGGGCTTGTTCAGTGCATTGTACATGCCTTGAGGTTGTTTACACAATGGCAAGACCATATGAATGCTTTTGGGCCCCAAGGTTTTGTGTCGGGTGGTTAATCTTGCCCCCTTGGTTTTATGCATACTGTTTTTCCATACTATATGTGGTGATCAAACAAATCCTCTTACAGCATTTCATATTTGTTCATTTGAAGACAAAATTACACTAGGTTGAAAATAAAATATGTTAGAAATGTCGTATCTTGACATGTGAACTTCTGACCTGCAGGCATTGTGACCTTCTAGAGATCATCTGTATCTAAAGCAACTTGCTGGACTGCAGCACATGGTAATGAAGCTGACAGTGTCACTATGAACACCCACCCGTCGTTATCGGGTCCCTGTTGGCTCCTTATTACCTTATACTTTAGCTGTCCAGTCGTTGCGCCGGAACGATCGATTTCCGATTCCGGCAGATTGTAAAAATGTGCTGCAGCGATCGTAACTGCGATTGGTTTGGTTTCGGAGCGCATTTGCTGACAGCGTCCTATATTGTAAGCTTGGGCTGAACACCTGCACTTCAGGTCGTCAGCACTGTGCATGCAGCAGCAGGCCTGCCTTGCCAACGTGGCCACATACTCCGTTGCAGTGCTTCATGAATCGTAGGAGCCCAACTTCCAGAGATCACGTATTCAGATGTTGGGTCGCTGGTGAGGCAAAGCATTCGAACTGATGACATGGGGTGTCCTACAACGACCGTTACATAGACGCAACCCACAGCCAACTACCACGTGCAATGCTTGTGATATTACAAAGCGGACCATTTCGAACAGCTGTATCAAAAGACGTGTCTGCAACCTTAAAAAAGGCAAGGTGATAGTCCTGTTGTGCTGCTCCGTCTGCAATTGACTGCTTAGGCGATCACCAGGACTGAGACATGGATGCTTACTACCCACCTGGGGCAAATGGATCAACACCAGCAGTAGTCAGATGCTGAGAGATCAGCCTATACCGCCTGCACAGACTGTCTTTGCTGGCACAGACTGTCTTTGCTGGTGAGCACTAGGACAGTTGCCAACATGTGTGTGGCGCAGCAGCTGACGCCTGCTTTCACAAACGTAGGCTGAATGCTGAAACATAGGATGGAGACAGAGCAGGACCACTCTCAGATGGGGATCATGGGCTTGCTGACTACACAGGTACTATCGCTGTTCTGGAAGCTCTGGCTATATTGTTCTACTGCAAGGTCTTATGCACTTGCTCAGAATCTGATCCAATGTACTTTTGCAGGTTCTAGCATGCAGGGTTCGCTGGCGCAAGTACATATGCAGAAATCTCTGGCCAGCCACCTTTTGATCAACGCAATGATGTAGAACCTCATGCAGAGCTGAGAGGTGGACACCTGCAGCTCAGCCCGTAACACTGCAGCCCTCTGCGTTCAAGTTGACGATAAAGGTAGAGACAGTCTTGCAATTGATTTGCTCCAGGGAGCATCAGCATCTGCTGCCTCCACCTGCAACGCTTACATGAGGTGAGACCAGCACACCTGGAAGTCTGACACACACCTCACGTACTCACGCTGCATGCAGATTTCTCTCAGCTGTCATGCCCTCTATACCTGCCTGTGTCATCAACAGCTAGAGCAGAGGTTGCTGCAACACAGAAAAGCTGCTGTGTATGTCACTACAGAAACCGTGATATGTGCGTATGCAGGCTCAACAGCAAAACCAAGCTCATGCTTATGCTAGGACACATGTCCATGCAGCTCGTCTTGGTTTGAGAGTCAGCAACAGTTGCTGCTCATGATGAAGATTGCCAGAGCGTGCTTGCTTGTGAACACTTCCATCTATGCTAAGCTGGCTGAGTAAGTTTGCATTTCTGCAGACATTCAGAGCTGTCCTAATTATGACATGACGTCACTTGTGACATAACATTGTCTGCATGTGCATGCCGGCATACCATACATGTGAGTGCTGCTGAGTCACTACATCAGCACTGCACTACTCATAGCAGCTGATACTGTATGCATCTGTGCAGAAACATGGAAGACCAGCCTGGCATTGACTACTCTCGGGCACAGAGGCGGTTTACTCAGCTTGCAAAGAGTGGGCGTGCCAAATGACAGTTGCGTATCAGATATTGACATCTGATATTGATCTGATTGCTTTGCCTGTCAACATCAGCAATACACTGGGCCTCTGTCTCAGCGTACACCAAGCAGCGCAGAGTACACATGCTGCACTCCATAACCACCGCAGAGGTATGCTCTGATTGTCTGATGTGGTTGATATCTTACATTGCACTGCAGCAGGTGATTTTTTTCATCATCTGCTAAAATGTCCCATTCCTTTGGAGCCCTGAGTCTTTGATTGTGTGCAGGGTGTGCGGAAAATCATACACAACAGAGTTTTAAAGTAGCTGCATCATAGGCTCTAATATGACAGGTGATAGCGTCCTGACCTTAGTCTGCATTGCCCTGAGGGTAAGCTACTTGCCTGCTGGTGACAGGCTAGCTCAAGCAGAGTCATGTATTCATGTGTACCAGTTTGGGTACAGCTGGGATGTGCCTGCACCTTGTTTCAATGTTGATGTGTACAATGAGGAGCAGAGCCTGACATAAGCATGAAGTGAGGTTTGTGCTGCGACAGAGTCGCAGAGTCTCGAGTCATGTTGTAGCTCTTGCATAGCTGCATCATCACGCTCTCTCATTCATTGTGTTCAGTCACTGCTTGACTCAAGTGCTGTAGCAAATTATGCATGTCAAGTTTGAATTTGTAGCATAAATGTGTGCTGTTACTCTGGTTTCTATCAGGCAAAGGAAAAGGAGAAGGGTGGCACACAGAAGGCTGCTGGTCTCTGGCCACTGGCCACTGACCACATTGCGCCATGCAAGGTTCCCAAACCCAGGACTCCATACCAGGTCAGCCTGCAGCCTAATCACACATCAAGATGCTTTTTCAGATTTGCTTCATGTACCATACACATTAGCAGCTTATGCACCTACTGTGCAGCATAAACAGCATCAGCTGATAATTCTGTCATTGCTTGCTCTCAATTTATGATGCAGATGCACATCTACAGGACGCTGACTGCCAAAACAGGGCCTCATACCAAGAGCTACTAAAACCTGTACATACTTGACCCTAGGACGCATGTTTAGTAATGATAAAGATAAAGTAATGATGAGGATCCACAAGGCTGTGTTTTCACTGAACCTTGTATGTTTGCAGCTCTTCTGTGACACCAAGCGCCAAGAGAGCAAGAAGGCCTACCCTATGTAGCCTTGCAGGAGACCGATAGGCTGCTGTCTGCTGTCTGGAAGCATTGTTCTCCTCAAGGATCAGGCCAGCTTACAGGAGCAAAGCCGGGTATGCCTCAGCTGCAGGGACAATGTCCAGCACACGTGTTTCATGTGCACAATTACCCACGCATAGAACATTTAAGTGCATTGACAGGGACATATGATGTGCTATGTTATGTTGTACAGTCCTCTTGGCAGTTCTGCAGCATGGCACAGTAGCTTCTGCACTGATAGCTTTTGGAAGTTGCCAAGAGTGTCTGTGCACTTTTGCCACAAGGGCTGGCTGGAGCTGCTTTCATGAATACCTTTTGTAAAGGGACTGCTGTTGCGTTATAGTGTCATGTTATGCACCTTGCTGTTGCAACTACATCTGATCCAGATGTTGATACCCGCTGTGTCAGCATCATCTTCATGTCAATTGCTGGTCCACCAATGACCCAGATGCAGTTTGAGTCATGCCTGCATGCTGCACAGCATGAAACGCCGGACTTCACGCAACTCAACCAGCCTGGTTTGACAGCACACCTTCAGCAAGTCAAGCTTGCTTTTGCCTTGAAGCAGCTTTGGCAGCAATGTACATGTTTGCCACTTTCTTACATGCTTGCAGGTAGCAGGTGAGGCATGCCAGTAGAACATCAGCTCAACCTATGACAAAGGAAGTTGCTAGCTGTGCTCCTCGTGCTCTTACAATGTTGTCTGCTCTCCTGCAGGTGTGCAGTCGTCACTTGGCCTGTTGTCTTCAGCAGGCTGTGGCTGAATTTTGGTCAAGGGTGCAGCTCAAGCAAAGAAGAAGCAGAAGACTGCCATGCCGGATACCCTGCCTTGCCTGCCAGAAGCTGCAGGTGCTCTATAATGACTTGCATACAAGGCCTGCAGAGCTGTTTTGAATGCAGCTGCAAGCACTGTTCATAGTCAATCACATGACGTTTGATCATGCACTGACACTGTGACCTTGTCAAAAGCAAGTACTGGCTTGGGAACAGCAATTTTGCCAGTGACAAGCTGGCCAATGCTGCTGAGCAGCCTGCTGTCACCAATATAACCTTCTAACAGTTTGCTCAAGTCACACTTGCTGCAAAAAGATGCTGCATGCAGTCCTTACTGTCCAACAACCTGAAAGCAGAAGTGAAGCAAGTCAGACCGCTTGCTATCAACAGGCATTGTGTCAATCAACTCTGGCAGCAACACGTGTGTTTGCATTGCAGACTTTGCACCTCTTTTGATGCAGGCAGCTGGCAAGGTGGGCAATGGGATCACCCCTCCACAAGGCTGGAGATCATGCTGACAAGGATGGAGATCATGCTGACAAGGATGGAGATCATGCTGACAAGGATGGAGATCATGCTGATGACAACCTTCCTGACGGACAGAGAGGTACTTTATTGTCAGTTTTGGGGTTGTGACAAGCCACCTTTTCATCAAAGCAGATGCGCTTACACCCACTACAACAAAGTGCTTCCGCTTTTCCCCCTGTCCCTCATGTATACTGTACAGTTTTGTACAGGACTGTGCAGTCACTTTGTATGCAAGTCACTTTTTCACAGTCAATGCATACATGACAGATTAGCACAGGCCTTCTGTAACTGCTTGTGCTAAGGCAGTGCTAACCACACACTGCAGGATGTTATGCCAGATGGAAACGTGGTTGCATCCAATAAAGCTGCTGCAAGAGGAGCACAAGGAAGAGGCGCAAGCAGAGTAGCTGTTTAGGCAGCTGATGCACAGCAACTGCGCAAGTCAAATCAGAACCAAGCAGTGACAAGCAACAAGTAGGCACACCGCATGGAGCCCAACACTCAGCAGGACGCTGCACGGGCCTGCTGAAGTTCAAGTTGGCTCCCAGCGCCTGTTATTGTGGCTACCAACTTCCAACATTTTCCAGTCTGGGTTTTGATTTGAGAGGATTTGTATATTGTGTCTGCAGACTAGCTAGACTTGCTGCAGGTAGTAAAGGTTCCACTCTAAATGCATGTCTGCTGCTTATAGCTAGGTGAGAGGTTTAGCATAGCCATTTGCTTTTGCTCCTGCTTACAATGATTAATGATTTCATGTTTAGCTTGTTCGTTACCTGCTCGTAAAGCAATGTAACGATTTTGTACCGAATCGTTATCGGATCGTACGCCAGTTTCCATCGTTGTTCCGTCGCTATATCGTCGCTATGCAACGACACGGCTGGTCATTCATTGATCGTTATCGGGCAGTAATCGGGTCGTTATCCGGTCGCTACGCGCACGTAATCAGCTCGTTAACAACGATCCGATAACGATCAGCCCATGTTCATAGTTTGTGACAAGTTGCCCATACCTAGGCAGGACTCCTGATGCTGCTAGGCACCTGCTGGTCTGATTCGCAGCAAGTTTGCATTTGCGTACCGTTTACACGTTATAATTAGCCTTCAGCTGATTTTCAGATGGGCTGCTTGCACGCATATGTGGCATATACTTGCGTGACCATGTGCCATATGCTGATGTACTGAGTAGGTGCAACACCTTGTCTGTGAGCCTCAGCTGCATAGCAGAAGACTCAGGTGGCTAGGTCACATTTTTCAGGATGCCTAAGAAGCTTTTGTTTGGTGAAATCAAGGGCCTTCGCCCACTTGGTCGCCCTAGGTCTATGTTTCACTGATGTTGTATTATGTGACTGTCAAAACTGTCGTATTAATAGGCCATACAGGTATGCGGAAGACAGGCTGCTATGGAGAGACAAGACTTGCCCTGCACATACCTAGCTCATCATGAGCCGGAAAGCGTTACAACAATAGTTGTAACGTGCCATGCAAGCACAGCCACCATGTCAAGCCCATGACATGGTGTGTTTGCGCATAGCTACTTGATCACAGCACACCAGAGCTGTCAGGTCCAAAGCAGGCCAGCATGCCCCTTTACAGTACACGGACAAAGCAAAGAGGTGTCTAGAATTAAACAGCTATAGGAGACAGCATCATCATTCCTGCATTGGCTCAGCAAGAGTTGCATCTGGGCTTGACTTGATGGCTTGCTGAACAAGCGCTGCAGCATCTGGCAAGCCAGACTTTGGAGTGCTCATGGATGACATGTTGAAGACAGTGTCCTTGATGACCTGCAGCCACGCAGAGGAATGGTAGGTGATGCAACAAGACAAAGAATTTCTAACAACCCACAGCCAAGTGCTGCAGTACAGAATTTTACTCAGCCACAAACAATGCTAGAAAGACAAGGATGCCTGCTGCAACAAGCAAAGCAGATGCAACAGCATTTATATGGGTATTAGGAAACGTGCATTGCTTTGCTACAGAGTCATGCCAGAGGGCTGTACCAGTAGATGCTGCTCAAATGGCAGCAAAATTCTGGGTGTGAACACAGACCTGACTGGAGATGCCCTTCACTTGCTCAACAGACATCTTCGATGAGTCTCTGCAGATCTTGAGCAGCTGGTTGTCATTGGCATGTGGCCGTCTGTCCATGGGTGCAGCAAAGCGGCCAGTGCGCCCGGAATGGCTTAGCTGGCTCTCTGCCTGCTCTAGTTTCTCAGCTGCAGCCCCACAATACAACTCAAAACGCATTTCTGATGCTTGTGATGACGGCTGCAAATATTGCAATGCATATTTTTTGCTGCCGCTACCATGTTTTGGGCAGTGACAATCTGTGTGGTTAGAGTTTAGGGATTACACTTGTCAAGCTATGCAGGTGGCCTGCAGCCTAATCAAGAATAGGAGTCAGATAGATATCTGCTGCAGCTCAGGCCTTCCTGTGAACTTGTAAGCATGTTGCAGCACGCCTGTATTGTTGCTGCAGAGACAACACCCACAACGTCATGGTGTGCATCTGCTCCAAACAGGAACAATTGTGATAGATCAAGGTGCTGCTGTTGTGCAGCCCTGCCTTACAACAGCTCGGCAGTGGGTTGCTCACCTATGTCAGCAATCTGACCGGTTCTGAGGTCTCGTGTGCGCAGTAGTGGACTGGATGAGAGCGTGTTGACCCAGTACTTGTTCCACAAGAGATCTAGCATGTAGCTGTCCAGGGAGGACTTGAAGTAGGAGAT
>JAABUO010004525.1_pt1 | contig 16378 bp, 18 predicted proteins | sample 5559291 | NCBI WGS metagenome assembly JAABUO01 (sample SAMN10711878, study PRJNA513372) | rock metagenome | isolation source: Antarctica rocks | place: Antarctica: Victoria Land, Finger Mt sud
ACCATGCCCTGCTGCTCCGCCGGGATCTGCGCGGGGCCACACCGCGGCTGGCTGGCGATCGGTGCTCTGGGAAGCATAAGACATGGCCACACGGACGCGCTTGAAGACCCTGCCTGCTGCACTCTGTGCATGGTGCCTAGGCTCCGTCTGGAGGCAGTCTTGGAACAGATACCCGTGGTGCCTGTGAACAGATGCTCGTGGTGCAGCACACGCGCATTGTGCTTCGGCGGGAGTCACGGTCCGTCGCCCAACCCAGCAGGCCCCACAACGCCTCAAGCGCGAGCGGGCGGCGCGCCTCGCCCGCGATGTCATGGTGCAGGATGGGGTAGCAGGGCGGCCAGTTCTTCTCGGGCGCCAGCGCGCCCGTGCGGCGCAGCTGCTCCTCCGCGCGCTTCAGCTGCTCCTCCTTCGACCGCAGCTCCGCCTCGCGCCGGTCCAGCGCCGCCGCGCGGCGCGTGTAGTCCTGCTGCGCGCGCGGCGGCCTAGAGTTGGGTGCCGCCTACTTTGGAGATAACAGTCAGAGCACCAGAGCATTGCGGCTCGCGACCTCCGGCTCAGGAGGGGGCGCAGGTACGCGGCGGCGGGGGGCCACGGGCGCGCACGTCGTCACCGCCAAAGGTCGGCGCGGGCTCCTCGTACACGCGGCTGCTGCTGGCGCCCCACGCGCCCGCGTTCGCGCCCGCCAGCGGGATGCTGGCCGGCGGCGGCGCGCCGCTGTTCACCCACGCGCTCGCCGTGCCTGCACGGCGCTCGGGCGGAGTCAACGCACAAGGACCTTGCTTGTCCGCTTGTCTGAAAACCTCAGCCCCACCGGCAGCCACCTACCGCCAGCAGTCGTGAGTAGCTAGGTGTTCAGGCTGAGACTTAAAACACCTCAAAGAGGCTTGCGCCCAGACTCTGCTCTTCCACGACAGGGGCGCTGGAGCCTAGCATACAAGCAGACTGGCTTGCAAGGCGCTTGAGTTGGTCGACGGAGCTGTGGTAGAGCGCACACAGCACATGTAAGGCGAGCGGACGCACCCGTCGGCTGCCCCGATGGCAATGCTGACCCGTTTCCCTGCAGAGCAGACACATGCTGTGCTGCCTGAGAGAGCACCACACAAAGCAGCTGCCAATTGGACAGTAAGTGGACCAGCACGTTGCAGATGCGAGGTGTCTCTGAGCAGTGAAGATCTAAAGAGATCTTCTGTGTGGCTCTGCACTGCTTCGTTTAAAACAAGAACAACCCCACCGCCACGCTAGGGAGCGCAGGGCGGCACAGCGCACCGCATAGGGGTCCCGCCCGGGCCTTTTATCAAACGAGTTGTCATTGAACGGGTTATCCTTGGGCATGGCTGCAAGCGAGGAGCGCTTCGGCGTGCGCTCGGCGCCCACCCAGCTGCCTCTTGAGTGCGCTTCAGTACTGTTAGGCCAGCGCGCTGGTCAACTGCCTCTAACCAGCCTGCAAAGCACGCGAGCACCTCACACCTCTATCGTCGACCCACAGAAGTGGGAAAAGTGCAAGCTCTGCTGCTGGCCAGGTCAAGAACGGGGGTTTAGGGGACTATAAAACTGAAGTCCAGCTGATGGATGCGCAGGGCTCTCTGTCAAGCCGTACCGTCAGATCTGTGAACAGCCTCTCAGCTATTCACTCTTGACGCTCGCAGCTTGGGCAGCCGGGGACAAGCCTGGTGCCTCAACTGAGAGCCAGCTGGTTTGGAGGGATCCTGTGCGCAGCTGGCGCTGCTCTGAACCGTACAGCGCCGTTGCAGCGCTGCGAATCCGTGCCTGCGCCCACCAGCTATGGGCAACGCGGGCTCGCACGGCTTCCAGGACGGCGTGGTTTCCAGGAAGGAGCTGGAAAGGATGCAGCGGCGGTGCGGAGCCTCACCAGAGGGAGTTTTGCTGGGCCGGGCGTCGTACGATAACACCTGCAGTTATTTGCTGCTGCCAAGGGCGGAAAGGCAGGCCAGAGCGGGATCTGTGCAGTCAGGCGGCTGTTGCGGCTGTGACTGTGAGTGGTGCGCAACGAGCGGTCACTCTGGGGCACTGGTCACCAGCGCCTGACCGTGTGGGCTGCAAGAAGGCGCCCCCGTGCGCTCTCAGCTTCGGGGGTTTACGACAAGCTGACAAGTGCCCTTACATGTGGCAGAGCGGCGTCTTGACGAGAAGCCAGTCTGCCAGCAGGTGCTTGACTGCTAGGTTGCTTATGGGGCCAGCAACAGCACAAATGCAGTCCGCACCATGGCGCGGCCAGTCTCAGCGCCGGGTCATTGGTAGCTAGCAGCGTCTGGCAGGGGCCTTGAGTGCGCAGCATGGGCGCACGCTGGGGCAAACTGACAAGGTGCGCCTGTATGCCGGTGGGGTCACACGCGGCAGACGTAGAGAGGTTTCAGCACCGGGCCTGAGCGGCGAGCACACCGGCGCCGGCAGACAGCGGCAGCACGGCAACGCGTGCGCCGGCCCGGCCTCGAGCGAAAAGGCCGCCACCGGCGGGCGCCGCGCGCGCCGGGGCGCCGCCAGCCCCGCCGCATGCGCGGCCGCGCGGGCGAAGCTCTGAGCAATACCCTGCCGCGCGGCGCAGGTTCCAGCGCCTAGCCGGGGGCGCCGACCGCGTGGCGCTGGCGGACTTCCAGGCGCTGCCCGAGCTGGCCGGACACGCGCTGGCGCCGCGCATCCTGGCGCTCGCGGACAAGGACCGCGACGGCTACCTGCGCCTGGCCGACTTCACCGCCGCGGTCGGAGAGCTCGGCAGGCTGCACACCGACGACGACCGCGCCGCCTGTGCGCGCCCGGCCGCCGCCGCCGGAGCCCGTTGTTCGCGTCCTTGGGCCCCAGTGTCCCTGTGGTGCTGGTGCCCCTGTGGTGCCCTGCAGCGAGGCGACTCTGCGCGCCTCTGTCGAGAGTCCTCGCCTGGGCGCGCCGCCACCCGCAGCGCGCCCGATCGCCTCTGGTGAGGCCAATACCTCCAGGCACGGACGCCTGATTCTCACGAACGAGTTAGCGCCGCCGCACAAAAAGAGGTGTCCCCATCAGCAACAATGAAGTGTGAACAGGGAAACAACTTTGAGATCCAGGCATGCGCGCCGACGCGCGGCGCGCCCCGCGCGCAGTCACGTTCCGCGTGTACGACCAGGACGGCGATGGCTTTGTGTCGCCCGCGGAGCTGGAGGCCACGCTGCGCCGCCTGGCCGGCCAGGCGCTGAGCGCAGAGCAGCTCGCTGAGGTGCGCCAGCCCAGCGCCCTGATACCCCCGCAGCCGGCCCTGGCGCGAGCCCGTGCAGGGTGACTCATGAAGTGCAGCTTGACATGGTGCGCCAGCCTGGCGCCCCCGACACCCTGCAGCCGGACACCAGCCCACGTTGCGCAGGGCGATCAGTGATGCGTTGGGAGCCATGAGTCTGGCCGTGCCAGGCGCCACAGACGCGCGCATGCTGCGCAACATCCGTGCGTAGCACTGCCATGCGCTTGCTGACTCGGTGCTCTCAGGCAGGGTCACGCATGTACTGCGCCGGGCGGGGCGGCCCCGGTGCCGACCGCCTGGCATGCGCGGAGGACTGTTCGGCGTGCAGCGCGGACGCCGCGCAGCTGCGCCCGTGCTCAGCATGCTAACCCCAACCCTAACGCGCTGCAGGTGGTGGAGGCGACGGTGGCCGCGCATGACGCCGACGGCGACGGGCGGCTGTCGCTGCCCGAGTTCCGCGCGCTGCTGGCCGCCGGGAACCCGAGGCTGCAGCTCGCCTGAGGCCGGGGCTGGCGCGGCCGCCCTGCGTATGGCTGTGTGTACCTGCCTTGCGTCTGCAGGGGTCCAGAGATGAGCGATGCGCGCTGCATGTTCAGGGCTCAGCCCTGCATCCCACTTCTGTCTTGCGGTTGTTACTCTCGCTTTGGTTTTTGCTTCAGCGCTGTCAGGACTTTGAGTGAGCTGATCGGAGATGCAGAAGTGACGTGCTGTGCAACCGGCTCTTTGACAGCTTGCCAGCGAGAGTGTATGACCACACGTCTGCTACTGACCTGCTTGCCATCCATGCCAGCCAACTGTGCCATGAGCAGCACCAAAACCACATGTACACTGAAGTCAAAGCACACAGGATGGCAGTATGCAACATCGTTTCAGGATGCGGGAGAGAAGGGTGCAATGTGTCACTGCTCAACCAATCCGGAAGCAGTTCGTTGAAGCCAACACTATGCAGTCACCAGGCAGTCGGGATGGTTCCACAACATAGTCATGTCGTGCTCGCGGCGCTCGCATGCAGCACATATGGGCCCCATGCGCGGCCGAGCATCAGTTCATTGATGCATGCTCCGCGCTGTTTGGAATTCGTGTTGAAAACAATGGTCGACAGTTTTGCGGGGCGCGCATGCCGTGCCTTGCACAGCACCCAGGGCCCAAGCGGCAGGCGCATGCCCGCGCCGCCACCCAACTACTTGGCCGAGAGCGGTGCAGCAGGACTTGCAGCCGGCATGTCGGTGCACAAGGCAGCTGCAGTGCGCGCTGCCGCCAGCAAATACCGCTGAGGTTGCGCCGGAGAGGGCGCTGCAGCTCACATGCGGTGGCGCATGCGCGCCGCGCCCACCCCGGCAGCGACAGCCAAGGCTGCTGCGGCAGCCAGGACGAGCCAGTAGCGGGCCGGCTGCTGCCGGCTGGGTGCCAGCGCGCCCAACGCGCCCAGCTGCGCCGCCAGCGCACACACATGCCGTGTGTCGAGCGACCCGGGACGATCTCACCACCACAAAGCAAAGTGTCCTGCGCCTCCCTTAGGCAGACGCATACTCCTGTGCGCCCCATTCTGCCTGTACCTCGCAACTGCACACATGTGTACGTGCGGCCTGGGCCGACCCATGTGGTCCCCAGTGCATGGTGCACGAGCAACGTGCACCATGCCTTTCACACGGCGGCAACCCACTGCGACGGTTCCAGCAGCCCGCGGCAAGAGCCCCGCCTGTCACGACATGCACGAGGCCACACGCACAGTGTCCAGGCAAGCAGGGGGGAGCGAGCGCATGCACGCACCACGCGCGCCGCCAGGGGCGCCTGCGGCTGCAGCGTGACCAGGACGTAGCGCGCGCGCGCGGGCAGCGGCAGCAGCCGCCGCAGCGCGCTGCGGAGCGTGGCCGCGCTCAGCGCGCCGCGCACGGCCTCCCGCGCGGCCTCATGCGCCTCATGCACGGCGTCCAGGTCCTGCACAGGCGTCGTCTGTAGGTTAGGTTAGGATATAGCGGTAGGAGGCGGTCGCACAGGAGTATTCAGGACTCCCTAAAATCCAGGCCGCAGGTGCTCACAACATCAGACTTCAGGAAGGTTCGCAGCTGTCACACGGGACAGTGCGTCTGCGTCGGACCAAGCAGGCGCCATGGCCTGCTGCGCGACAGCCCCGAACACGCCCGGGCACAGGGCTCCCCAGCATCGGGTGTGCTGTTGTTGCCCAGATGCGCAACATCAGCGCTGCGGGGCGGGCGCGCACGCCCTCGAACAAGCGCGACTTGTAGCAAGTCAGCGCCTTGTCGTGCCAGTAGCCGTTCTCCTGCAGCGCGGTCTCGCGCGCGCGCTGCTCCAGCGTCAGCAGCGCAGCCGCCTCCTCCTCGGACGGGCCCTCGGTCTGCAGCGCTGGGAGCTCTTTAGCTACGCGCCAAGCATGGGGTGAAATGCCTCCATAGGGTTAGGGCAGGGCACGGCGATCGCGGTAGTGCGGCCGCTTCCTCATTGGAGGGGCCCTCGGCCTGCAGCACAGGGGGGTTTTAGTACGCGCCAATCATGGAACGAAATCTCTGCAGGGTTAGGCTTAGGCAAGGCACGGCAAGCGCAGCAGCGCGCCTGCAGGCGCTCCACCTCGGTCAGCGCCAGCTCGGCCAGCGCCTCCGCGTTGCCGGCCGCGGGCTCGCACGAAAAGCCGATGCGCACGTCGCCGCGCAGCGCTCGGCGCTCTGAGGGCGCGGTGGTGCCAAAGTTGGCGTACGCGGACACCGCGTACACCTGCGCGTGCCGCAGCGGCTCTGCGTGCTCTGCACGTAACGGCGCAGCCAAAAGCGCTTGTCAGAACTGAGGCTGAACACATGTTCGGATAGGTCGCGCCGCACCCCACCTTGGCAAGGGCCTGTCCGCAGCGCGATCATGTTAAACCCTTGTCACAGCCCAACATCCGCTTCACCTTCACGGGCATCACTCTGCTCACTTCGTCTGCTACTCCCTGTCCTCATGCCGGCAGCAGCAAAAGCTCTACACAAGCAACCCCAACCCGGCTCTGCGCAAGACCTTGCGCGCGCCCGCACCTTGCCGGACTGGAAGCGCAGCACGCGCGTGAGCCGCGTCGTCAGCAGCTGGCAGCAGAACGTCAGCCAGCGCGTCTCCTCCAGGCACGCGGCGCCGCCGGCCAGCGCGATGGTCACCGGCAGCGCAATCGCCACCTGCGCCATGGGCTCCACCATGCGCGCCCTGCGCGCACGCGCCCCACTCCCGTGGTACAGGGCAGGACTGGAAGCTCATGGGGCTCATGTGAGCGCACATGCGGCACCAAGCCTGTCTGCGTCAGGGGCGCAGCGTGTGCGCTCCCCAAGCGCGAGGGGCGCCTCACAGCGCCAGCGCGCAACATGCATGGCATTCATTGCGACCCGGATGCTGCCCTGCGTGCGTCCGTGCAACAGCAGGCTTCCTTCCAGCAAGCGCATGCCTTGCGTGAAATCAAGCCGCTTGCGCCACCGGGCATGCGAGATGATGCGCTCACAGCCCGCTGCGCTCGGATGCCGGCCAGCAAAGCCACGACCAGGGGCCTGGCTGCGCAGCTGCGCACCGCACGGTGACCACGCGCGGCTCGTCCGGGAATGAGAAGGGCAGCGGCGTAACCGCGCTGCGCGCGCGCGGCGCCGGCTCCTGCCTGGCCGGGATGGATGCCAGGTAGCGCACTGCCAGGTCCTCCAGCACCTCCTCCTGCAGCAAGTCCACATGCTGCATAACTTGAATGGCAACCGCGGCCCCGGCCTGGCATAGGCTTGGACTCCTTACGAGACTGTGAGGACATCGTGGTCCAGCACTCCACTGATCCCTTTCCTACATGCTGATGAGCGTTTCCTTCGGTATGGACTGGTGCTCGGCATGTGGCCGTCTGCAAACTCAGAGCGAGCCACCAGGCATCAGACATGCACTGCTAGCAGTGCAGTCCTGCACTGCCACCACCGCAGCCCTCCATCGCAGCAAGCCTCTGCAAACCGGGGCGCCCGCGCCCCCGAGACCCGTGCACACCTCTATGGCGCCGGTGAGGCAGAGGTGGAAGTCGGCCGGGTTGGCGTAGGCGTCCGAGAAGTGGCGGCAGGCCAGCGCCGGGTCGACGCGGCGCAGGTCGGCCAGGGTGAAGGGCTCAAAGAAGTAGCAGGCGCCGTACACGAGCTCGTTCACCTTGTTGCTGAACTGGAATGTGGGGTCGCGCAGCTGGGCGGCCACCTGCTCCTGCGCGTGCCTGCGCGGCCCACAGCGCGCGCGGTGACGGCGCCGGCTAGGGTTGGGGTGCCTGTCGCATAACATGCGCGCTGCGCGCATGCACCAAATTGATGCAACCATGTGCCGCAGACACTGCCAGGCTCCACGGTTCGCGACAAGCATTTGGAGCCAGCACAGTGGGGACCAGCAAGCAGGCTTTGATGCATGCCAGCGACAGCCGACCGGGGCAGCACCTGAGGCAGGTGGCCAGCTCGGCGGGCACGGGCTGCACGCGCGTGCGGAAGAGCTGGAACACGAGCTGCAGCGCGGTCTCCAGGTCGGACGGGCTCTGCTCGCCGCCGAAGCCGCGCCAGAAGCTGCCCTCCATCGTGCTCAGCTCCACGCGCTTGCCCATCAGCATCTCCTCCAGCACCTGCGGCGCGCCGCCCGGCTTGCCGGTGCAGCACAGGGTTAGGGTTAGGGTCATCCGCGCGCTTGCCCATCAGCATCTCCTCTAACGCCTGCGGCGCGCCGCCCGGCTTGCTGGTGCAACATAGGGTTGGTTAAGGGTTAGGGCACGTGCTTCCCCACCAGCACCTCTTCCAGGCCTGCGGCGCGCCGCGTTGCTCGCCGGCTGAGCGGCACTGTCATGTGCCGCTGTCGCGAGCTTGAGCAGCGCGCATGTCGTGACTGAGCCGGTGCAGCTACGTGGGGCGGCGCGCCTCAGGCTTGATGCCGTACGGCCCGAGCTCGTCGGCCAGCATCGTCGCCATGGCGGCCGAGCGGAAGGCGGGCCGGGGCACCTGCACAGGGTTGAGGTAGGGTATGAGTACTGGGCCAGCGGCGTCCGGGGCGCAAGAGCGTCTGCGCAGCGCTCCCTGCGGCGGCGTGCGCGCACCTCAGACAGGCCGCCGGGCGCCCAACCGGTCACGAGGACTTGATCGTCCGCGTGCGGCGTGCACTTATATGACACCTGCCACGCGACCCCCGAGCTCAGTTGCGCGGGCCGTGGCGCACTTCGCACTCCTCCGGGCGTGCGGCGGGGGGCGGCTGCACACTTGCATGCCGTTGCTGAGCGTGAGCTCCGTCGCGCCGAAGCGCTCGTGGCGGCGCCGCGCGACGACGGCGCCCGGCGCCGGCGCGTCCGCCGGCTCCAGCACCGCGCCCGGGAGCGCCGTCTGCTCCAGGGGCGGGATGCGCCCGGCGGCCTCAGCTTCGCCGACGCGCGCCGCGACCGCCCGCAGCTCCTCCGCGCTCACATGCTGGGACCTGTGCAAGGCACAATTTAAGGTCAGAAGTAGGGCAGGGTTGTCTGAGGCACCACCGCGAGTGCCAGTGCAGTGTGCCGCATCTGGCCGCTGCCACCGCAGCCGGCCAGCCTGCCCAAAGCATCAGTGTTGCTCGACCGCTGGAGCGGCCCGGGGGGGGGGGGGGGGGGGGGGGGGGGGGGGCGCCGCCGGGTGGGGGGGGGGGGGGGGCTCCACCTCTTGTGGAGCGTGGCCTTGATGACGCAGCTCGACGTCGGGCGGCAGGCGTCCGCCGGGCGCGCCATCTCGGCGGGCTCGATGCCGGGCAGCACTGTCTTTGCCAGTCGCGCCTCGAGCTCCGGGCCGACCACCATCTCGCCGCAGGTGAAGTGCCGGACGTACTCTCCCCTGCGCGGGTATCAGCATCGTGGAGCATCCCTATCCCTAACCCTAACCCTAATCCTATCCAACACACTCATGCACCCAACGGATATTTACTTGCGCGATGCAGAGTGACGCTACACATACGGCCCTCACGTGTGCTGACACCGCTTGGAATGCACGCCTGCACAGCCTGACAGATGAATCCAGTGGGGGAGGGCCGCGGCTGTCTCCGGCTGGCGCCTCCGACGGCAGGCGGGCGCGCCTGCGGGAGTCCGAGTACTCCTGGTTGCGCTCGGTGAACAGGCTCTCGGCCTCGGCCAGCTGCACGCCGCGCGCCGCACGCGCCTCGCGCTGCGTGAAGCCGTGCAGGCGTATGCGCGCCAGCTCCGTCAGGATCACCTGCGGCGCGGCGGCGCGGCCAGCTGGCGATAAGTGCGCGCAGCGCAGCGCGCATGCGCCAGGCACGCGCCGCAGCCGGCAAGGCGCGCTCGCCGCCCTGGTAGGGCTACGGGCCAGGCGGCAGGGAGCGGCGCAGCGGGGAGGCGCGCTGCGGCGAGCGCACCTCCAGCGCGTCGAGCGCTCTGCCTTCCGCCGCGCTGGCGGAGACCACGTGCAGCTCCACGGACTTGCAGATCGGCTTAGACGCGACCTGCGTCGCGAGCCGCAGCAGGCCTGAGCTCACGCTGTTGCAGTCGCTGGGCAGGATATGGGCACAATGAGGTCAACGCCGCGCCAGCAATGCGCTTGTGCTCTGAGAGGGCGGGGGCGCGCCTCTGCGCTGTAGAACGGCGGGTCGCTCCCGCGGCTGATGCGGAAGAGGCGCTGGTTCAGCGCGCTGTGCCACATGGACGCGCACAGGTGCGCGCGGTAGTCCGCCTGGCGGCGACGCGCGCGCGGTCGGCGCCCGGCACGCTCGGCGGTTGCAGCAGGCACGCTCATGGGCGGATTGCAGCAGCCAGCGCAGCAGCGCGCTGGCACGGGCGCGGCGGCACGCACGCGCTGTTAGGCGCGCCCGTCGGCGCGCGGCATGCTCACGGGCGGCGTCAGCAGCCGGCACGGCGGCACGCCGACATGGGCGCGGCGGCGCACACGCGTCCAGGAAAGGGTAGGGTTAGGGCGCGCCGGCGTGCTCAAGCTGGGTAGCGCGTGCTTGAACGACACGTACACGCTGCTCTGCTGCACCTCCTTGTCGACGAACACCTCGACGCGCGGCTGCTCATGCGGCACCAGCTCGTGCCTGCCGGGCGCGGCGCGTGGTCTCGGACGGGAGGCGCAAACGCCAGGGCAGTGAAGCCTGGGCTTGTATGCATGAGCGGCACTGGCCTGATCACGGCACGCCGGACCCGTGGGACACCCTGGCCCGAGCACGCAGACAGGGCAGGCTGAGCCAGTGGTCGACTCTAGTAACAGGCCTCATTTGAGCCTCAAGCATCTCAGCGCCTGGTCAGACACAAGCATCCCATAAGAGGCAGGTCAAGTCGGGGCTGTGCCGCACACTGCCCGGCGCCAAACGCTGGCAGACGGTGTGCGGCTGGATTAGCAGCGCGCCTTGGGATGGGGGCGCGCGGCAGAGCCCCGGCTGCCTCAGGCACGCCGAAGTGGCGCTCCAGAGCCGCCACGATGCCCCCGGTGTCCGTAAAGTTGCCGACCGCCACGACCGCCATGTTCTCTGGCCTGCATAGGGTAGGGTTAGGGTTGACCGCCATGTTCCCTGGCCTGCAATGGAACAGCCGCTCGCTGCTCGCACACAGGTGACGGCCATCGCTTGCACCCACAGCGCAGTGTCAACGGCAGGGCAATGAATGCACAGGGCATGGCATCTGTATGGGCTCTGTATCCTTGCTTGCCCTGCAGCAGGCAGCAGGCAGGCACGCTGCTCGCAGGCGCGAGAGCAAACAGTGTGGCTCGCCTGTACCACCGCCTGTAAAAGTCACGCACCACGCTCGCGGGGACCTCCCTGATGACGCGCTCAAGGCCGATCGGCAGCCGGTCCGCATACTGCCGGCCCGCACAGCGCGCGCGCTCACTTCGGCGCCTCGCATCAGGCATGCGCGGAGCTCTGCAGACACGCAGACCTAGCCCCAACTCCGCTACCAGATCCAGCCCTCCAGCGCTGCGCGGGCGGGCTCGCAACAACCCGGCTGCACGGTCGGTCCCACACACGCCTCGCAGGCTTGGCCTGCTGCGGCGCGCGCGCCGGGGCGCGGGCGCGGGCGCCCACCTTGCTGCCCTGGAGCAGCAGCTGCCAGTGCGCCTGCTGCACGCGGCCCGCCCAGCTGCGCCCCATGCGCCACTCCTCCAGCACCGCGCCGCGCTCCTTGGCCAGGTCCTCCGGCGCGCACCTGGCCGCCCGGCGTGAGGGTCAGGGTATGAGGGCCGGGGCACGCGCTTGCAGGGCCGCCAGTGCTGTCCGCTGAGCACATGTGGCTGGCCCTGAGAATCTTAGAAGTCCTGGGCTGACTGACGCACTGGCGAACAACTTGCAGTGCTGGAGGCAGCAGCCGATCACAAAGTCAACCGTGACCCGCTCGGTGAGCAGGGGCGCGTTTCAGAGACACAAGCGCCTGTCTCGGGGGGGGCGAGAGACCGGACCTGAGCGCGAGCGCCCAGGTGCAGCGGAGCCAGGACAGGGTTATGCTAGGAGCCAGGATCGGGTTATGCTAGGAGCCAGGATAGGGTTATGCTAGGAGCCAGGATAGGGTTATGCTCCTATGCCAGCCTGCTGCGAGCGCACATGATAAATTGGGCGCAAGCGCCTTGATGGCAAGCGCGAACCGCGCCACACACCCCGCACCGGCTCCAGCACCTCCGGATGTCCGGCGGCGGCGCATCCAGCCGTGTGGCGGAGCAGGTTGAGGGTAGGGTCCGCACCTGATGGCAAACGCAAACTGCGCCAGCACGTCGAGCGTCTTCTCCAGCACCTCCGGCGCGTCCAGCGGCACCATCAGCTCGTAGACCTGGCGCCCCAGGGTAGGATGGGGTAGGGTACCCATACCCTCAGGCAGCACAGCCGGGTGAGCCTGCGGCCGGCCGTGGCCGCGCTGCGCTTGTACTCCTGGGCGTTGGCGCTCAACTGACAGAGCCCAGCGGCGGGTCAACACGCGCCGCCGCCGCGCATGCGCCTGCGGGCCACTCGAGGCGTCCGCAGCGCCCGCCAGGCACACCCGTAAGCTCTCACTGCGATCCTGGCGCATGACTGAGGCGCGTGCAGAGCGCACTAGCCCAAATGCTTGGTGTCAACGCTCCTTTGCGCTATGGAGGCATTAGCAGCATCTAGCGCGATGTAGCTAGCGCACATGCATGCAGGCGTGTTGGCGTGCTAAGGCGGCCGACAATAACATGCCCGCACGACACCGCTGGCGGACACCGCTCGAGCCCCGGTCCACCTGGGCCCTAGCCAGCGCGGGCAGCCTCACAGGCCCGGCAGGCCAGCAGGTTCGCCCTCTGCCGCGCCGGGGCATGCGCGCCCGTCCGGCGGCGGGCGCGGCCCACCGTCTCGTCGGCGCTGGTGTACGCGTTGGAGCAGGCGCCAAAGTCGAGCCCGAGCTCCTCCAGCAGCGCCACGATCTCGTGCGACTGGTACTTCTGCGGGCGCGCCATGCACCGGTGAGTCGCGACAGGGGAATCATGCTGTCCAGGACAGCGGTAGCGCCTGCGCTTCGCGAGCTCAACATGCAGGTATGTGGAGGCGCGGCAGTCCAACAAGCACCCTATGCTTGCCACCGCATGCTCCAGGACCGCTTGCCCAGCTCGAGCGTCCTACATGCATGCGTGCCTCGCGCGGGGCATGCACGGCGCCTGGCGGGGACGATGGGCCTTCCTGCTGCGGCAGGGCGCTGCGCACCTCGGTGGCGTTGAAGGCGAGGTGCTCCACGATATGCGCCACGCCGCGCTCGTGCTCCTCCTCCGCCACGCTGCCCACGCGCACCTGCCGGCGCCCAGCCGTCTGACCCTCTCTGCGGCGCTGGCGTCGGGCGCCGGCAACAGAGCGCTGCGCTGCAGCCTGGCTGACGCTGGTAGGCGCTGGGCTCAGCGGCGCCGTACTCAGTCACGTCACACGCGTGCGCAGCGCACGCGCAGCAGTGCAGCTCTGAGGCTCGTAGCGGGGTCCGTGCGCGGGTGCCGCAATGTCACAAGCAGTGCGCGCTAGCTGGACCGTCACGCTGTGTGTCACTACACCATGCTGGCCGACTGTGCTTCAGCAAGCACGTTCCAAGACCGCTGGCAGCCGAGCTAGGCGCGTGAGCGCACCGCAAGCGCCAGCGCTGCGCGGTCCGCCGGCCGCGGGCACTTTGCGACATAGTACCTGCGCGGCGGCCGCTCCTGCAGGCCCCTGGCGCGGCACGCGGGGCTCGACAGGCTGCATGCTGCACGGGACGTGCCTCATCCCGTTCGCGAGCTGGCCATGGTGGTCGGCGAAGAGCGGCAGCGGCTGCTCCCAGTCTGCGTCTGCGATGTCCAGGTCCGGCAGCCTCCTGAAGCTCGCTGTGTTGGCTGCCATGGCCTGGCGCACTGCAGGACTGGCAGTTTCAAAGCAGGCGCTTCTGTTGCGTTCTGCAGAAGGTGACCTGTGAGCAGACTCGCGCTTTTTGCAGGCAGCACTCAGTGCATACTTAAAGTGAATATTTAATTCACAGAGCACACTGTAGTTTGGCCTAGGCCTAGGCCGACTCTGATCTAAAATAGGCAAGGAGGAGCTCCTAGGCCCAGTTCAACTAGGAAAGAGCAGGTGGCGGACTCAGTAAAGAGATAGCACTGTATTGGAACAGACTGTCACTTGATGGGCACGGCCCCATGAGCTGCGCAGCGGAGCAGCAGGCCTAGACTCCGGGACGCGGCAGCGATGTATAGGCTGTCCAACCGCACTCGGCCCAAATGTGTGCTGCCAACCAACTTGCATCTCCAACAGCTCGCTGCAAGTGCTCAACGCTTCTGCTCACACAGCATCAGCGCTCTTGCTCTGTACGATGCCGTGCAGGATTGCCGCAGTGCTGGACGTGGGTTGCCGCACTGCATGATGGCGCTGCGTGGTGGCACCGCAAAATGCGTCGGCTGCTGCTCCTGAGACAGCTGGTGCGGGGCGGCAGGAGCCCGCCCGCGGCGCCGTCGGTGCCGGACAGCCAGAAGGTGTGGGCGTACACGGACCCGCAGGCGCAGAGCAAGGAGTACGCCGAGGGCCGCGGCTCCCTGAAGTGGCTGCTGCAGGCGCAGAGGCGCGCCGCACGCGCCCAGCGCCTGCTACGCGCTCATGCGCCCGCGCGCAGTCGCTGCTCCCGGCGCCCTGCACGGCGCCGGCCTGCCGTGCTAGCCTGTGGACACCGCCTGCGCACGCGTGGGATCAGGAGCGCGCGGCGCCGAGCGCACCAGGCACCAGCCTGCACCACGCGTGAGCCTGCCTCAGGCACTCTTGACAGCGCAGTCATGGCCTCCCTTTGCTAGGTGTGTCGCACAGAACCACCAGGCAGCGCGCGAGCGGCCCTGGCGCCGCGGTCAAGGCCCCACCGCCTGGCGCAGGCACTTCAGCGAGGCGGCCACCTTCCGGCCGGCCGGCGGCGGCGAGGCGCGCTCGCGCGCGGCCTTCCTGCGCGAGGCAGAGGCGCTGGCGAGCGCCGGCGCCGCGGCGGACCGGCGCGCCGAGCCGCCCGCGCGCGGCGGCTTCGCGGGCGGCGGGCGCGGGTCGGGCCGCGGCGGCGGCGCGCCGGGCCGCTTTGGCGGCGGCGAGCACGGCGGCAGCGGCGGCTGGGGCGGCGGCTGGGGCGCGCCGCCCGCGCCGGGCTACGCGGCGGCAGGCGCGGGTGCGTCCGGCCTGCGCTGCGCTCCTTTCTGCGACCCTCTTGGACCAGCGCTGCCAGCAGGCTGGCGCATGGCAGCTGCGACTGCGCAGCATTTGCCACATCCGCCAAGCCACGCGGGCGGTCGCCCCTTTTGCCGTCACAGATGAATGAATCCGACCTGCAGGCAGCAATGTAGATGTATTGACCGCTGAATGCGGGCGCCTGCCTGTGCGGCGGACAGCCTGAGACAGGTGTGGGGGCGCAGGCGCGCCGCCCCGCCTCCCGCCCCCGATGCACCCGCCGTTCCTGGCGCCGCCGGCGGCGCCGGCGCACATGCACGGCCATCCAGGGCTGGCCCCAGGGCCCGGCTTTGGGCTCGTGGCGCAGCCCGCGCTCTCGCCCCTGCCGCACGCGCCGCCGGCGGCCTGGCCGGGCGGGCCGCCGCCGCCGTGGCTGCTTGCGGGCGCCGCGGCAGCGGTGCCGCCGCCGCAGCCGCCGCCGCAGCCGCCGCCGCCGCAGCCGCCGCCGCAGCCGCCGCCGCCGCAGCCGCCGCCGCCGCCGCGCGAGGCAAACGGCGCGGCGGCGGGCTCGCCGCCGCCGCCGCTGCCGCCGCTCGACGCCGAGGAGCCTGCGCCGGCCGCGGCCCTGCCAGCGAGCGGCGTGGGGGAAGACGCGGCGGCTGCGCGGGCGCGGGCGCGGGCGCGGGCGCTGGAGGAGGCGGGCGCGGGCGCCGGCGTGGCCGCGCCCGCGCCCGCGAGCCCCGCGCCGCGCCAGGCGCAGCAGCCCAAGGAGCCCATGTCGTTCCAGGTCTCCCCGCTGAAGAAGTGCGCGGCCCGCCTCGTCGCAACCCTACCCTAACCCCGGGCGCCGGCGGCGTGCTGTGTGATGCCGACGGGGAAGCATGCGCTGGCCGCGCCGCACCTGTGCATGCTCTGCGCCGCCCGCGCCGCGCGGGCGGGGTTGTCGCCATGGAGGCCGCCGACCGTCACCAGGGTCTCTGACCAGAGCGCTGCTGCTCGCGTGGGGGCGCGCGCCCCGCGCTCGGCAAGCGAGGCCGCTCGGTTTCAGCCGTGCGGCGCCTGCGCGGCAGGCCGGGCTTCGTGAGGCGCAACCCGTCGTTCCTGCCGCCGGGCGTCCTGCGGCGGCTGCCCGGCGCGGCCTCCAGCGAGGTCTCGCCCGCCTCGCTCGGCAAGGCCGCCGCCGCGACGGAGAACGGCGCCTCGCCGGGCGCGGGCGCGGGCGGCGACGCGGCCTCGGGCCAGCGCCTGAGCAGCGCCGCGCCCTGGAGCGCCAGCAGCGGGGCAACGCACAAGGGCCCCGCCAGCGCGCCGGGGCTCTACTCGCCGCCCGCCGACGACGGCGCGTCGCCCAGTTCGGCGCGTGGCGCCGCGAGCAGCCCAGCGCCCGAGCAGGCGGGCGGCGCGCCGGCGGCGGTGAACCTGGCGGCGGCCGTTGCGGCGGCGGTCGCGGCGGCGCGCGCCAGGGCGGCGGAGGCGGGCGGCGGAGCGGAGGCGCGCGGGTGGGCGCAGCCCAGGGCGCCCGACCCCAGGCGCCGGCCGGCGCCGCAGCGGCCGGCGCGCCGC
>JAABUO010004527.1_pt1 | contig 16378 bp, 21 predicted proteins | sample 5559291 | NCBI WGS metagenome assembly JAABUO01 (sample SAMN10711878, study PRJNA513372) | rock metagenome | isolation source: Antarctica rocks | place: Antarctica: Victoria Land, Finger Mt sud
CCACTGCTTCGTTGACCATCAGAAGTAGCTTTTCGTTTTGTCCTACAAACGGACTTCATGAGACCCTCAAGAGACCTCTCTTGCTGAGTGCAACATTGCCAGAGTGGTCAATTAAATAACAATGATCCTCATTCTGTTGTGCTATGTTACTTCATGTTGTGTTCTGTGACTTACTTGCTTCATAATTTCATTGGAAACATTGGAGGCAGTAATAGCGTAAAGCACTGGACCAAGTATGTCAAACTACGATTTGGAAATTGACGCTGCTGTTTGCCACCCCTATAAAACACGGGGCGCAGCCTGGGTGCTCTTGATTCTACCTGGATCTGATGCACATTACTTGCCATGTTCTGGCAGGTTCAGAGTCAGTACAAACACCAAGGGAGGTGTACGATCAGCTGAAGTCAGAGGGGTACAGGGTGGAGTACTACAGGCTGCCTCTCACAGATGGGGAGGCTCCCAAGGAGAGGATCTTTGACGTCTTCTATGACCATGTGAAGGATGTCCAACCCAGCGATGCACTGATCTTCAACTGCCAGATGGGCGGGGGGCGTACCACCACTGGCATGGTCATAGGCTGCCTCATACGCATGCACACCTCAGGTCAGTTGACAGGCCTGACGACTGACAGCAACGCGTTGTTCAAAATGTCATTGTGAAGTGCATAAGAATGTAACATGCTTGTTGCATGCAAAATGCAAGTGAATGTGAAAGTGAAATGCATGTGAAAGCACAATGCATGTGAATGTGAAATGCATGTGCATGCAAAATGCATGTGAATGTGAAATGTATGTGCATGTGACATCTGAGGCCTGCAGTGCTTCTGTTGGGCCTGACAGAATGCTTGGTAACTCCTCTCAAATGCTCACCACACGTTCACTCAGCTTCAGTCCTGGAGCAGATGGCAGTGATCAGCTTGCCCTACAGCAAGGGCCTGGCATGCAAACAAATGCTCAGCCTGCTGAGTTGCATGTCACCATGCAGCCCGAGCATATTATCACCATCCTCATACATGGTCTGCCCACAAACTCACGCACTGCTGCAGATCGACTTCTCTCACAGCTCTCTTACAAGTCTCTCGGCAGCAACATACATACACTGTCAACGCTGTCTGTGCCCCTATCTAGTTACATGAACTTCCACACATCAGCCTTTTGACCAATTGGCTGTGCTCCACTCTGATTACATGAACTCCCACACATCAGCAACGTAAGCCTTTAGGCCTGTGCAGCGCAGATCGACGACCGCTCAGTTCCAAAGTCATGAGGGACACTTGATAAACCAAAAGGCTATGCCGTGGTGCAGGCAATGGCGAGCTGGTTGCAGCGCCTGAGCATGTGCACATGGATGAGCTGGTGGGCCTGTCACCTCGCAGCACCATCTCTGATGACTACTTGGCGGGCGCTTCACCTCAGATGAGCGAAGACGAAGACGCAGCTGAGAGCAACGAGAACCCACCAGACAACATGCCTGAGTCCTCACACCCCTCTTCCATGGTATGCTGCCTTTGTATGGAGTCAGAAGATTGCACTCTCAGCTGCACAACATGAGTCTTTAGACATCAATTGGGCAGGGAGCCATGTATACATGGTGCCCAATGCACAGGTACGCCTGTGATCCCTTGCATGAAGATGATCCAAACAAACATGACTTGAAGCGGCTTCTCACTCTCTGCATTCTGACCAGTCTTGCAGATGGGTAAACTGGGGTTTCAGCTGCAGGAGTGCTCAAATAGCATCAAGTCACCTGCCTGTGAATACTCAGCATACTCACCCACAGAATTAGTCAGAATGCAGAAGGTGAGAAGCCCAACATTCAGGCATCCAATGGGCTCAGTCAGAACAGGCAAGAGACCCTGGAGTGGTTACACAATAAGTCCTACGATGTATACTCGCTGTGGCACCACAGTCGTATCAAAGCCAAGAGAACACATGACAAGCATCATCCCCACGCCAAAGGCCAATGCATGACAAGAGTCACACTGAAAATGTTGTGGTCTGCAGCACATGGAAGCAAGCACGCCAGAGGTGAGGAGCCTGAAGGATGGGGAGTATGTGGGTGTTCGCAGATTCACCAGAATCCTGGAGCGGGGTCCTGAAGCCAAGGGCGACCTTGACAAAGTGATTGACCGGTGTGGCAGCCTGGTGAACCTGAGAACGGCCATTATGCGCTACAGGAAACCACGCCGCTGGTTCCGCTTCTACAGGTTCCTGCCCTGCCCTGACTCCTGCTTGCCCTCACACCTACTTGCCCTCACACCTACTTGCCTTGACTCCTAATTGCCCTCACACCTACCTGCTTTCCTCCTCCTGGCCCTGACTCCTACTTGCCCTCCATCTATTGGCCCTGACACCTACGTGCCCTGTCATGACATCTGCAAACCAGGGCATATGAGGCTGTTTACACAAAAAATGCATTGCTGTGTCATTGGTAGCTGTTGCTGCATGGGATAGCAATGGGCTTGTGTGCGTAAACAGCTATGGTGCTGATTCCTTTCAACAGCTTAGAGACTCTTTCACTGAAATGTAGACCACAACAGCTACAGCCTCTTTTAGTGATGCAGCCTCAGCTTGAGAGGTTGCATATCACTCTGCAGGCCTGAGATCAATGTGAGGGATACAGCCTTCAAGCGAGGTACAGCCTACTTGGAGCGCTACTGCTTGCTCATAGCCTTCACCTCCTTCCTGGAGCGTACCAAAGGCTCAGACATCACCTTTCAGGCATGTCTACTCCTCAGCATTTTGCATTTATCAGCCCTCCACCTGCATATGCGCCTGACTGCAATTCAAGTGCACAGTTGGCATGGAAGCAGCAGCGATTGCAAGTGCACATAAGCAAACTTGGTGATAGTCAGCCCCGCCTACCAGCATGCAGCAACCCACCTGCAGGGATGATCGAGCCATGGACTGTACAGTGTTGATGCTGCACAGTTTTGTGTAGCATTTCCTCATGCCCTTCACTGTATGTTTCCATCGTCGTGTGCTGCTGCAATCGTTGTTTAGCTTGTTCCACAAATCACGTTCACCTTGCCCAGACATGTCAATGCCAAGAAGGCGGACAACCCATGTCCTGCCGGTGAGTTGGCCTCTTGTCAGTTTACCAGCAGGACAGTGTGTCTTTCTGCAGGAATGGATGTCAGCTCGGCCAGATGTGGTTCAGGCCAAGGAGGCCATCCACCAGAACCCTGCAGGAGCCCTGGCGCCTGTGCCCCTCATGGGCTTGCCCCAGCTGCTGGAGCGCCTGGGCCGCCAGGGCTCTCAAGAGGTCTGTACTTTGTTCATCATGTTTGTTCATTGCTGATGCAAGTTGCGCTGGTGCGGGAATGAACCCAGCTGCCTGAAGTGCTGACCGAAACAACTTGGGCTGCTGCTTGCTACTGCTGCTTGCTACTGCTGCTTGTTACTGCTGCTTGCTGCTGCTTGCTACTGCTGCTGCTTGCTACTGCTGCTGCTTGCTATTGCTGCTGCTTGCTACTGCTGCTTGTTACTGCTGCTTGCTGCTGCTTGCTACTGCTGCTGCTTGCTACTGCTGCTGCTTGCTACTGCTGCTGCTTGCTACTGCTGCTTGCTACCGCTGCTGCTTGCTACTGCTGCTTGCTACTGCTGCTTGCTACCGCTGCTGCTTGCTACTGCTGCTTGCTACTGCTGCTTGCTACTGCTGCTTGCTGCTGCTGGTGCTTGCTCCTGCTGCTGCTGCTGTCACTCCTTGCATTGGGTGTGTCTGCCCGGGCAGGGCTCTTGGGAACTCACACATCATGCTGTTTCTCCCTCCCCAACAGGCTTTGTCTTAGTGTTACAGTGTTACTATCGCTGCTGCTCATGGCACTGCCTTTGCTGCTGATGCCAACTGGCAAAGCTGACCAGGGATACGGTCACCTGTAGTGTTCCCGTCTAGACTGCCTCAAGACTTCCATCACCTTGAATGTGTCGTGTGATGTGCATGCAGCTCAGCCCAGATGAGCAGAAGCAAGTGCTGGGCAAACGACGAGGCAACACCCTTTCGCGGCGATCCATACTCAAGTCATACCACCCGACCACCAAGAAGCAGCACAACGTGATGCACATTGATGGTGTGAATGAGCTGAGGCAGGCCAAAGGCATGCCTGTCTACACCATGGGAACTGCCACCTTACGCGGCCTCCGCAGGTCACATACTTCACCTGCACTCACCCAAGCACTTCTTACACTGTCGTGAGTGTCGGTGTTACACGCTGATGAGCTGCACAGGACAACTCACAGCCCCCACCTTGACTGTTCATCATAGCTACAGTGCATTCTGCTGTAGTGCTTTCTGCTGAGTGGCTGAAGTATGACTCACGGCACTTGGGTGCTTCATGATTTGCATATTTGCAACTCAGATGTGAAAATTTGCCATTGGCTGACTGATGCCCTCGGTCCTGAGCATCATGGCAAAGCAGGCTAAGGGTATTGCCCCCCTTGTGGTCAAGGAGGCTGAACTCAGAAGCACTGACGCACTGGTGATGTACTGAAGGGGCTTACTGAATTCAACCAATCTGCACAATGGCTGACACCCTCCAGGGCCAGAGGGAATGGAAGTTCATAGACCAGCTGATGACTCAAAGGGCTGGGCACAGTCTGGGTTGCAGACTGGCTGATACATTCAAAGGCTGAAGCTTGTTGCAGGCTATTGAGTGAATTAGGGGCGAGGCCTGGAGGGAAGGTACATGTGGTAGTGACAGACCTGAGAGAGGAGCTTGTGGCCTATGTCAATGGCAGCCCTTATCTGCGCCGAGAACTGGAAATGCCCTCTGCCGCTTTGCATCACGCAGGTAAGCTGTTGTGCTTTGTCTGAGTGTACAGCATGTTTCTGTTGCAGAAGCACACACAGGATGCAGTCTGCGCTTCTGGCTGTAAAGACCATGCAGGCAATGTTGTCTACTGTAGAATTGACCCAGTGAATATGTGTCTTGTAGACTTAATGCTGTTGCAGCATGCACTCTGTTGTCTGAACAACATGCAGGACAGGCCCTCTGCTGTACAATGCAGCTTGCTCCTCACATACCTCTTACTCGGCATGTTGACGCCCCCTGCTTGCCAGCAAAGCCCTCCTGACACCCACCCACACAAAGGCCCTTATGAGCACCTTCATCCTTGCCTGTGCCTGTCATTTGCCTGAACCACAGCACCAGCCTTGCTAATTTGAGGTGTTGCAGTTGTCACAAACAATGCTGTCTGCTTCATCGGCTTGCCAGCATACAGTTGCAGGCAGTTCCTGGCAGTAGCGTGTGAGAGGTGAGCTGGCTGTGATGGGCGCTTATGCTTGCAGGTATTCAAGCTATGAAGCTGGAGGAGCTGGAACGCCGGTTACGCACTGACATCATGCAGGAAGCCATTGCTTGGGCTGGGCGGGTCATGCTGCACAAGGAGGTGTCTCTGGACGACCCTGCTTCCCGCCAGGTTGACTTTGACCAGGCCGCAGCTCCAAGTAAGCCGAACGCTTGCATCACAGTGTCTTTCACAATCCAGTCAAGGACATCTACACAGTGTCACATCAAATTGACTGTGATCTGCAAGTATCTCAGTGTGTGAGCAAGTTGCCGCAAGGACTGCATGCTAAAAGGCCAAGGTGTCTCCCGCCCAGTCAGGCTGCTCACCCAAAAGCTGGGATCCAGCTCAGATTCAACTCCATAACATACATGTGAGTTACAGCACTGCATTACTGCGCAAAATCCGCTGATCTGGCATAGCATGCAAGTATGATTTATGAGCATGCCTGACTGCAGAGTGTGATGCTTCCATCATAGGCAGCATTGCCCGGAATGCATGCATATGCTCGTACAAGCCATGTGGTACAAGCACCACTTTGCAGATTGCATGTATATGCCCATACAAGCCAAACAGTCCACACGCTACTTCACAGGATGCATGTATATGCCCATACAAGCCAAGTGGTACAAGCACCGCATCGTAGAGTGCATGTATATGCCCATACAAGCCAAGTGGTACAACCAAGGGTGCTTGTGCTATTGGCTGACAGTGGCTGCTGTCGCAGGTGGGGAGGCAGATGAAGCTCAGGCTCAGGAGGACCATGAGGATGTGACCACCAAGGAGGACGCCAAGCCTGATGGCCTTGTCAGCGCCTACTGGGAGACCATAGGTCACAATGTCATGCTGGCATCATCCGAAATGATTGCTGCCTGTCACCAGCCATGCTTGTGTGGACCGCCATGAGAATGTGGATCGTTGACCAGTACACAGCTGAACCACTTTCATTCCTTTCGACCCAATCGCTCTGTCAGTGCTGACTAGAAAAATCCACATGTGTGGCTCAGTTGACGCTGCATTGCTGAGCTCGTGCGCATCCTATCTGCTGGAACAACGTCTCTCGGCCTTTGACAGCCTGTGACCCAAACTATTTTGTGACATGCAGGCAATGCAGGAGAGGCTGACGCTGAGTTGGCAACTCCACTGGAAGTGTATCAGGGCCTGGCAGCAGATGGCTATCAGGTCAGCTACAGACGCGTGCCCCTGTCCAGGGAGCGCACACCTGAGGCTGCAGACCTTGATGTCCTCCATCAGCAGCTCATGACACAGCCTGTCGGTCAGTTCCCATGTGCCTCACATGTCCTTGCTCTGCCTGTGCGTTTAGTGCTGCTTGCCAGTGGGTTTGCCTTGCAGCAGCTCATACCACACTTGGGTAAGAGCCCCGTGCCTACAAGTTTTCCTGCTCTGTCCCACGCTGTCATCCTGTCATTGAGTATGCCCATCGGTGCCCAACAGCCTGACAGGCTGTTGCTGAGGCTCCCTTGCGCCTGCATATCATTGCTGCATTGCTGCCTTGCCCATTGATGTGCAGGTGCCTGCCTCTTGATGTACCCATCAGCAGCTTCTCTGATAGCCTGTTGTTTTGCCTAAACACGTAGTTTTGACACTGCACATTATTTTGTTCCTGTTATCTTGCGTATTCAGGTTGCATAAGCAGATTTATTTTTGGAGATTGACTGCCAGTCTCAATGTATGCAGTATCATGCTTGAATTAGCTATCATGCCTCCAACCGCATTGCAACCGTTGTTGCACACAGATGTGCTGTTGTGACTTGTCTGCTTCTGTTGGCACAGGGCAACAGGTGGTGCATCTAATAGTGTCGCGCACAGCCACAGGCAGCAGCTGCCGCTTTGTAGCTGCCTTCACAGTCGCCTTCCTGCAGCTCACTCAGAGCTCACTGAGGCACCGAGCCGCCTCAGGCCTGCTGGGTGAAATGGATGGAAACTCAACAAGCAGCAATTGGGGGTCCCGGGGATCTTTCCCCACCACCTCCTCCCCCTTAGGGTCCCCCAGGCGGTGGGGGGGCCTTGGTCCCCGTAGGAATGTGAGCTCTTTTGGGAGCCTTGATAGTTCTGCTGGTCAGGATGACGACAACTTGTCTGTTGAGAGGTAACAGGCTTTGTGCTGGATGGATTGGAAGTCTGATGACACTTCTCTTTACATTGATGCAACATAAAATAGCCTACAATCAAGTTCTTGTGACATCAGAACCAAAAGCAACAGGACAGCCCTGCAGGTGCAGTAAGTAGCGAAAGCCAGCACCATGTAAAACTTGAAGGCACAGCTCTGACGAGGTGTCACACTCCAAGTTAACGTGTTTACACGTGTTTTGATTCGGTCTGCTTAAGGGTGTTGTATGAGCAACGTCACCATGTGATGCTGTACAGGTCAGCATCCAGCATGGGGGAGTACAGGGGCATCATGAACCTGTGTAGGGTGCTTCCTCAAGGCACAGCCGCCAAACTTGCAGTGGATAAAGCCATAGACAGGCTGTCAACTATTGGCAGCATCAGGGAAGACATCCAAAGGTGCCGCTTGTCTTGTCTCAACCCCCTCTGTTCCGCACTGCACTGATTGCAGCAACACCCATGCAAACATCTGCGGATTGTGCATCAGGCTGCTTCATGGGAAAATGATACTGCATTTTGTGACTTGTTGCCATAACACAGTTGGCTCCCCGGTGCCTCTTTCAGTCTTGGTAATGCTGCCTGATAAACGGCATCTTACTGTTGCACAGTATTTGCATACTGCAAGATCACACTCTTCTCATCAATGACTTGTTGATCTGATGACTAGAGTTGCAACTGTGACTGTGACAATGCCATGAAATTTGGCAACTTGAGGTGCTTCACAAGACATCCTTATGGCAGCTGCATGTTGCAGGTGTAAAGATGCAGCAGAGGTCACGACCTTTGGGAGCCCGTTTGAGAAAGCTGCTGGGCAGAGCAATGCTGCAGCAGCACGAAGGCTGGGCTTGCACTACATGCAGAGATATTTCTACCTTATCACCTTTGTGGTCTATCTTGAAAGCAGCAGTGTCAAGGAAGTCTCCTTTGCACGGTGGATGGCAGATAGGCGAGAACTGAAACATTTGTTGTCTACGCTGTCTTTAGAGCCTGCTATATGAAGACTAGGTGTGTGATAACACTTCTGAGACAAGCCATAGATTGTCAACCTTGGCAGGCATTGAGAGATGAGCAGCCATTCTGCATGCCACGGTCTGCTTTGTGCTGCCGCACAAACTTGTCTATTGTGCTGAGGTTCTGTTTTGTAGCCAGCTTGCACACTTTCTTGGTCTGTGAAAATCTGACTGCCATGAGGCCTTTTCACCTGCTTCGCCAGCACTGTTACTCAGCATTAATTAAGCATGCACACAAGGTGCATCTGCACCCTTATTGCTAATTCTGGAAGGTTTCGCACTTTCCACGAAGGCTGCTCACATATAGTGTCCAGGGATTCTGCAGCATATTGTTACAAAGCCTCGCTCCATTTTGGACGTCTGGCTCAGCACAGCACGTGTGCAGGTTCAGGCTACTTTGTGCGTGCTCCTGGAAAGTTGCGCATGGGTGTTGATGTGCTGAGCAATGCCAATGCACTGCTTGCATCCAGTTAGTAATAGTTTAGTCACGCCCTCCGATGTTAAGTCGCAGCAGCACAGTCCAAGCCCAGCACGGTGTGTCTCAGCTCTCACAACGGCCTTAGTCCATCTAGGCGTCCGCGCAAAACGTGTTGTATGCTGAGTTTCCCAGCACGTCCTTCAGCACCAAAGTACCAGTTGCGGGACTTGGATGCCTATCGAGTACAAGCGGCCCGCATCTGTCAAGCAAGCTCAAGTCTTCGTAGGGGCACCTGTGAAACTTTACTGGAAGCCAAATCTAGGAAGTGACTTTGCGGAGGGGTGGTACGATGCAAAAGTAACAAAAGTTCATAGAGTCTCGGGGGAGGGAGCTCACAAATTGTTCTTTTGGATACAGTGAGTTTGCCATCACGTGTGCATCTTCATGAAGGCTTCTGAAGCGCAGTGTGATGCGCATGAGTTTTGCTGTTACGTATCGGCAAAGCAATTCAGCTAATATGGCACTACCACCAAAATGAGGCCAAGGCACAAGTGTGACGATGTCTGTCTGTCATGAACCTCAGGTATGTTGATGATGAAGAGGATCTGGAATGGGATCAAGTATTCAATGGAGCAGAGATGGACGAAAAAACTGACATTATAGGAGAGTGGAACAGTGAAGCTTTAGCGTTTCTAGGCACCTTGCAGCACAATCCAGACCTTAGCAAATCTGCCAGCCAGATGCAAATGTCAGAAGTTGGCCAATCAGCTGACCCCTCTCAACATCACAGCCAGGGCAGCCACCGCGATGCAGCAAACACACATGGAGTCAGCAATGAGTCGCACAGTCCTCCACAGGCAAATGGCTTCAGTCATGGCTCAGGCAGCCAATCTCAGGCTACCGACAGCAGCCGCAAGCTGCGTCTGAATGAACTCCAGACCGGTGAGGAGTCAGACAGCTGGGAAGGTCCTGGGCCAAGTCAGGCTGTACCTCCCAACAAGAGGCGTCGTATTCAATCAAATGACAGCAGGAGGGATCAGAGACTGTCTGCAGAGACTTTGCAACCCAGATACAACCAGGCAAGGCTGAAGTTGATGCGAGAACGAGCAGACATCTGTGCCAGCAGCACCTGAACGGCATCTGTTACTTGTTGCTAGGTGTGCTATGTGTGTCTCAAACCTGGTGTTGTCAATGTGCATATGCTATGGTTGAAGCCCAAGATTCCCTCAAACAGCGTCCAGTGCACCTTTCCAAGGAACACAAGCATAACACCGAGTTGGCTATGCATATGACGTATGTCAATTCAAGCGTAAAAGAAACTTGCAGCACAGTGTCTTCATGCCATCCAGCATTGCAGCTTCTGTTGAGTCGTGCAAGGATCTTTTTATTGATACGATATGCCAGTCACTGCAGGTGTTGCAGCCTGCGCCTGGCGAGGGAACATCTGGGCAGATCAAGAAGATCAGGCTGGAGAACTTTATGTGCCATGACAATCTGCTCATTGAGTTCACGTATGTATGAGGCTGCTTTACTGACACTGTGCACTGCTCTACATGTGTGACCATGTCTGTAGGGAGACTCTCTGTTGTCATGTCTCTGAGTTGCCCCTGAAAGGCTAGTCGTGATTGCTGGTCAGCTTGCTGTAAATGCAGGTCAAGACCCTCTATCAGTCTGCAGTCCTGCAATTGCCATCTGCACTCATGCAAACATACTGGGTCAAGCTCTGCGTTGCCCTCTGCAATCATGCAACCCGACTGGGCTTTTGCTCAGATGACAGGCCCTACCCTGTGCGCAACCGATTGTTCTGTCTACAAAGCCACACCTCTTTCTGATGTCCCAGCGACGCCCTGCGGTGCTGCAGGCCACATGTGAATTTCATTTCAGGCAGCAATGGTAGTGGCAAGAGTGCTAGCCTGCAGGCATTGCAATGCTGCCTGGGTGTCAAAGCCCGGGACACAGGACGCGCCACCAAAGCTGAGCAGTTCATCAAGACTGGCTGCTCGCATGCTGTAGCAGCTGTATCTCTGTGGAACAATGGTGGTGACGCACTCAACCCTGGCCTTTATGGGCCATCCATCACCATTGAGCGCAGGATCACCAAGTCATCATCGACCTTTAGCATCAAAGATGCTGCGGGCAGAAAGGTGCACTACAAAATATGCCATTTACTTTTGTGGGTCTATGACCTTCAATCAGAGTGCTGCAGCCCGGCTTGCATGCTTGTCCGAGAGTGAACCTGTGCTGTTTGTTTGTACGTTTGCTGCGTACAAGCCAGGGTTGTATCATTTCCCATGTCAAAAGCTGCTGCCGTCCTGCGCATCAAGTTCAGTCATGTGCAGGCCTGCACTTGTTTCTGAGTGGTCGAAGACGCCTCCTACCCACCAATTCCATTTGACCCCTAGTAAAGTCGTACTGATTGTGAGCAGGTTGGAGAGGGCAAAAGCCAAGTTGACGAGATCATTGAGCAATTCAACATCAATGCAGGCAATCCTGCTATCTGCATGACACAGGTCAGTCTTGCCACATGCTGCTCTGTTCTTGTGTTAGCAGGCTTCCCTCTCAACAGTGTTACGTAACTTGTCATGTTCTGCATGCTTTTATTTTGTGTGTAGGACCAATGAACCTGAATCCGAATGTTCCCTTGACAATGTCCTGTTTTGGAAGACAAAAGTCTTTTGAGTGTAAATATGTGCCAAGACAAAAGCGTTGCAGCTGTCACTGTGTTTCCTGTTGCTGATGCAATGTCAGCTACAAGGGCCAGCAACTTCTGTCAGTCAGGAGTGTTTGAGATGCCAGAGACATCTTGTCACAAGCACATGCTAATGCAGGACACAGCTCGCTCGTTTGCTGGCAAGCAGAGTGATGAAGCCAAGTTCCAGTTGTATATGGAAGCCACTCACTTTGCTGAGACCATTGAGAATCTGAATGACGCTGAGTACCGGATCACCCAGATGCTGGACATTCTGCACAATCAGGGGCGACAATTCAGGGTAAGCTAGCGCGTCAAACGGGATGTGATGATCATAACCTTTGCATGAAAGCCAAAGCTGCCCTTTTCTGTTGTGGTCAGCAAGCAGGCATTGCAATTTGTGGTGTCTGGCGTGACATGCATGTGGATGTGGCATTGGTTTCTCAAAGCTGCCGTGCATGCAACAAGATGCAGCAGCTGCACCAGCTGGACGCGACGCAACCTCACTGAACTTGAACCCTGACCCATCTCTAAAACTGAATAGACAGGATTGTCTTCTGCATGACCTCAGCCGTGGTGCTGCTGCTAAGATATCGGTGTAGCCTTGAGATCAAATTGCTCGTTCTGTAGTGCCGTGAAACAAGTAACTTCAGCATGTCAAATAGTCAATGTATTCTCGTGTCTTTGAGACTCATGCTGGGATTCAATAGACAATGACTGGGGGAAAAACACACGCTAAGCAATGTTCGGAGGCACTTGACAGCAAAGCATCAAGAACTGTGCAATAGTGATGATGTGATGAAGGAGGTTGATATTACACGTCACATGCTCTATTCATTGTGATGTACAGTGCACCACAGTTACGCAAAACGGTACATGTGGTGCACCGTCTGTGCTGTGTGTGCATCTGTATTGACCAGTTATTGCCAGTGTTAGGACTCAGTGTCATGAGCCAAGCCAAGCCATCTGCTCATCCAGCTCTGTGCGCTTCCAGGCAAAAAGAGCAGAGCTGGAGGAGATTGCGCAAAAGGTCGAGGACATGCGTCAGGTCGTGCAGTGGGAGATCCTGCATGAGTTGTACGGCAAAATCATTGCGTGGCAACAGGTGCGACTGCTGCAGGCAATCTTGCCACTGGCAAGCATGGCTGAAATGATTGGAAACATGTGAATTTGCGGAGCCAAATCTTGAAGCATGGTGCTCAACTGAACAGCCCATCTGGAAATCCACCAATGCCTTGGATCTTGCCACAATGGGATCCCTGTAGGCGTTCTGTCTGAGTGTATGTCAATCTCATTCTCGGGAAACAAGGCATAGGTATCAAAGCAAGTTGGCTGACTCCATCATCAGCAGAATATGCCCATGCACGCTGATGCTGATCCACGCAGTTAGTACACTCGCTTCTTTGATGTGACATGGTGTGTCTCCGCTGCGCAGTACTATAGAATCTCAGAGCTGTTGCAAGAAGAGCAAAGGCGGTATGGGCTCATGCCTGGCAGGCTGTCAGAGGTCACCCAGAAACTGTCAGCAGCTGCCGAGGAGTACAACAGAATAGATCAAGAGCACCAAGCCCAGGCCAGTGTGGCATCCCTTTGCATTGCAGGCTTCTTTTGGGTTGCACCGCACTGCATCCAGCTTGCCTCCCATCACCTCGTGCTACCACATCTTGCTGCCATGTTCCTAACAATGATTGGTCAGCAGCTATTATCATCATTCCGGAAAGCAGAACAAGTCATTTACAGCCAAGCTGACCCGTGATTTGCATTGATGTGTGAGCAATGACCTGTGTGCTGTGACAGCAGTAATTGAAGCATTTTGGGTTGATGCAGAGGCAAGCACTGCAGGACTTTGCTCCGCGCATGACGCAGTTTGAGGAGCAGCAGCGGCAGCAACACACCGCAGCACGGACAGCCCTCAGCGCTGTGCGCACCGCGCATCAAGCAGTGGAGTCTGGCAATGCCGATATTGCTGAGCTGGAGGCAGACAAGCGCTCCCTGCAGCAGTCAGCTGAGGAGATGCAGCAGCAGCTTGCATCAAATTCTCAGGTCAGAATGTTAAACCCCTGCTTCTTTATGTAGCTCTGATGGCAGTAAGTTTTGCATCCTTGACGTCTAGATGCAACAACACAATGGCTGGTCAGGCAACCATTTTGCCAATCAATCAGTTGATGCATGGGTTTATCAATCAACAATTTCTCAATCAGCATGCATGCATGCATGAATGATCGATTGAGATCAATGTCTACAGCAGGCAGATTAGCTGACACTGTCTGGGGCTGGTATTCTAGCTCAATCTGTTTAGCCCTGCCCTTAGTTCCTGTTGTGTTACGCACCTTTTTGGCAAGAACATCTACTTGCTTTTGCTGACTGTGTCTTGCGTGTGTATAGGCAGCAGTCGACAGGCATAAATCAGCAATTGCAGTGAAAGAGCGGGAGAGCGAGGCGGCAGCCGCTAGAGCCAGTCTGACAAGACAGGTGAACACCGTGGTGGCATGACATCACTCTCATTGTCACAGTCCTGCCAGCAACACTGGCATGACGTGCTCCTTTGTTGTCTCAGTTGCACCTTGTCTATGTGTTACACATGGGCTTCTGCCCTGCGCTCTGTGATGCTTCCACCCCATGAAGCATGCCAGACAATGAGGTTTGTTCTGCGCTCTGTGATGTTCCAATGGAACATGCCCGACAGGAAAACTCACCTACATATCCACGCCACATACATAGGCTTTGGCAGTGCTCCTGTATCTCAAATATTTCGATTTACCGTCCTTCACTTGTTTGCTGCATGTGTCATCATCATTAGACGCTATACCAGCGCCAGTGAGGTAAGACTGGGGCCAGTCTTGCTTCAGCCTGGCTTGTCCTGAGCTTGTACAACTTGAGACCAACAACAACAACCTGGTTGCTTCATTTAGACAAAACAATGGTTGAAAGTAAGCTTATTTTGCTGCATAAAGCTCTGCCATATGAGGTGCCAATGTACAACAAGCCGTCTGTACGGTGCGCAGGCCGTGAGGGAGGCTGATGCTGCAGTTGATCACGCCACCAAAGCTACAAAAGCCAAGGAGCGTGCACAGCGAGAATGCAATGCAAGGGTGCAGGATCTGATCGGTGACCTCAATCGCCTGCAGCAAAGTCAACGTGAGCTCCAATTTTCCTCTTGCCTGCCTTGAATTATTTTGCACAATTCTTTGCTTCCTGCCTCACTCTGTAGAGTGAAAGTATCTGGCGTATGGAGCCCCAGGTGACTACACCAGACATCACAGAAGCACAGATGAATGTGGGGTGGTTGAGTGTCTTGACTTTGCTGAGTCCTCCAGTCCTTGTTAAAAACACCTGGTTGCATTAAAGGCGAAATGTGTATCGTTTGTCCAGAGCACTGTCATGCCCTGAAGCTCCTGCCCAACGCGACCTAGACATGTGTGGCAATCAAGGCTGAATGCAGACCCTATGTGCATTCAAGACAAGGCCTTTCCTGCAGATTGCCAGATTCCCATGGCTCATCAGCAGAGTCATCCGCAACCACCCAGAGCGTTGTCTCATTCAGATCCTCCACCCAGACTAGTGATTAACAAGTTTGCATTGGCTCAATAACATTAATGTGCCTGCAGAGAACCCAGTGACTGCCTTCACCCCAAATGGCTGTACTGCATCCACTTACAGTAACTTCCTGGCTCGAGTGGCACAAGCATCCTCAGCAGGGCGATTCCACAGGGCCCCAGTAGGGCCAATAGGATCCCTGCTCACGCTCACTGACGACAAATGGGCGGTTGCAGTTGAGATTGCAATTGGGCGCGCGCTCAGCACATTCGTGGTGCACGACTTTAGTGATCAACGCACCCTCAATGTAAGTACAGTCAAAGCTTGGGGTCACGCATGACTACGCATGTAAAGCTGTGCTTGCTCGTGCATCAGGCAAAAAATGCAAGTCATAATATGTGGGCATGAGCCTTTTACCTTTGAGCGCGACTTGGCACACATGGCGTGGACAGGGCTAACCTGCAAGCACATCAATGTTCTGTGCAAGCTTGTCTGCATGCTCAAGCAGATGTTTACCTTCATGCAGGAGCTTGCTAGGCAATCTGGAGTGCGCAACCTGTCCATGTACATCTGTAATTTTGACTTGCCCTTGCAAGACATCAGGGCAGGCCGGGTGCCACCTGTAGCTTCGCACCTCCTCACTGTCATGCAGGTGATTGCACAATGTCTTGTTGGTGCAAGGCTGTTACTTGCTGGGAGCTGAGTGCAAAAGCATCAGACTCACCTCATGCGTCATCTTTGCAATGACTGTGCCGCTGTGCCTGGGAAAGGCCACACTGGACCATTTGTGCAAGACGCTCTTACAGTACTCACCCCAAGATGCATGATGTGTGACTGTGGTGTGACTGCCCGAGCAAGCTGGTAAGTGATTTTGGATGGTGGAACAGGTGTTGAGCTTTCCAGCAGAGGCAGGGCACGTCATTCAGAATGCCCTCATCATACAACACTCCATTGAGCGTCTGGTGCTGGTTGATGAGCAGCCTCAAGCGATGCAGCTCATCAGGGCACAGACAGGCGTCCAGGTCTGCTACCAGCATTGCTGTGCAGTGTGTTTGCACACCCAAATGTTGCGATTCATCTTGGAGATCGTTTGGGGTCAACATGTTATCTTGAACATGATTGTGGTCAAGCTGTGCCCAGCTGACTATATGTTTGTCAGCAACCATAGTTGATGCCACTATGAAAAACGATTGCAGCTGAGTGCTAGGCTGCGCACCGCAAACTTGACCACCGCCCAGCACTCAATGCACTGAAATGCTCTGAGCAGCATGTGACGAAGCTGAGAACAAATGAACATACGCAGTAAATG
>JAABUO010004531.1_pt1 | contig 16371 bp, 27 predicted proteins | sample 5559291 | NCBI WGS metagenome assembly JAABUO01 (sample SAMN10711878, study PRJNA513372) | rock metagenome | isolation source: Antarctica rocks | place: Antarctica: Victoria Land, Finger Mt sud
TGGTCCGCAGCACAGACGCCTCCAGCTGCGCGCAGAAGTCAGACAGCGCGGCGTTGCCGTCCAGCTTGGCGCGGTGCGCCAGGCCGCGCGTCCACGCAAAGATGGACGCCACTGCGGGAACACAAAAATCAGCGCGTTAAACTGCGGCGCGGCTGCCTGCAACTCAACAGCTCTGGGCCTGCGGCGACACGTCTGCCCTAGGAGAACGCCGCACCACCTACACTACAAGGTGCTGTGCGGTTGCACGAGGGCATACACAGGGTGATGGCGGCATCTGGCCTGCCCATTGCGATGAGCAGTGCTGCAAGCAGTCTCAGCAAAACGTGAACGGTCGCAACCTCAGCGGTAAGCCAGATAGCCAAGATCAGGGTACGTACCGGGGTTTGTGGACGTCGGCCGGCCCTTCTGGTGCTCCCGCCAGTGCCGCGTGACGGTGCCTGCCCACGACGTCCGCTTCAGACACTAGGCATGCAGAAGGGCTCTGTGCTACAAGTCCAGCGGCGCTGAGTGGTACAGGTCATGCATCCCGCCCCACGCCGCGCCTGTGATCCATGGTGCACACCGCTGTCTGTCCTTCACAAGGACGTCAGGCAGCATGTCTCGAGGGGCTGACACGCTTGGCAGGGCGGCATGGAGCGGCGCGGCAGGGCGCGCGCCGTGAGCGGCCTCGGCCTCCAGGGTCTTGCCGTCGGGCGTGGTGAGCACCGAGGTCATGAGGCCGAGCGAGCCAAAGCCCTGCGCGACGATATCGGACTGCACGTCGCCGTCTGTCCGTGCGCACACATGCTTTAGTCACATGCTGAGAGACATGTGAGACACTAGTGCGTGAGCTGTACACAGCACAAGATCTACCTTGCAACAGGCACTGTGCATATGTCACGTTACAAAAGCAAAACAGCGGCTGGGGCCGGCGATGGGCGCGCGGTGCGCAGCGGGGCCGCACCGTAGTTCTTGCACGCCCACACAAACTTGCCCTCCGACTTTAGGGCCTGCGCGCAGGCCGGTGCCGTGTCAGCGCACTGAAAGACTCCTCCGAACATATGGCTGCATTCCCATCGCATCGAGCATGCCAGACAAGCCGATGTTGCCGTTCTTTCGCCAATAGTCGCCAATAGTCAATCGCCAATAGTCAGAGGCAAGTGCCTACCCGGCCACGGCTGCGCCAGCAGGCGCGCACAGCAGAGCTGCTCGGCATGCGTGCCAGGCGGGCGCGCCTGCGCGACCATGTCGTCGATGAGGCGGTGCTGGTACCAGATGCCGGCGGCCTCGTACTTGGCGCGGTAGCCCTCGCCCTCGTACATGTCCTCGAAGATCTGCAGGAAGCGCCCGTCGTACTTCTTCAGGATCGTGTTCTTGGTGCTCAGGTACAGCGGCCTGCGCGCGCGGCGGGCGCCGCGCCGGGCACTGGCCGCCTCTGCATGGGCAATCCTGCGTGACAGGGTCACATGCTGTTCCGTGTTTGGGAGGGGGGGGGGGGGGGATGTTATCTAGCAGTGATTCAATAGTCTAAACCAAAGATTCACGCGGCCACAGGAGCCCAGGCACGAGCCTCCGCATACAGCAGCCTGGCTCGCCTGGCGCAGGGCTGCGGCGCGCACCACTGCTTGGTCAGCGCGTACTCGAAGCACGACTTGGCAAAGCCGCGGATGGACTCCTCTGTGTTGTACCTGCGCCGCCGCGGGGTTCTGGGCCTTGGCCGCATGCGGGGCGCGCATCAGTCTACGCATGGTGTCACGTTTCACGGAGGAGCAGGGTGACATAAGCGAGCTGATATGAACTCGCTGCCAGCGCTGCATCACGGCTTGATGTATCCACCAAACGCATGCGGCACGCAGCCTGCCTCTGTGCATCTCTGCAGAGACTGGCGGCGCGCGACTCGTGCGCGCGCGACTGCGCCGCCGGGCGCGGGCGCACATGCCCAGCGCGACGCCCGCGCCGTCAAACTGGTGCACCTCGTGGCGCTCCGGCGCGCCGCCGCCGGCTGGCGTGAACACCAGCTCCAGCTTGCCGGGCGCCTTGATCAGCAGGTCGGTCGCGCGGTACTGGTCCCCAAACGCGTGCCTGCGCGGCCGCGCGCGGCGCCCTGAACGCCTGCTGGGCGCCTGCTGGGCGTCCTGCCAGGCGCCGCAGCGCAAGGCCCGCCCTATAGCAAGGTCCCGCATGATACCAGGGCCAGCATGCGTTTGCATGCCCGCGCGCTGCCCGCGGTGCGGCGCCCGGACGCCGCGCGCAGGCCTGCCCTCTCAGGTCCTCATTGACAACAATGCATCGCACGCGCCGGCAGCAGCAGCTGGGCCCGCAGCACGCACACCCTTGACTCCATGCTCCTGGCTGTCAGCAGGCCGCCTATCGGCAGATGCACACTGCTGTACTGAGTTCCTGCTTGACCGGATGTACGGCAACTGGGTTGTGGGTGACCCCGACCGGGGCGTGCAAGGGCCCAGGCTGCCGCACACGCTGCACGATGCGCAACTTGGCGGGGTGCCGCACTGAGCACATGGAGGCCATGTCAGGCCGCGGCGCAGCGCACCGGCCGACCACAATCGGGTGCTTCCAGCCGGGAACCAGGCGCGGGACGTTGGACACGACGATGGGCTCCCGGAACACCGTGCCTGCACAGGCGTGCCAGCGGTCCGCACACCTTAAACCTCACACACCCTCAGACCACTGCCATTGACCTGGACGTGCACAGGCCCTGGATGCGTACGGCATCGGGTCAGGCTGGCCGGGCGCGCCGTTGAGGATGTTTCGGATGGTGCCGTTCGGGCTGCGCCACATCTGCTTCAGGTTGAACTCCTTGACGCGTGCCTCGTCGGGCGTGATGGTGGCGCACTGCCGCATCAGGGGCGCGTCATGACCATGCCCTGCTCGCACACGGTGCACCGCGCACGCAGGGACGCAAGCAAGCCCGGGCGTGCAGGCGCGCCTTGATGCCCACGCCATACTTCTGCGCGCCCGCGCGCGTGCGTCAGCTGCCTGCCTGCTGCTCAGCCCGTCGCGCGGCCGAGCGGGCCGCGAGCTATGCGCGGGCGGCCCGCAGCCCCGGGGCAGGCTGCGGACCTGTATCGCCTTTGCGGCGTCCACGGTGACCTGGTCGTCAGTCGCGTCGCGGTGCTCGATGCCCAGGTCAAAGTATTTGATGTCCAGGTCCAAGTAGGGCAGGATGAGCTGCGCGCCGGCCCGCCGCTCAGCTATGAGCCGGACTTGCAAGCAGGCACGCTTCAACATTCACATTGTGTGAGAGCATGTGAGAGAAAGCTGGCGACCGCGGCGGACCCCACCTTGTTCTTGATCTCTGTCCAGATCACCCTGGTGACACCAGGCGCGGCAGTCAGTTGCTGAGCTACTCAAGAGCATGCAGAAGGCCTGCCGTTCAGCACTCACCGTGTCTGCTCATCGCCGTCGAGGTCGCACACTGGGCCCTCCACCTTGATCTTATGCCCACTCGCCATATGCCTACCTTTCAGGCGCACGCACACATTTTCAGCCAAAAGTGTGTGCAATGCCTCCTGAGCCGCGCAGACAGCCTCAGAGTGTCCACCAGACACTGCCCTGCTGTGCAGTGTGTAATGACTACGAGCAGATATGAATGATATTGCACAAACAGCCTGAGTCTCTTTCAGCAATCCAAGCAAGACGAAGCTGGTGTGCTCACTTTGGACAGCGGATATCGCAGTTGGCGCAACGCGCTTACAGCATTGGATGTTCTGCCTGCTATTAAATGCCTGCCCTCCCCTGGATATCAGCGCGCGCAGCATCCCAGTGACATGTGGCAGTCCAAGGTGTCGCAGCTGTGGCAGATTGAGAAGAATGCGCACTCCCGCCGCCCGGCTCACGCTGCTGGAAGCGGACCGCCAGCTAAGGGTTATGTTCGGATGATGAGGGCTGATAGGTAGGTATCTGCCCACAAACCGTTGCCCGCAAATGAAATACGGCCCATAACTCCAGTCATATTCAGAACTTTGGAGCATCGGGGCTAGCCATTCATGTTCCGAGAAGGCAAGCCCGGTCCTGGCATTCCCCTGGGGGAGTTTCCCAGAGTACCGCAGGACGACACGCGCTCCGGCAAGCGGGGTGGGCAGAACCATGCTGTCACAGGCTATGACTCATAGCTATTGCGTCGCCTCAGGGAAAGGCCTGCACGCCGCTATGCAAGCAGTACGCGTGATAAAGGTTTACAGCACTGCACTTCATACAAAGTCGCGCGTCTCACGCCTGACTTGCCTTGTGGAAGACCATCACGGTTTGTGACAGCCACGGCAATTTGGTGTGTGCACGCAGCCGCCGCGTGGCTTCTGCATCATGGATAAAGCCATGGCTCTCCAGCTCTGCAATGACCTCTGCATTAGCCTTCATGTTGACGTGGAAGTGGCCCACCTGCAATGTGGTCCAAATCAGGCAGTCCTGAGGCGTACACCGTGCATGCAGCACCCATGCCGTCAAAAGCTGCATGCAGAGCATAAGCTGCATGCAGAGAGAGACCAGCACCGCTCGCCAGTGGTTGTTCACATGGCTGAATCACAAATTTGCAGCTTAATACCATGCTAGAGACTGGTGTGGTCCGCAGGAGCTCAAGCAGGCGCGCGCGGCCGCTGCTGCACCTGGCCGGGCACGGCCCAGGACAGGACCACGCCCAGCGCGGCATGCCGGTACACATTCTCGAGGTACACCCTCTCATGCTGCACCGGAATGTGCTCCGCGACCTGCGCGCCCCGCTCACAGCTCGGCGCTCCACGCTTGGGCCCCGTCATGGCAGGAGGAGATGCCCTGCCGCAAGACATTTGCAACGAGCCGCACCCCGACCGCGCGGTGCCAGAAACATTCATGTCCAGCCACGCCGGCATGGCACCCATGCAACGAGCACGCGCTGCCGTGCATGCGTGTCATCGTCCCACCCCGCGCTGGTCACGCGAGCGGTGCGCGCGCCTCCAGGCTGAGCACCCAGTCGAACTTGCGCCCGAACCACTGCGGCACGGTCAGGTCAGCGAAGCGCACGTCCTCGGTGGCCACCTCGATGTTCTCGGCGCCGTCGTAGCCGGTCCAGTCAATGCCCTGCCGGCGCGCGCGGCTGCCCTCCTGACGCGCGTGCCCTAACCCCTAACCCTATGCCCTACCGTATGGGCCAGCAAGTGGCGGCAAGCAGCCTGTTGCTCCCCCGCGACGCAGCGGCACAGGCAGCAGCAGGCCGGCAGGCGCGCGGCTGGTGCGCAGGGCCGCCGGCGGGGCGCGGCACCCGGGCCCTGAGGTAGGCGCCGTAGTGCCCCAGCCCCGCGCCCAGGTCCAGCACGCGGCTGTGCCTGAACAGGCCGACCAGCTGCGCGGCCAGGCCCTCGTCCAGGTAGTCGTTGGCGCCCACCTTGCGCACCTCCGCCGTCAGGCAGAAGCCGCCTGCGCCGCGCGGCCGGCGCGTCGGCCCCCGCCCGCCGCGTCACGCGGCGCGCATGGCGGGCGCCGGGCGTCGCTGCAGGCACGGCAAGGCCCCCAGGCCTCCCGGCAGCAGCCACGGGCGAGCGCATGGACGCGTTTTGCAGTGCGCCTGATGAGCCTGGTGACACATAGAGCAGCCCATCACGCGGACAGCTGACACACACGACGCACAGCCTCGGACGTGCTCGCAGTCAGAAGGGGCTGCTGGCGCTGGCGCCGCGTCGGCACGGGGACAAGGCGCCAGGGGCGCGCGCACCGGTGGGCCCGATGCCCAGGTGCTTGCAGGCGAGCGCGCCGAGCTCGCGCCGCACGGCGTACAGGCGCTTCCGCAGCGCCAGCACCTCCGCGTCGCGGCAGGCCGGCTCGCTGCTGTTGCACTGCACGTAGACGCCGCGGTCCACGTCGTCGACCGGCTGCCGCCGCGCGGGCGCCAGGCTGCGCTCCGGGAACAGCCGCGGCCAGGGCCCGGGGTGCCACGCGGCGCGCCCCGCGTGCGCCAGCGCCAACAGGGCGGCCGCGGCAGCCAGGCACGCCGCGGCCAGCGCCAGGCGCGGCCGGCGGCGGCGCCGAGCTCCCGGCCCTGCCAGGCGCCGACAGCACGTTGGGGCTGACTCTATAGTGTTTTTATGGCCAGCCCTACTTTGTATTGGTTGCACCAGCGTGAGCGCGCTTGCAGGTCGCATGCGCGTGTCTTCACACCCTCTTGGGTGTGGACCGGGGCTGTACAGGAGCAGGTGGAGGCAATGTGCATGCATCATAAGAGCAGAGGTGCTCACCAGCGGCCGAGAAGCGCTGGCGGGCGCCCATTCACGCTACATCTAGCTACGCCCTGCCGCTTGCCGCTCCTTGCCTGCCTGCCGCTGCGGTCTCTTGGATAAAATGGGTGTGACGAGCACTGTGCTCACCAAGACGCCGACCCTCCTGCGCTACGGTGTGTTTCAGCGCTGGTAGTAACTGAGCACACACAGAAGGGTCTGCCGCTCCACCCTAGATGCAGGTCTGGACAGGGAGTGCAATCCAGCCGTTGCACACCTCAGGAGCAGAGGTGGAGAGGCTGTGCTTTGTATCGTACAGGGCGTGGCCGGGCTGTTGCAGCCATGACGGGCGCTTGGACTGTGCCTAGTGGCAGCTCATGCTCGTGCTGGCTGCAGCGCTCCCAGCACAGGCATGTTTTGAGGAGGGTGGGTCACAGCCTCCTTTCTGTGCAAGCTGTTTTGGTTCGTGTATTGTGCATGCATCAGTGAGCGCAATCAGAACATGCCTCTCGACGGTCGCAGGAACGCCGGGGCAGCTCGCAGTGCGCCAATGCAGCGTCCGGACCGCCCCCAGCGTGGCCGGGAAGAGTGCCGGTGCAGGACGCAAAAGCGAGCTCCGGCAAGAAGGCGCGTTCTCTCCCACACGCTGGGTGCGCCAGGCGTGTCTGGTTCCGTCAATAACATTGACAGAGCGGCGCTGTGTGCGCGCAGAAGTTGTCCATCCTGGGCTCGACCGGTGCGGCTGGGCCCCCGCGCAAGCGTGCACTGAGCAGCCGAGGCGCAGGCCGCGCCTGACGCGCACGGCCGTGCGGCGCGCCAGGTTCGATCGGCACACAGACGCTCGACATCATCGCCGAGCACAGCGACCGCTTCGAGCTGGTCGCGCTGGCGGCGGGCGGCAACGTGCAGCTGCTGGCGCAGCAGGTGCGGCAGTTCCAGCCGGCGCTCGTGGCGATACGAGACGCGAGCAAGCTGGCCGAGCTGCGCGAGCTGCTCCGGGACGCGCCTCGGCAGCCGGAGATCCTGGTCGGCGACGAGGGCGCGGTCGAGGTCGCGCGGCACCCCGACGCCGACGCCGTGGTGACCGGCATCGTCGGTGCGCGCCTCCAAGGCTCCGTTAGTGACGGATGCTTGGTGAGTACTGACTGATGGGTTTGCCTGCCTGGCAGCTTGCGGGATGTGAGAGGGGCCGCCCGCGCCGCGCTGAGGCTGCTGACGCGCGCATGGCGCCCGGCGCGCAGGCTGCGCGGGGCTGCAGCCAACGGTGGCCGCCATCAAGGCCGGCAAGGACATCTGCCTGGCCAACAAGGAGACGCTGATCGCGGGCGGCCCGTACGTGCTGCCGCTCGCGCGCGAGCACGGCGTCAACATCCTGCCCGCCGACTCAGAGCACTCGGCGCGCGCCCGACCGCCCACGCGTCCCGCCGACTGCCGCGCTCAGAGAAGCACCAGTGACATGTGCCATATAGCACTGTGGACACGCACGGTGCCCGCAGCCAGCGCCCGCGCAGTGTGCATCGGTGCTACCCTGGTCATTCCCTAAAGAGGTAGATGTGAGTGTCACGGCGCTGCGGCATGCACATCACAGCCCGGTCCATCGGAGCACTCCCTGAACCACGGGCGCCGCGTGGCTGGATTTAGATGCGAGTGCTGTTGCAGTTGGTGTCGTGGTCATCATAGGACCGAGAACCGCCGCACCGAGGGTTAGGGTGACGCCCTGGGCGCCGCGCGCGCGCGCAGGCCATCTTCCAGTGCCTGCAGGGCCTGCCGGAGGGCGGCATGCGGCGCATCATCCTGACCGCCTCCGGTGGCGCCTTCCGCGACTGGCCGGTGGAGCGCCTGCGCGAGGTGACCGCCGCGGACGCCGTCAAGCACCCCAACTGGAGGTGCGCAGCGGCGCGCCGGGCGGGCGGGCTGACCGGGGCGCAGAGGAGCGTGCCGCGGGCGCCTGCGCTGCAGCTCTGCCGCCCGTAAGCTGGCCGCCTGCAGGAGCGCGGGGTGCTGCGCGGTTGTGAGGGCAGCCTAAGTAGGGGTGCTTGAGCTTGATGCTGCAGGGAGGCGGAAAGCTCCGGGCGATTGCAGTGGCGTAAGGCCGGGCGCTGCGCGCCGCATGGGCGCCGGGGCGCGGCGGGCAGCGCGGCGCCGGTGAACAAACCGTGCCACATGCCCCGGCCCCTCAGCCCGGCTGCGCCGCGCGCAGCATGGGCCCTAAGATCACGGTGGACAGCGCGACGCTGATGAACAAGGGCCTGGAGGTGATAGAGGCGCACTACCTGTTCGGCGCGGCCTACGACAACATCGACATCGTGATCCACCCCCAGTCCATCATCCACTCCATGGTCGAGACGGCCGACTCGTCCGTGCTGGCGCAGGCGCGGCCCGGTGCCCCGCCCTGCAAAGGACTAGCAAGCATGTGACGGTGGCGACGGCGGCGACCGCGGCGGCGGGCGCGGCCCGGCGTCCGCCCGCGCGCCGCGCCGGCAGAGAGGACGCCGGGCGGCCGCCCTGCATGATCAGGCATGCGCGGACGCGCCGTCCCGCGCTGCGGGCGCGGGCCCGCCAGCCCGGCCGCTCAGGCAGGCGCGGCCGGCCCCGCGCCGGGCCGGCGCCCGGCGCCCCCGGCGGCGCGGCCCTGCCGCCGCGCCCCGCGCGCCGCGCTGCCCCGCCCTCCCCCCTCCTCCACGTTTCCCTGAGCCACCCCCTGAGAGTCTGCACGGCGCCGACGCGCGGGCGCGGGCGCGTGCAGCTGGGCTGGCCGGACATGCGGCTGCCGATCCTGTACACGATGTCGTGGCCGGAGCGCGTGCCCTGCAGCGAGGCCACCTGGCCGCGCCTGGACTTTGCCAAGTGCGCGCAGCTGACCTTCCGGCCGCCCGACCGCGAGAAGTACCCCGCCATGGACCTCGCCTACGCGGCCGGCCGGCGCGCGCCCGCGCGCAGCTTCCCGCGGGGCAGCCGTGCCGAAGCGCCCTGCACGGGGCGCCTGCTTCTGCTGCGCGGCAAGCGCTTACAGCTACTTGGCGGTGAAGTGCCCTTGCCAGGCGGGTGCGGTGTCAAGACAGCGTCCTGCCTGGCCGTGCCCCTGAGCCTGGGCGGCGCACGCGGAGCGCGCCGCGCCCTCCTCTCCCTGCTCGACACGTGCAACTTGCGTGCGGCGTGGCGCTCAACGATGCGGCCCGCCGCCCCGCGCCATTATCAAGCGTCTGCTCGGCGCGAGCGCTGCCGGCAACCGTCCTGCCAGCCGCCTGCGGGGCAGACGCGGCTGCGCGCGAGGCCCGAGCGCCGGCGCGCGCGCGCGCAGGGCGGGCGGCACGATGACGGCGGTCATGAGTGCCGCGAACGAGAAGGCGGTGGAGATCTTTCTGGCCGAGCGCATTGGCTACCTGGACATCGTGCCGCTCGTGTCCGCCTGCTGCGAGGCGCACCAGCAGGCGCGGCCTGTGCGCCTTGCTGTGTGCCGTGCGCGGGGAGGCTGCCTGGCACCACGCCCGCTGGGGCCCAGGCACGTCAGACCGCACAGAGAGCAGACTGTGATGTCACAGGTTGCAGTGCCGGTGCACACTTTTTCTGCGTGACAGGAGGTCGCTCCCCCTCTTGCCCTGCTGTCCACTCAAGCTGCGCCTGACAGGCTCCCTGACGTCCGGCCTCGCCCTTGCAGGACCTGACCGCGGCGCCGAGCATCGACGACATCGTGCACTATGACGGCTGGGCGCGCACCTGGACGGCCGAGCATGCAAAGTCCTTCCGGAGAGAGGCGCAAGCCGTGCTGAAGTGACGGCTGCCGACTGCTGCGGCGCGCCGCGTGTGGCGTGATGAGAAGCGTGATCGCTTGTTGCCAATCGTCTGGTTGCCGAGGTGCTCGTGAAGCAGGGTCGGTGTCTGCGGCGTCTGCATGTCGCTGAGGACTCATGGCAGCGGGCGTCTATACAAGGCATTGCGTCCGCTGCCTTGTTTGCACCAGCCTGACAACAGTCCATCATGCCGACGCCCACTTACTAATTTCAACAGGGCGCTCCAGGCAAGCGGAGCACGCATCACACACCCCACCTCGTGCGCCAAGCGATTTGAACAACCACAGAGACCCAAAGGCACGCCGGGCTGATGGGGGCGTCAGACGTAAAAGTCGGTCTGCCGCGACGACGCGCCCACCTGCTTCAGCTTTTTCAGAATGGACGAGTAGTACTCCTGCGCGGGCCCCGCCGCGCCGCCTCAGCCTTGGCATTGCCCTAGCTGCTGCTCTGATGCGAACGTCCACATCCCGCCAGCCATACGCGTGAGCACGACAGGCGCCGCAGCACTGCATCCTCTGTACGTGCATGAGCCTGCTGCCAGCTGGCTTGCATTCATCTGCTGTAAGCAGGCACAGCGTACATCACGATAATGATCCTATCGCTGAACAGACTTGGGCAGGAACAGACTCGGGCAGGAAGCAAGGGGCTGCGGGCGCGCAACAGCTGCATGCTGGGACTGCATTGCGGGGTGAGGGGGGGGCGGGAGCGGGAGCGCGCCTGCAGGTACTGCTCCAGGGTGGTCACATCCTTCGGGCTGAGCCCCAGCAGCGAGTAGGTCGCGTCCATGGGCGCGGCAAACGTTTCGTTGGTCGCCAGGATGTCCACAAACGCCTGCCGCGCGCCGCGCCGGTGTCCCCCTTCAACACCTCTGCGCGTCGGCCCAGGCTGCATGCAGAGCGCCAGCCGCTTTGCACAGCCCTGGCGCCAGCCCCGCCCTTGCAGGACGCATGGCGCACGGATGCCGAGCGGCAGCGGTGCGCGCACGCTGCCCTGGCGCCCGCATGCCGGCCAACCCTATTTGAAACCCTGTCAGCGGGGCAGGGAGCGCGCGGTGGCGCGCCAGGCGGTCGGCCGCGTCGCGCGCCCACTGGAAGCTGCGCAGCAGCGAGCGCGTGGCCTTGAGCAGCCACACAGGCACCTGCGCGCAGCCCGGGCGCCCGCTCGCGCCGGGCAACCTCCACACGCCTGCTAGATGGTGAGGCAGAGTGGCACTCGAGAGCCAGACTGCTCGCACGCTGTGCACGACAAGTTAAAAACGGCACGGGAGGCACGGGAAGGCGATCCATTGTGGGCCGCCTAGAGCCCCGGCGCACTGCTACCATCTTCGTCGCGGTGTGAGTGAGGGCACGCTCCGACCTCGTGCTTCCAGGCTGGGTCGACGCGCAATGCCGCAAGGCGGACATTGCTGAGGGTCGCAGCCGAGCGGCGGGGACCAGCCACGGCGACGCAGGCAGGGCGGCGCGCCTCGGTCACGTCGGCGTCGGCGTTGGCGAAGCGCTCGCAGAGCGCGATGACCTCGGACACCGTGTACGCCTGCGGCCCGGCCAGCGTGATCCGCTGCCCGACCGTCTTCTCCGTGCGCAGCGCCGCCAGCGTCATCTTGGCCACGTCCTGCGCGCCGCGGCGCGCCGGGGTCAGCGCGAGCGCCCCTCGCGCGCCCCGCCGGCAGGCCTGCCAGCCCACTCGGGCGCTCGGAGCGCAGGAGAGAGTGACTGGTGACATGGTCAATCACTGCCCTGACCGCAGCGCCCGCCCAACCGCTCCGCCCGCGGGCGCCGCCCAGACGTACACGCGCAGCACGCAAGAGAGCGCACTGCCTGCAGCGCCGCTGCACAAAGGCGGCCCCGCTGAGCCGCGCCCGCCCGGGCGCGCATGCTGCCCAGCGCGGGATCGGGGTCGCGCGCTGTCACACAGACGGGGTTGATGCCCTAACCCTACCCCTATCCCAGGGCCGGCGCGCGCGCGCGCCTGCGAGTCCAGGTAGGCGGTGCGCGTGGCGTCGGAGGTGCCCCAGACCTGCTTCTCCTCCAGGATGGGCACCGCGTAGTTGCCGATGATGGCCTGCATGAAGCCGCACAGGCGCAGGATGGTGAAGTCCAGGCCGGAGGCCGCCAGGAAGTCCTCCGTGCGCGCCTTGATCTGCATCAGCGGCACGTCCGCGTGCCGGTCCGCGTTGTGGATGGAGAAGAAGACGTAGCGCTGGATGCCCATCGCCTGCGCGCGCCCCGGGGGCGCCCGCGTCGGCGCGCATGCAGACATCGGCGCGCGGCGCTGCTCGCACGCGCGCTGGCGGCGCGACCAGGTCGAAAGGGAACAAAGGGCTTGCATGGCGGCGCGCCAGTGCCCACCGTGCGGCGCGGGGCCCAGGGCGCGCGCCTGCGCGCACTGGATGAGCGCAACCTTGCCCTCCCAGTCCACGCGCTGCGCTGACTCCTCCGGCCGCGCGGTCGCGCAGTCGATCACCGTGTGGATGCCCACCTGGCGCGCGCGCGTCGGCCGTGAGGTGCGCCGTGTTGGACTTGGTAGCGACCTTCTGCACAGGCTCCAGTCTCCGGCGGCAGCGGCGCCTGCCGGACTGTCCTTCGGGCCCCGACCTGACAGGGTGTGTGCCCCGCGACCCCCCTGCTGCTGGGCGCAGCGTTGAGGCGCGCCCGTCGGGGGTTGCTGCCAGCTGAGAAGGGACCGGCCGCGCACCAGGGCGGCCGGCAGCGAGGTTGGGTCGTTGAGGTCGGCCTGTACGGTCGTGGCGCCCCAGTCCCGCAGAAAGTCCGCCGGGTTCTGCCGCGGGCGCACGATGCAGCGCACCTGCCCCCCAGAGCGCGTTGGTGAGCAGCGCGCATTTGGAGGGCAAGCAGCGTAGTATGCTGGCTGCTCCCACAGCGTCGCACCTCGTAGCCCTCGTCCAGGCTCAGCCGCACTATCTGCCGCCCTGCACGGTGCAGGCGCCGCGTGAGACCGGCTGTGCAGTCCCGGCAGCCGACAGGCTCCAGCAGCTGGAGCGTGCAGAGCAGCGCAAGCGCGCGCACACCCAGCGTGCCAGTTGCGCCGACGATCAGCACCGAGTTCTTGGGCACCGGGGTGCCGCCCATGGCCGCATAGCGCGAGCTCTGCGTGCTGGCCGCCGCCACCAGCAGGCCGCCTCTCCTCCCGCCCCGGAACGCCCGCGCACGCGCCCTGCCTGCTGCACAGCCCCCGCGCTGTCAGGCGGGTGCGCGATGCGCAAGCAACGACAGCCACCTGCAGGGGGAAACCGAGACGCGCGCACCCGTGGAACACTGCGCCAGCAGCAGCGCGCAGTCAGGTCGCCCGCCTTGCCTGCCCGGCGCAGCCGCTCGGCGTGCGGTTGCATGCCCAGCATGCGTGCCGGACGCGCTCGCCCCGCACCCGGGCATTGGCCCAAAGACCTGCAGAGCCTGCACAGTGGCCGTTCATGACACTAGTTCACATATGTTGGAAGCGCAGCGCTTCAACCGCCAAGAGCGTCTCTGCCGCACCTGACGCCAATGCCTGCGGTCACACCAGGCCTCGTTGCTAGCAAGAACCGTCCGTGTGTGGGATGTCTGGTGCTATGCTTCCGCTGTGGTTGGTCTGATGCAACGGGATTTCTGTCCCGTAGCGAGCCACGCTGGGGTGGTTCTTCCAACGCCTCCAGGTCTTCCAACGCCTCCATGCACGCCAACGGACATTCACCAGCAAAAAAACAGTCATCACAGCGACCGCCGCAGCCGCCGCAGCCGCCGCAGCATTAGTTTGCAGTATCGACAGGCTGCTCAGTAAGCCCGAGCACAAGGAGCCCATACTCAGCCGCATGACCTGTAATTTTATGACTCACCCACCAATGCACCTGCACAACCTTGCCATCCTCGACCATGCGCAGTGCCCACCCTAATCGCATGCTGCGAGCGGCAACGGCCCCTGCAGTGCGCCCAGCAAGACGCTTTCCCGCAGCCCGCGCATCAGGCGCGCGCGGGCACAGCGGCCTGGTCCACGCTATGCCTGACGTCGGCGCCGGCCGCGAGCGCGGCGGCCTGGCCAGCCGCGACGAACGCGATCATCTTGTTGAGCGCCGACGCATACGCGCGCGCGCTGGCGACCACGATGTCGCTGTCCGCGCCCGTCCCCGAGAAGCTGCGCTGCACCTTCTGGCCCTGCGCGTCGCATGCACAAGAACCCTTTCACAGGGTCCAGCAACGCCGTGTCAGAACCCCTCCGCGACTTGCGCACATCTGGCTCGGCTGCAGTGTCTACCGCATGGCCTATGCTGCCGTGAGGGTGTCTGCGCTCCCAAAGCAGAGCCCTGACATCGCGTTTCCTGTTCATGCTGGGGCGGTCAACTCCCCTGACAGCGTCCCAAGCCACAACCTGTAAAAAAGTCCTGTGCCTCATCAGCGACACGGGCACAGGCTGAAATGCGCAGCTCAGGCCGCAATGCCTGCATGCCTCCTGCAACCTCCCTGGCTCTGCACAGCGCGGGCTTTGCTGCGGCACGGTCCATGCGCGCGCGCCTGGCGCGAGGTGACAAAGCCCTCGCCGGCCATCTTGCCGGCTGGGCGCACGACGATGCGCGTGTTGGCCAGCGCCTCAATGCCCTCCGTCACGCTGCTCACGCTGTACTCAGTCAGCTCCACCTGCGCGCGTGCGCGCAGATGGCCGCCGTGAGGTAGGGTTAGGAAAGGGTCACTGCGCTCGGTCAGCTCCACTGGCATTCAAGCACGGGGGCCGTCATGAAGCACGGGTTGGCTTGGGGTTGCCGCACGACGGTCAAGTGTGTGCGCGCGCGCGCGCGCAAGCGGCCATCAAGGAGCAGAGGCCAAGCGGCTGCGCACACGCATGCCGCTGCTCGCGCAGCCACGCTTGCGTATGAGCGCCCGCCGGCCAAGAAGGTGGGGGGCGCACCGGCACGCGGACGAGCGAGTCAATGGCCTTGTATGCGGCGTCGACGGGCCCCGTGCCGAGGCCGGTGGCCACGTGCGTGATGCCGTCTGGGCCCAGCATCTGCACGGTGGCCGTCGGCAGGCCGCTGGTGCCGCAGACCACCTGCTTGCCCAACCCCGCCCTCAGTCCGCACGCCGAAGACAGCTGATGGTTGGGCACCCCGACATCAATGTCCAACCACCTCCAGTCTGTATGGGGGGCTTCGCCTGCAACACAGGACCCGCTTTGATGCAGCATGAAGCATGCGCGCCAGCAGGCTGGCGCCCTTGAGCAGTGCCGCAGGTTCCCAGGCGATGCTCCAGCCGTGACCAGCCAGCATGCCCGCTGGGAAACAAAAGCAGGGTCATGATCCTCACTTTGCAGAGTGCCCCACTGTGAGGGGTTCCACAATGCCCGCTCCAAATTAAACTTGCAGGAGCGAATGCCCGCCTTCTGGGCTAGGGCGGGCCGACGCGCGCCTGCAGGCTGGTCAGCTGCCACGCCTTGGTCGCCTGGTGCACCTCGTCGCCCAGCAGTGCAAGCACGTCATCGTCCGTCACCTCCTTCTTCTTCTCCGCGACCTCCTGCGCACACAGGTGGGTGGCGTTTTCACTGAAGTCCTAGAATCCCTCAGGCTGGGGTAGGTAGGGGAGGGGCTTCGGCCTGCGACGCTCACGCCACCCGCGCTTGACGGCTTGCGCTCGACGGCGGCCGGACGCCCCCGGCTCAACCCGGGCGAGCTAGCCTGTCATGCCTGTCGGCCAGAGCGGAAAGCAGGCTCGCTGACAGGCGCGGCCGCACAGCGCCCTGCGGCCTGCGGCGGAGCTCGGCGGCATCGCGCGGCGCGCCTTGAAGCGCTTGAACACGTCGTCTAGCTGCTCGGGCGGCAGGTCGAAGCCGAGCTGCGACAGGCGCGTGCGCAGCGCGTTGCGCCCGCTGTGCTTGCCTGCGCGCGCGGCCGGCGCTGGGCGCACGCGGCGCTGGGCACAGCGCTTCGCAGACCGGCTGCCGGCCAGACTGCTTGCAGGGAGTCAACGCTGCACAGGCAGGTGACCACAGCCGCCAGGACTATGCAGAGGATGCAGAACACAAGCAGGGGATGAGGGCTAAGGACCACTTGATGTTGAATAGGGTGCGGGTGCTCACAGGCGCTGAGTGGCGGGCCAGCACCAAGTCAGGCCGCCACTTCTCGACAGGCAGCATAATCACGAAACTCGTATGGGGTGAGTGAGGGCAGGTGCACGGGCCGCCGGACGCGGGGCGCGCACCCAGCACGATGCCGGCGTCGTCCACGCGCACGAGCCCGATCTCCTCCGGCGTGATGATCTCGTACGTCGCCTTGCTCTTGAGCATGCCGTCCTGGTGGATGCCGGACTCGTGCGCAAACGCGTTGGCGCCCACGATCGCCTTGTGCGGCTGCACGAGCATGCCGCTGAAGTCGCAGACCATCTTGCTGGTCGTCACCAGGTGCACCGGCCGCACGC
>JAABUO010004533.1_pt1 | contig 16368 bp, 19 predicted proteins | sample 5559291 | NCBI WGS metagenome assembly JAABUO01 (sample SAMN10711878, study PRJNA513372) | rock metagenome | isolation source: Antarctica rocks | place: Antarctica: Victoria Land, Finger Mt sud
CAATGGCGGCCTCAGATGCCGGCAGGCGGTGCAGAGCGCCCCGCACGCCTCATGGCCTGACCGATGCAGGCCGCAAGGCGCGCGGGGCGCTCTGCGCTGCCCGACTGAGGCAGGCCACAGTATCCTAAAAGCACAGGTAGGGTTACGTTAGGTCGCGCGCCGCACCCGCGCATCCAGGTTGGCCTCCAGCTCGCGGAAGAAGGCGCCCACGCGCTCCGCGGCCTGGCCCAGCTTAGCATCCAGCGGCGACGCGGTCATGCCAAAGACGTGCGGCCGCAGGCCCTGCCGTTGCGGGGCGCCAGATGGTGCCGGCGGCGCGACGAGAAGCGGCCTATGGCCATTGTCGAACAGGGGACACAGCAGCAGCACAGCACACGCTGCGCAGCAGTTGATTTTGGGCTGAACACTCTGACATTGCCTCACACAGGGAAGCAGGCAGGGTCCACTAGGTGGTCCACAAGCGGAAACCCGTGCGTGCTCGCTACTAACAAGGCACGCAGAAGGAATACTTGGTCCCATCAGCCACATGGCATGCTCACACTACACACGAAAGTTTGCCGCATGTGCTGCGTGACTGAGCTGCTCATGATTAGCTTTCAGCACTAGCGGCCAGACTGTGCTGCACAACAGAGCATAGTCCCGGACAAGCCAGGTGGCCCAGAGCAGCTGGCGCACCAATATTTGCCGGTCAAAGTAAAACTCCTGCACTCACCAGCGGTGCATCAGTGCATGCCTTGCGTTCTAGCAGCTCGACAAAGCACATGTTGCATGTGTATGCGCCGATGCAATGCTCCAAACTCTTTGCAGAGCGGGCAGCACCTTCATGATGCAGTTGTATGGGTGCTTCTTCTTGGCATGGTGCGCCTGGTGCGCAGGGCATCGCATGGTTACACACTGCATGCCCTGGAGCAGTTTGCACTGTAACAGTGCGCTCTGCAAATGCACTGCTATGAACAGCTGCAAGCGCGCGGCATGAGGTACACAGCGTTGTATGTGACTGGTAGCAGTGTGAGGCTGCGGCAAATTGTGATATCCTGTGCATTGGCCAGATTGTGACGCGCGCGTATGCACTGCATCTGCTCCCGATCACTCTGGGCACCAGCACAACTGAAGCGGGGCATGTGCACGACGCATCAGTGCGCATGTGCAGCAGCGGCGGCCGCACCTCATCAAAGATGAGCAGATGCAGCTCCCCAATCTGCCACCCCCATGCACACATGTGTCGACCATAGTGAATGATTGACATTGAGGTTTGAACGAGAGAGACACGCTGCACAGCGCCTCACAGCACTACCTGATGCATGCTCTCCTGCATGAGTGCCTTCGCTGGGCATCACATTCCCTTGCCAAAAGCGCCTACCTGCTACAAGGTATGGTTCCGGGACTTCTGAGCCCTGGGGCGCGCCGTCAGGATGGCGTGGCGCAGCACGTTGAGCAGGATCTGCGCGGTCATGACCAGCACGTCCTGGTCCGCGATGGCGGCGCGCCAGGTGTCGCGGTCCCAGAAGTCCAGGCCCATGCTGCCGACGAAGCCGGCCACGCGCAGCGGCGTGTGCAGGCGCAGCACCTCCGCCTGCTGCAGCACCAGGTCCACCTGCGGCCGCCACGAGCGCAGAGTTTGGAGCAATCCTCTGTGAATATGAAGTCTGACTCGCGTGGCACCTCTGCCCGCTGTAGCTCCAGGTCCTGCTGCAGCCACCCAAGAGGACAGCTGCCGTTAACCTGCCCTAGCAGAGGTGGTGGTGAATGTTCATTGTATGTGAGTGGGACCCCGCGCAGCACCTGCGCCCGCTGCAGTGCCTGGTCCTGCTGCATCCACCATGGGGACTGATCTACATGCCACCTTCCACATGCACTGCACCTGCAACAGCACAAGGCTTGCATGTGCCTGCCCAGAGCAGAGGCTAGGCTTGAGAGGGCTGCCTGGTCTTCTTATGACCCCGGACTAGCAGCAAAGCGGAATGCAGGTGCGCTGCCCAACACTCCTGCCTCACATGCAGCCTGGATACACGAGCGCACGGTGTGCCTCAGTAATGCATAGAGGGTTTAAGTGCCTGAAGCATGCACTCGATGCAGCGTGATTTAATGCTTCTGTCGACAAGGACACGGTGCTGCCGACAGCCCCCCTCACCCTGCCACACTACCTAGTATCTTGGGGGGCTCTGCACGGACTGCGGTCGGCGACGCGCTTTAGAACGGATGCTGAAAGCAGCACGTCGGCTCTGAGCTCAAGCCCCGGGCACAACCCCCCCGGACCTTGGACGCCAGGAACACCGTGAGCCTGCGCGCCTCGCTCGCGCCAATGTCCGCGTGCTTGGCCTTGACCAACAGGACTGATATGAACGTTTTACCAGCTCCTGCGCGCTTGGCCCAGATTGGCGTTGCTTGTCACGGTGGCTTGTCACGGTGACCTGGCCAAAGGCATGGACACGTTTTGCATCAGTGCTGTCATCTTTGTCTTGTTGCAGTGTTCTGCAGTAGTTCCAGCTGCAGGTGAGCGCAATGCCAGCACACCTGTGTCGAGGTAGGCAATCACCTGCGAGCAAAGGTGTATAAGTGAGTGTTTGACGATGCAGTGCTCAGCAATGCTCTCAAAAACTGTTGGAAATATGTCCTACAGCACTCAGCAGTCGCACACACGTTCTGCTGCTTGGCCTGCTCATACAGCTCCAGCTGATAGCACCGCGGCCGCAGGGCATTGTGCGTGGGCTGCTCAACCGCTGGCGCCATGCCTTCGGGCGCCCCGCCAATGACGCTAGTTCCAGTGGAGTATCATGGTGCGGAGACCAAGAGACTGGGTGCGTCTCTAAAAAGGTTCACCGCCTGGCGGTCACCCAATGCTTTACCCACAGCCACCCTTTGAAGGACTGGATGATCTACCACTCCATGGATGATCTGCCAATAATCTGCCACTTGCACTGCATGTCGAACGCATCCGACCCATTGTCGCCACTATCCCAGCAGTCCAGGTGCCTGTGTGACCAAGGCGCTCTTGAAAGCGAGCTCTGGCTTGAAAGAGTGTTTTGAAGTGGCACAGCTGTGCAAACCAGTTTGGTAAAGAGAGGAGGGAATACAGCCAGGTGCCAGGTCAAAGGCATCATTCATTACTGGCGGCATTGGATTCATATGCACACGATACAGCTCCGCAGCACTCGTCCAAACCGGACCAGACAACATGGCGGACCTGGTATGGACTCTTGACCCACGCAGTGATGGCAAACAGCAGTGATCCCTGGGGACAAAACCTATCCTACCCCAGCGCGTGGAAAGCAGCACGCACCACACTAGAACCAGCGACCAGCGAAGCAAGCAAACCACAGCTCCAACGGATGAACATACAGCGCACGCCGCAGCACCGCAGCGCTCCTAGTTGTGCGGCATTCTACAGCGCAGAGCGCGAGGCAGCACCCCTTTGCACACGCTGCCCTCTCCTCCCGCACGCCCCAAATACTTTACGAAGCTCCCCTGCTCATCCCAGTGCAGACACACGCAACACTTACTCCAGGCGCCTCACACATCCTCCCATCTGCTAGCCCCTGACCCCTTCCCTCCTGAAGGCCACGCACATACCACACGTTTCCCCATTAACGCCCGAAAAGAGACGTGTCTTGGGTCGGCAGGCGCACACGCGCAAGCCTGCACTGGCCCAGAAAAAATGGATGGCGAGCGCACGGTGCAGTGGCCGTGCACAGCAGCCCCGCTCCTCGTCATCAATGGTAAGCTGACACGAGGATCGACAAGACAATCATTCACCATTTGGCTACCACTCACAGCTGCTATCCCTCACTGCAGCTGCAACACATCTATTGCAGTGCACCACCAATTATGGGCAAAGCGGCAGCGCTCGCTAAACTTCGTCCAAGCAGTGCGTCCTGCGCACCAAGGGCGCCCTTGCCAAAATCCAAACTCCCGCACACAGACAAACAGCCCCGCACCCATGCCAGCACGAAGGCGCGAGGTGTGGAAACAGAGCGCTCTGCGGTGTCAGCAGTCAGCGTGCCGCACCGCCGGTCCAAGCTTGCATGCAGCCTGGTGCTACCCCGCAAAGACGGGCCACGCCCACGTTCCTACATGCAAAGCCTCACGCTGGCAGATCCGCTCGGGCTTCGCGAGCGCTCGTGCACCGCCACCGAGGCGAGCCGCCGCAACGGCCAGCCACGCGTCACGCCGGTGGCTCAACCGCGAGCGGCCTAGCACTTACGCTGCGCGTTCTGCTGCAGCGCCTGCGCGGCGACCATGCGGTCCAGCTCCTCGCGCGCGCCAACCGCCTCCAGCTCCTGCGGCCCCAGGAACATGCCCCAGGGCACGCCGCCGTACTTCTCGCTATGGTGCAGCTGGTGCGCGACCGCCACGCGCCGCAGGTACGGCACTTGCGCGATTGGGCCCACCTGCGCGCCCCAGGCGGCATCGGTGTGAGGCCACCTCCATAAGAGGCCTGCCATGGCGCATAGCATCGCCCTGACAAGCCCTGACAAGCGGAACTGCAATCATGCAAGCCAATGGCTGCAGGGCGCCGTGCACCAGGGTCAGGGTGCGGCAGCATGGCCAACATGCAGCAGGCACACAGTGCCGCATGGGCACTATCCAGCGGTGTGTGTGTGCAGAAGCAGCAAAAAGGTTTTCTAGCAGCGCGACAGCGTGCGCAATCACATGGTTGGTTAACGCGCAACCTCGCCCAGCAGGCGCACCGGGAAGCGCCGGTGCACCAGGCCGTCGTGGATGAACATGTACATGATGCCAAACAGCGTGATGCCCAGCCCCGCGCCGAACGCCACGCCGCCCAGCAGCGTCGGCGTTACAAAGCCGTACAGGCACAGCGCCATGGCCGGGATGGCGTTCACGACCGCATACACGTCGTTTGCCTCAAACGGGCCCACGCGCGGCACGTGGTGCGACTTGTGCAGCGCCCAGCCGGGCAGGTAGTCGTGCCACAGCACCTTGTGCGCCCAGCGAGCCCACATCTCCATGCCCACCTGCGCGCGCAGTAAGCGCTTGGCGCCAGGCACGCGCGCAGAGCCTACGCACGCGCATGGTGCAGCTTTTTGCAGCACCACACCTTTCCCCGAAAAAATTCCCGTCTAGGAACTCTGTGCTCACTTTCTGCCCATACGGCAGACTGTGCCAGCGACCTAGATCACCCACACACAGAAGCAATCAAAGCAACGTCGTCGGCAGCTGGGGCAGCTCACCACGCCGCCGACTGTGAGCAGCAACGTGGCCACGGCCTCCAGCGTCGGAAAGTCCGCGCCGTCCCGCACGTGCCAGCTGAACCTGTAGTGTACCGCCGCAATCGCCAGCGCTGTCACGCCTATAGACGCGGCGATGGCAGACACTTTGTACGTCATCTGTTCCCTGTTCCCCATGCGCACGTTTCTCAGCGCCACCGCCCAAGCTGCTTCCCATCTGGTTCAGCGCCTGCCGGGACTGCCTGCAACGCCATGCACTGCTTTGGCAGTAGTATGAGCGGGGACGCAGGGAGAGTCGGCGCAGCACGTAGCGCCACACTGCCCTACTTGGTGTCGTGCTGCCTGAAGTATGCGCAAACCACCGGATGCAAAACATCCCTACAGACATTCTGCTGTAGCAGGCCAGCGCAGACGCGCCTAGCACGGCTTTTCTGACGCTCCAGACGCCGAGCAGCGAGCTCGTCCACGACGTCCTTCACGCCAGACACGCCGGGCACGCCAGGCGCCACAGCGTCAAGCGCCTCCAGCGCATCACGCACCGCTGTCTCCGCCGCCACTGGCAGGTGCACATCTGAAACCGCTCGGCACACCTGCACAGCACAGAAGAGGTGGGTGAGCCGAGCGCACGCCCGCAAGTCATATTCACTACTGACGGCTGTCGTTGCCACAAAGCAAACCGCTGCAGTTGCTACAGAAACTGCACCGCGCTACTCACAGTGCAGCACAGGCACGCTGCTAGTCATGCATACTATCACAAGCACTGCGTCGGTGCGCGCGCAAGTGCATTCAAATCTGAACTCACAGCCAATCAAGGCCCAAGAGCGCAAGTATGTCGCAGATACAGACAACCGGCAAAAGCTGTATGTAGCCGTGCAGAGGAGCGCAAAGCAGCAACTGCGCGTGCCACAAACAAAGTACGCGCGTCCTACAAACACACTCCCCACTGCTCAGACACCCCCCAGCAGGCGCACAGCCTCCTCGTTCAACGCGCATGCTCACCAGGGCTGCCAACCGCCTGGTCCCTCGGCCACGGCACCCAGCAGAGCCGTTGCTGAAGGGCCGATGCCGCGAGACCCCGGGCCGCAGCGGACCTCCCGCTGCAGCCTTGCTGGGCAGCGGGCTGTGTGCAGAGTAGCATGCATCAGCCAAGTGGCGTGTGCCTGGCACGCCCATGCTGCCAGAGCCGGCCTGGAGAGCCAGCCAAACCGTGGCGGTGCTCTCGGCCTACGTGGGGGATAGTCGTGGTCTGGATGGACCTTAATGTTTGTTTATACCGGCAAGTCGGAAGTATAGGCCTGTCGTGGCTCCTTATCCGTGGCTGGCTCTGGCACTGGAAGCCATGACCCTAATTATACACGAAACCGTTACCGTAGACCAGCGGGATTTCTAGTGCTACGCGAAATCGGCCAGGGCACTACTTGACGGATGTGTTTGTCTTCGAGTTCCTGCGCGGTTGAGATGCCTGTGCGCCCTTTGCACACTGACTCTCTGTGTGTTGCACCGTGCTTGATTTCAAGAAGCCACCAGAACACTTGAGCGGTGACATACTGCAATCTTGTCTGCATAGCCAAGGTTGACTTGCTATGCGATGAGTAGCATGCCACAGGACGCTGCCCTATGCAGGGCTGCGCCCATAACAGCCCCAGCTGGCTGTTGCACGGATGCAGGCACTCAACTGCACTCAACGTACTGCCAAATAGCCTCCCTCGCAGTCCGGTGGTTTGATCCTCTTGCGATTAGTAAGCACACTCAATAAGCTTTGTACGCCTTTTCTTCCTATACGAGCTATCGCCCTTTGACACCTGGAGAAGGGACGAGGAAGCCTCCAAAGGCTGTGTCGCAGTTGGGGGCAGAGCCGGCCTTCCCTTTGTCACTGTAAGGGACCTCATAACCCTCCCTCGACCCTTGCTAGCTATCGGCCATCAGCTCAGCAACGCAAAAGGAGTGCGCAAGGAACGTAGTGGTAGCTCAGAGCTGAAAGGGAGGGGACCATCAGGCGAGGTGGCGCACCAGACTCACCGATGCTTGGGCCCTCGCTGGCATTTGAAGGGGCCCTCACGCAACGCACGCCGAGCGCGGCACTCCGGGGCCAATGTGCGCCGCTGCGGGTGCGTTGTCTGCCTGCCGGTCTAGCCAGGGCCCCCCGGGCGCCAGCCTGCTTGCTTGAGAGAGGCCTGTGGGCAGCGCGGGGATGCGCCTTGCTGTGACGGGCATGCGAGGCGGCAGGGTGCCCGTGTTGGTCATTGTCTGGCGCCGACCAGCCCCTGTGCACTTCATATAGCCATACAGCAGGGCAGCCTCGCGGCCTGCGCGTTTGCCCAACGTGAGGCGATTTCGGCCAGACCGGGGAAGGCTCAGAGCCGGCGGAAGATCAGTGGCCGACTGCAGGCGCCCAGCCCAGCTGCAGCAGGCTCAAGAAGGCTCTCGCTGCAAAGGTGCAGCGCCTGCGCCGAGCGCAGCCTGTGGAGTTTCCGCTGGCCCGGGTCTTGCGCACGACCGGCAGAGGGCGCCGGGAGAGGATGGGGCGGAGCCTGCTGTGCGCAGGCCAGCGCCGTCCCCCGGCGGCCGCCTGTCTGACGGCGCGGCGCGCGCAGGGCGCTGCGCGGCCCGCGCAGCGGCGCAGCCTGAGCCGGCCGCGGCCGGACTGGGACGTGCCGGCGGCCGCCGCCGCGGCGGCTGAGGCGGCGCTGGTCGCGCGGCGCGCGTCGTCGGCAGAGGCCGCGGCCACCGCGCCGGACCACGCGGTGGACACGCCGCCGACGCCCGGCACGGCCACGACCGCCTACAACATCGTCTTTGTCACGTCCGAGGCGCGCGCCTGCCTGGCACGCGCCTCGCAGGATCCGGCGCGTGGGCCGCGCGGCGGCGTGCGCGCAGCCGGCGCAGACGCTGTGCCTCCAGCTCCCCGCAGGACGAGCGGGAGGCGGGCCGGTGCTTCTGACTCTGTATGTCCGCCGTGGTGCCCAGGTCTGCTGCAGCGGAGCTGGTGCAGTCAGAGTCCACAGGCATACCCAGTTGCAGCTGCCCCTCCCGAGCCGGCACCTGCATGGACACCCAAGTCACCTGGGGCTGACATGAGGGCTCCATAAGCAGATTGGCCTACCACCAGCGATGGCGAGCGTCGATGCGAACAGCATGCACACAGGCCCGCCCCGCAGGTGGCGCCCTGGAGCAAGACGGGCGGCCTGGGCGACGTGTGCGGCTCGCTGCCGCCCGCGCTGGCGTCGCGCGGGCACCGCGTGATGGTCGTCGCGCCACGCTACGCGGCCTACCCGGAGGCCACCGACACGGGGGTGCGCGCGGCCTCGGCGCCGGCTGTCGGGGCTGCAGCTGTGTTGCCGTGCTTGTGCCTCACCCGCCTGGCGGAGCAGACTCCCGGGGCGGGGGTCATGGTCCTTGGGGGTGCCGTGCCTTTGGCTCACAAATGCTCACCGCTGAGGGCGGCGCCCGCAGAAGCGCATAGAGGTGCTGGGCGCGGAGGTGGGCTTCTTCCACGCGCACATCAAGGGCGTCGACTTCGTGCGCCGGCCCGCCCGCGGCCCCGCCGCCGCCCAGTGCATGACTGCGCGGACTGCGCGATCAGCGTTCCTGTCCATGCACTGGCACGGCATCCAGGAGCGGCCGCCGCATTCGGACGTCTTTCGTTCCTCAAAACATCTACTTCTTGAAAGAGCGGCCAAACTAAGCGACACCTCGGCTTGACTGTGTCAGGAGACGGCGTCGTCCTAAAAAAACAAAGGTGTCCCTCGCGCCTGCACTGCCAGAGCACATGGGAGGACGGGGCGCGCCGCGCGCTGCGCAGGTGTTTGTCGACCACGCGTCGTACCAGCGCGTGGGCGGCCTGTACGCGGACGCGTTTGGCGTGTACGGCGACAACCAGTTCCGCTACGCGCTGCTGTGCCTGGCCGGCCTGGAGGCGCCGCTGCACCTGAGCCTGGCCGGGCGGCCATACGGGCAGGACTGCGTGTTCATCGCCAACGACTGGCACGCCTCGCTCGTGCCCGTCTACCTGGTCGCCAAGTACCGCCCGGCCGGCGTGTACGCGGACGCGCGATCAATTCTAGCCATCCACAACCTGCGCCACCAGGGGGTGTTCCCGCCGGGCTCGTACGCGGCGCTGGGCCTGCCGGGCGGCTGGTACGGCGCGCTGGAGTGGCAGTACCCGCCGCACATGCGTCAGGGCAGCTACGAGGAGGAGGGCCGCGCGGTCAACACGCTCAAGGCGCGCGCCGCGCCGCCCCCAGGGCTGCCCCGAGTCGCGCAGCCGGGTGCGCTGTGTGATGCAGGTGTCGCACATCGGTGGCGCTGCGGCGTGCACCCAGTCAGGTGGCCGCTAACTGCGGGCGCCAGCGGGTATTGGAACGCGTGCAGAGCTGCATGCGGCGGTCGCAGCCCTGGCAGGGCGCCCTGCCAGTGCTCGTCAGGGGCCTGGGGATCAGGTGTCATCGAGCCGCGAACACAGGTGAAAGGCAGCAGGGCGGCCCGCACGCGCGCGCGGCGTCCCGCCGCGCAGCGTGCGCCGCGCTTACGCGCGGGCGGCGGGCGCGCAGGCGGGCATCAGCACGGCGGACCGCGTGGTGACGGTCAGCCCGGGGTACGCGTGGGAGATCCAGACGCCTGAGGGCGGCTGGGGCATGGAGGGGTTGCTGGGCGGGCGCGCGTACGCGCTGAATGGCGTGCTGAACGGCATCGACGGCACCGAGTGGAGCCCTGAGAGCGACCCGCACCTGCCGCGCCGCTACGGCCGCAGCAACTTCAGCCGCGGCAAGGCCGAGTGCAAGGCCGCGCTGCAGGCGGAGCTCGGGCTGCCGCTGCGCCCCGAGGCGCGCCGCGCCACGCCCCCCCGGCCTTGCTGCGCGTCGTGTGCGGGCGGCCTGCCGTTGCCCCCGCCAGCTGAGCTGCGACGGCGGCCATGGCCCGGTGCCATGGTCTCGTGCGCGGCCGCGCACGCTGAGGATTGAGGATGGGACATGCGCGAGCGGGCAGGGCGGGGACATGGCGGCCGCAGCGAGCGAGCGCCGCGGCGCCTGCAAGGCCGCGCTCCCCGGATGGCCCCCGGGGCGCTGCGCGCGCTCTGGCAGCCTGGTGCTCGCGCGCGCCTGACGGCCCGGCGGCGGCGGCGCAGGCGCCGCTCATCGGCTTCATCGGCCGGCTGGACTTCCAGAAGGGCGCGGACCTGGTGCTGGCGGTCGTGCCCTGGCTCATGCAGCAGGGCGTGCAGCTGGTCTGCCTCGGCACCGGCGACCCGGGCCTGGAGGCGCGCGGCCGCCCGCGGGCCCGCCGCGCTCCTGCCCCCGCGGGGTGCCTGCCTGTCGTGCGCCGGCCGCCGCCTGCAGCGCCGGCAGGCCTGGAGGCACGCTGCGTGCGCGCGCCGCAGGGCCGCCACTGGCCGGCATTGCTGTGAGGGGCTGCGCATGCGCGGGCCGGGCTGCCAGGGGCGCGGCGCCGCGGCGCAGGCGGGCATGCGGTGGATGGAGAGCAGCTACCCGGAGGCCGCGCGGGGGTGGGTCGGCTTCAACGTGCCCATGTCGCACAAGATCACCGCGGCCGCCGACCTGCTGCTCATGCCCAGCCGCTTTGAGCCGTGCGGGCTGAACCAGCTGTACGCGATGGCGTACGGCACGGTGCCCGTCGCGCACGCGACCGGCGGCCTGCGCGACACCGTGCTGCCGTTCGACCCGTGGGAGGGTGCGCCACGGCGCCGCCCGCCCCGCGGCCGTGCCCCGGCACGTCGGGCGGCCTGTGCGACTCAGGGCAGGCTCTCTGTTACCGCGTGCACTGGTTGCGTCGCGCGTGAGCTTGGGGGCCTGCGCGTGGCTGCGCTGCCATGCGACCTCTAGAACGGCGTGTGCGGGCGCCCGTGTTGAAGCGCGTGCAGGGTGAGGCCTTGGTGGCAGCGGCAGGCCGCGCAGGCAGTCTCACCTGACAGCCGGCCCGCGGTCCGTGAAAGGTCAGACTCCTTGCGCCGCCGTGGCTGGCTGCCAGGACCGCCATGCTCCCGCACTCCTGCGGTGGCGCGTTTTGAGCTCGTCACAGTGGCGACATGTGAAGCTTCGCGCCAGGCTCAGGCTCAGCATGGTGCCCCCGGGCGCGGCGCAGGCACGGGCACGGGCTGGACGTTCTCGCCGTGCACGGCGGAGGCGTTCCAGGGCGCGCTGGAGACCGCGCTGGCCACGCTGCGCGAGCACCCGGACTCCTTCCGCGCGCTGCAGCTGCGCGGCATGGAGCGCGACAGCAGCTGGGACGCGGCCGCGCAGCAGTACGAGCAAATCTTCGCCTGGGCCAAGTACGACCAGCCGTACGCAAAGTAGAACAGCCCCCTTTCCAGCGCGGGGGGCCAGGGCCGTGCCGCTGTGCGCCACAGCAGCATGCATGGACTCCACACCGTGGAGCTCGGGCGCACGGCCGACTCGGGAACCCACGCGAATTGACTGATCGTGCAGCGTGTCGCAGCAGACAGCTGCGGTGCTGCCGCGCGCCGCGCCCCGCCTGCAGTGCGCCGGCACTGCGCGGCAGGAGGAGGGCCGGGTTGGTGGCAGCACAGGCAGCTGTCTGCAGGCTCTGCAAGTGATGACCCGCTCGTGAACGTTTGTATTGCGCGCCGCTGTCCTGGGTGACACCCACTGCAACGTGATATGCGCGGGTGCGACCATGTCTGCCAGCACCACGTCTGTAGCATGCGCTGTCGCGCAGCCCCTGCCAGTCCAAAGATGCCGAGCGGGAGCACTGTGGCATAGTTGCAATGACACTAATGGAATGACATGTGCTGCTGTAAAAGGCAGCTGTTGTGAAGCTGATGGTCTCATTTGCTTCAGTGCCCGCAGGTACAGTGTCCCCAGCACCGACAGCACAGTGTTCTGGTGTCTTTGCTGGATCAGAATCCGCAAGCATGGCCCTCCAGAGGTGACGCGGCCCACGGCGTCGCAGCGCGCCCGCCGCCCCCCGGGGCTTCACAGCGTGGCGTCGCTGCTGACCGGGCTCGCCAGCCGCTGCCACCTGCACACGCAGACGCTCAAGGCCTGTCTTCACTCCTGCCCCGTCATCAGGCCTTGCCTCTTGATCTGAAATGCATGCAGCCTGCAGCTCCCGCTCCATGGACCTCAAGCACCCCGCATTGGAACAACCACATATGGGGACGGCGCACATCAGCAAGCGTTGAGGCCTCAAAAGGCGACAAGCGGGCAGCGCACCTGTTGCACGGTAGAGGCATGGCCCGCCGAGGCGGCAATGCACGCCTGCACGCCTGCGGCGCCCTCCTGCCGCTCACGTGAGGCGCATATAACCATGTGGCGGAGCTGTCACGCCTGCGGCGGCTGGCCGCTCGCCCCGGCGCCCGCATGCCGCGCGAAGAAGGTCGGGGCCAGCTCCGGCAGCCAGGCCGCATCGATGACAGTCACCTGCGGGCAAGCCCCTCCACGCGTCTGCGCTGCTCGGACTGCCAAGGATGGGGTGCAAGGTGCGGCGCAAAGAGAAAACACGTGTGGACCTGGGGCGCAGGTGCCTTGCGCCCGGGGAAGGGACCGTGGGGGCCGTTGCGGTGCACGCATGCCCTGCAGGACAGGACATGCCGCCCGCCACAGGCGCAGCTTGAAGGCTCGCTGACAGACGCGTGGACGTCAGCAGCATGAGCGACGGCCCCAAAATGCTATGAAAATTCAAACACAGCAACACGAAGCGCGGGCACAGGGCACCAGGCCGCGGACGCGCCTGCCGGGCGTAGTCGCGCGTCGTGCGCAGCAGCTCGTCGAACACGATGCACGGCGGCCGCTCGCCGCACAGCACCGAGGACGGGTGCAGCGCCACCGCCTGGCCCGTCGCCAGCACCCTGTAGCCGCCTGCGCGCGGCCCGGGCCCGCGTGTGCCAGCGCGCCTGCGAGCGCGCGCTCTGCCAAGGTCCAGGCGGGCGCCCGCCTGTCCTGCAGAGCCGGGCCGGGCCAGCGGGCGCCGCGCTGCTTGCGCGCGCCGCTGCGCATATGGGCACACCCTCACTCGCGCTCTTTGCATGCGCGCTCGCGATCCTCGCGCTCCGCCAGGCATAGCTAGCGCAGGGTGCAGATGACAGCAGACCTGCCACAGCACAGCAGAGCCGGCACAGACGCTGGCAAGCCTGGACGAGGGCGCGCGCGCGCGCGCACCACCGGGCACGGCCGCCGCGGCGTGCGGGAACAGGCCGGCGACAAGCGCGCGGCGCAGCGCGTCCGGCGCGTCCGGCGCGCCCGGCGCGCCGCCCGGCGGCAGGCCCAGCGCGGCCAGCTGGCGGGCCAGCTGCCGCCGGATGTCGGCCGCGCGGCGCAGCGCGCGCGCCGCCACGTGGTGCTCCGCGCACCAGCGGCCGCGCGCCGCCCTGTCCACCTGCGCGCGCACATGCGCGTCTGCGCGCACGCGCCGGGGCCAGCTGCGCGCGCCGGGCATCCGGCGGCGGGGCCGAGCAGCGGAGCCGCTGGCCGCTGCCGTCGGCCGCGCGGCGCGGCGGCTGTGCCCGCGCCGCCCGCGGCCGAGCGCGCCAGCCGCACTCGCGCATGGCATCCCTGTGCCCTCGCCGCACGGCCTGCTCCCCACCAGGCTGCAGCAGCTCCTGGCCGGCCTCGCCAACGCAGCATGAAGCAGTCCCGTGGCAGCCGTGGTCTCCTCGCGCGCAACCGAGCGCGTGCGCCGGCTGCTGCTGGACGCAGCACCGTCGCACAGGACCACAGCGGCTGACCGCGCCTAGCGGCGCTGCGCGTGTGCGAGCGCGCCCGGGCGCCGGGCAGCGCAGCGCCGCGGGAGGGCGCGCCTGCTGGTACGCCTGGAACACGTTGAGCAGCGTCAGGTGGTCGCCGAGCGGCGACACGAAGCGCCGCCGCGCCGCCGCGGCCGCGTCGCGCTTCTGCCTGCGCGCGCGCGCGCGCGCGCGCGTCGCCGTCCGGCCAGGTCGCCGCGCCGGCGGCCCCAGGGGCTCGCGCAACTCGCATCATTGCGTCCCTTTGTAGTTGCCCTCGTAACATGCGTGCAGCCTTCATGGACCAGTAGGAGCTCGTGGGTGTGGAACAAAAAGGGGAGCTGGCAGGGGGTGGAGGGGCGCGCCCTGGGTTGGCGAACACGGGGTCCGAGGACGCCATGGCGACGACGGTCAGCGCGTCCTCACCGCAGCCGGCCGCCGCGCCGGCCAGCAGCACCTGCGCGGGGCGCGCCGGCTCGAGGCTCGTGCACGGAGGAGACATGGCGGCGAGGGCGCAGGCGGCGGCGCGACCCATGAGGCGCCCTGCTGGCGCCGGACGGCAGCGCCGAGCGCCGGACGCGCCGTGACCAAACGTCGCAGCGCCAGGCGATCAGGCCGGCTGAGGCGCTCCTAGGGGACATGCTCTCGCTCGTGCAACACCCGAGGAGGTGCGGCCCGCTGCCCCGCCCGGCGGGGCCGCGCCTTGGCGAGCGCGGGCTCCACGGGCAGGCGCGCCATGCGGGCACCCAGCGGCTCGGTCAGACGGCCGTCGCCGCCCAGCGCGCCGAGCGCGAGCAGCAGCTCCAGCGCGCGCACGAGCGCGCCCGCCGGCGGCGCGTCCATGAAGTCGAATGCCTGCGAGGCCGGCCCGGTCGCCCGTGCGTCCGTGTCGTCCCACCCCAAGCGCCCGCGCCAGGCGCGTAGCAGCCGGCCCGCAACAACTGTTTTTGACAGCACTTTGAAAATGAGGCTTGCAGCCGATGCATGGCGGATGCGTGCTGACTGTTGCGGCTCGCCGCACATCACTCAACGGGCCTTAATCCGACCCAACGGGCTCGGATCCCCCTGTGATATGTAATAGAGACCCACGTGCAGACCTGAGACTGATTGGCCTAAGGCTGCAGCGCCCTGCATGGGGCACCTGCAGGTCGCGCACGCCCAGCGCCAGCAGCTGCAGCGACACGCCCGCCAGCGGCGCGCGCCGGATCTCCGGCTCGGCCGTGGCCGGCAGCGCGCGGAAGGCGGCCTCAGTGAACAGGCGGAACGCCTTGCCGGGCGCCTCGCGACCTGCGGCCCGCCGCCGTCAGCACGCCCGCCAAGAGCAGCCCCCATTCGCTGCATGGAGCTCCGGCGGTGAAGAGCATGAAAGAGCATTATCCAGTGTGACCAGTGTGAGTTCAGCCCGTAGCTGACGCCATGGGGGCCCTCCTCAGCAAGCGGCTCTCGGTGAGTGCCAGCCCCGCATGCTGCCCGCACGCAGCCGCGGGGCGAGCGGCTGGCCGCCAAGCAGGGGCGCGCACCCGCGCGCCCGCTGCGCTGGCGCGCCTGCGCCTGCGAGACCGGGACCACCTGCGCCGCCGCACGGTTGACGCGTCTACGGCTGGGCGGCGCACGCGCGCTGCAGGGGCGGCCCGGGCGTCTCCCAGGCGCTGACGGGTCAGCGCCAGCAGGGGACATAGAAGTGCCCATGCACAGCAGGCCGACCCTGCCAGGCTGTGACATGCGCGGTGCACGTGCAGCACTCCGAGCGCGCAGGATGCCGGGCACGAGCGCGGCGATGCGGCCGAGGTGAGAGCGTGCGCAGCAGAATACCCCCAGGTCAGGGGTGCGTCGCAGGGCCGGCCGCATCACCGGCGGCCGCCCGGGCGCGCCGCGCAGGGCGCCCGCTGAGCGACCGCACATGCGTGAGCGGCCGGGGTGCCTGCACGGGCATGCAGGCCGGCCGGCGCGCCGCCGGGGCACCGCGCCGCGCCTGCAGCGAGTCGGAGCCCAGGCGCGCGTTGTAGCTGCGCGCCTTCACGAAGCCGGGGTCCACCACATAGCGCACGCCGGGGATCGTGATCGACGTCTCCGCGATGTTGGTGGCCAGGACCACCTGCCGGGGTCAGGGTCTGGGCTTGCAAAACTCCCGGCACCTATTAAGCATGTGGCGCGCGAAAGGCGCCTGTCGAAGCCTGCCCTGGGTGGCGGGCAGGCGGCACGCGTGTGGCGCCAGCGTGACGCGTGCAGCTTTCCCTGCGACAGACCCCTTGGCATGGGCCTGATGCAAGGGCGCGCTGCGTCAAGCGCCAGAGTGCGCGCGCATGCCCCAGGCGGTGCCCATCCCCGGCACGCAGCTCGCGCCATTCCAAAGCCCGGCCAAGCACAGCTTGCCGCACGGCACCGCCAGGCAACACGCGGCCGGGGGGGCCGGGGGGCACCTTGCGGGCGCCGGCGGGCGCTGGCTCGAACACGCGCGCCTGCGCCTCCGCCGGCAGCGCCGCG
>JAABUO010004536.1_pt1 | contig 16362 bp, 24 predicted proteins | sample 5559291 | NCBI WGS metagenome assembly JAABUO01 (sample SAMN10711878, study PRJNA513372) | rock metagenome | isolation source: Antarctica rocks | place: Antarctica: Victoria Land, Finger Mt sud
CTCTGGTGGTACATCAAATGATGCAGGCAGCATGCAGCAAAGCAGCTTCTGCCAGACATGCCGACCCTGCCTTGTACATGAGCTGACACATGTCCTTCAACACTGGTGGAACTTTTGCCTGCAGGTTGGTATACCAGGCATCATCGCAAGCTTTGACAGCCAAGATAGCATGGGCAAGGTGGGTGTGGCCTCCCTGCGGCCTGCAGCTCAGCGCAATGCCGTGCAAGAGCTGATGTTGGGAGACCAGGACCTGAAGCAAGCAGCTGAGGTCATCCTGGGCAGGCTGGACATTGCCGACCTGGTGGGAGGCGCTAATGTGCAGCAGAAAGCAGCTGCGGTATGTGCCATTGCTGCTATCACTTGTTACTCAGTACAGCCGAGAACACTTGTATGGAAATTGCTAGTGTCTGGCAAAAGTATTCATGCAGCTTGCAAAGGCTCTTTGCGTCATGCAGTCTGATGCTGTTATATGTGGCTCACTGTAGACACATGGGCATACCCTGCTGACACGACCATCCCAGTGTGAGTATCAAGGCCATAGTCTAATGCTTTGGGCAACTTCAGGCCATGCCAGTCCAAGCCATTCCAATTGTGCACTCTTGACAGACTGTTGTGTTTGTGTGCAGATACAAGAGCACCTTGAGGATGCTGAGATTGTAGAGCGCCTAAAGTCAGTACGCAAGTATGCCAAAGCCACAAATGGCGCAGCACCATTCCCTCTTCCTCCTCAGCAACCAGCGCCGTTGTCACCAGACTATGGGTACCCGTTGAGATCTTGGATAGATGAAACAAATGAGATTTTGATTTCATGATGTAGTTTTGATAGACAGTTTGCAAGTGCCGTACACATTATATGATACCTATCAATTACAGGTGCCTTGCTAAAGCCTATCCCATCTGAGGCATGCCCCCTGTAATCGACAGCAGGCTTCTGCGTCTGCTGGACAGTATGCTGTGCACGATACGCAATGAATGACAGTGTATGCAAGATACTGCCAAGTTAGAGCTGACCTAGCTCAGAGCACATTTTTTTGTTTTGATATGCAACACAGTGACACAATATCTCAGTGAATGTACTAACCTTTAAGGTGGGCAGCTATAGCTCCGTCCCAATGAATGCTAATGGGTGTTCCAACGCTTGCAGTTCGTCCACAGCAAAGCCAGATGTCTGGCATTGTTGAGTACTGGAGTACACACCAAGTGTTGCTTGTATCGTGCCTAGCCGCCTTTGCTCAAATGCAATCTGGCCATGCACTTTGATGACCTTCAAGCGTTTCCGGCCAAACGCAGATATGCATGGAGTGCTCATGCGCACCTTTTGCGAGCACAAGAGAACATGCATGTGTCATATGATCTACAATGCATATAAGTTCACGCAGGGGACACATCAGCGCATGAAGGTTTGTGGATGGTCGTATGAAGGTACTACAGCATGCATGCATCATGTGACTGCAGAAGTTACAATTTTGGCAGACTCAGGCTAGACAGGTGCACCCAGACGTGCAGAGCCTGACAGTTCGTACTGTCTCACCAACAAAGCAATGCTACCAACCTGTGTTGAGTTGTCTGATGCTTGTGAATTGTTCTCAATGCCTGCTAAAGTCTGACCAAGTATTAAGCTGACAGCAAGTCTGATTGGGTTCACGCAAGATCTAAATGCTTGCCAAAGGACAACTATCAAGCATTTGAGTATCGCTAGACATGATGCAGCAATTGCTGCCACAAACAGTGTATTTGAAAGGAAAAGGCCATGGCTAGGTTTGTTGCCTAGTGAAAACAGTACAGAGTTTAGAATCACAGTGGGAACACTCTGCAACACTGCAGCAATCAGGTTGTGCATGCTTTCATACCCTTCCAGGTCTACCCATTGCAAACCAAAGTAATGACATCTATGTAACGACCCAAAACACACAACAGCAGCCAAGTTTCTTGGACGCGACCATCGAAACCCAGACAATCCTGCAAGTTGTTTTGCACAATTGAACACTTGCCTCACAAAAGCAAGCGTATCCAGCACCAGGACAATGGGAATCATCAAAGGACTGAAAACAACAGCTGCCCCAAGGATAAATGTGAACAATTGAGGCCCTGAGAGGTGATTTTTGAGACCGGCAAACTTGTAAAGACCATGAAACAACACTACAGCTCCTGTTGTTGCAAAGTGAACAAGAAATATGGTCATCAGGACACCTCCTGGCCATGTGCCCCACACTTGAGCTAGTACAACAATGCTTGTCACCAGGTCATAATAGTAAAATGCTAGCATACCCAATCCAGAAAATGTCCTATACACTTGGCCACTTGTTGCCCAGAAAGCAGGACACTTGGCAAGCAAGTTCACTTTAGACTTAACTGAGTCATGACCCTTCAAAACACATTGCGCACATATGTACACAGCTACGACGGTCAGGCAGCATGCACCAAATACCAGCCAAGCAATCAGCAAAACCTTTCTTGAGCCATGGTTAGCACAAATATCTCGGACAGACGCTAGCTGATTATTTGAAAACTGCAGACCATCTCTCACCTGGAAGCTAAACTCTCTGATGAGGGCTGTGTAAACGTCTTTTTTAGAGAACTGAACCTCATCAGCATAATTTTCATTTACTAGTTGGGCATCAGGAAGGCTTTGTGCCAGCGTCGGTAAAAGCGCCAATGATTGACCAGTGACATCGGTGTCATATAAGTTCTTCTTGAGACACAGTTGTTGCCTCCAGCTTGTCAAGGCCACAGACCCCTGCCAGACGCTGCCAACGTTCAAGAAAGAGACATGGGACAGAAAGCCATCTGCCTGGAGCCAAGACAATGGCACTGGTCCCTCCAAACGATTTTGACTCAAATCAAGGGAGATGAGGTGATCAAGAGCTCCAGCATTGTCTGGCAAACTGCCAGACAAGGAATTATTTGACAGATTGATGATCTTCAGAGGAGCTGAGCTAGTCCACAACTCGTCTAAGCTGGAGTTGAAAGAGCAGGAATCTAAGCTCAGTATAGTCAAATTTATGTTGTTGAAGGATGGTACAGAGCCTTGCAAATGTGTGGAGTGTAAATCCAGCTGTTGCAGAGTTGCAAAGGCATTGGGAGCTGTCCATCCAACAGGCAAGGTACCGCTGAGGCCTGTGTTCCCCAGCAGCAAGTCTTGAAGCCGAGAAAAGCAACTACTGAAGGCCCAGCTCTGAGGCAAAGTGCCTGTGATGTCATTGTCATCAAGATACAGAAGAGTAAGTGTGTGGAAAGCACCAGGGTTGCTCCAGCTGCTGGGGAGAGTTCCACTGATATGGTTTGCTGAGCAATATAGGAAGCCACGCTGCGGCCAAGCATCAACCAAACCCCAGTCCAATGGCAGTTGTCCTGTGAGAGAATTGTGGTCAATTTCTAAAATGTGTAGTTGTTTCATGGCACTGAGCCCAGCTGGGATGGTGCCATGCAAGCGGTTGTTGGACAGGATAAGCTCTTGCAGCGTGAGAGGCCAGCTGCATGGCAGAGGACCTGTCAGCTGATTGTCAGCTAAGCTCAAAAAGAACAGATTTTGAAAAGCGCCTGCTTGCCCCCAGGACGGCGGCACCGATCCTGCACAACACAAACCACTTTGCACAAATGTTGCAATGGTTGATGTACTTGTAGCTGCTTACGCAGAAGCAGATAGCTATTGAAGTAGCTATACACAACATCTCCATCAGACTTCACAACCTCATCATAGTTCTCTACTTTACATTAAAGTCATATGCATCAGACACATTGAACGACATTGGCTTATCACCTGAGATACAATTGCTGCCAATATACAAAGAATTGAGGCGCTGGAACGTTGATGAGCTGGCCCATTGTGGTGAAAGTGTACCAGACAACTGATTGCCTTCTAAAGATAGCTGCACCAAGGTTGTGAATGCTTCTGGGCTTCCCCATGATGAGGGTAATGTGCCTGTCAAAAGCGCCATGATCAGCCAGAGAAATGACCACAGATTTTACTGACCGCAACATGTCCTGACACAATTAGGGCATCTGCCGAGAGGTGTTTGCTTTCCCAGTACTGATTAGCTGCGTGGTGGCCATGCATGATAGGAAGATCATCTCTGTGTGCATTGCAGAAGCATGAGCTGGCTCCATGGTGGCGCAATCACACATGGTGTGGACATACATGAGGAGCAATATGGCGGTGAGTTGTCCCTAAAGCGTACAAAGCGGAGCGCATCATGTAAGGTAAGGCCAGAAAGCATGTAAAGTCAAGATTGTTCTATGCCAGCCAATGCAAAACTCACCATTAAGCTGCAACGCAATAAGATACAATGAAGAAAGAACTGGGAAAGCTCCAGCCCTTCCCCAACCGGCTGGCAATGTGCCTGCAGACAATGGAGTGTTGCGCTGGCATCATGACAATGCAAAGCAGGACATTAAAGCAGGTCTTCATGGGTCCCCTTCCCCCCCATCTCACACTGATCTGCTGCTGCACTGCAATCAAATCCTTGTATTTTGTTGATACCGCATGTGCCCTTATGCTCTGATGCGCAAGGCAAAAGAAAGTGCAATGACATGGATGTGACAAGAGCCAGGTGCACTTGTGACACTGCAATTACTTATGCTCAATGACTTAAGTTGCTGGAACGCTTCTGGGCTGCCCCACGCTTCTGGCAGGGTACCATACAAGATACTAGTGCCAGACACATTGGCTTTTATCTGTAAAAGCTCCAATGCAGGAAATGCATTGTTGCTGCCCCAAGTTGCTGGCAAGACCCCATCAAGATGTGAGCTCGAAATGTTCAGACTGGTCAGTGATCGGAAGGCATCGTCACCTCCCCAGGCATTAGGCAAGGTGCATGCACAATGCAAAAGCCTGAGTCATGTGATAAACAGATGACACACAGGCTGGTGGGTTGCAATGCTTCATGACCGGTTGCCTCGTTTCCAAGTTGTCTAACGCTTGGCCAGCATTTAAGTTGATGTTTTGTGATGATTGTAGGGCGTTCTACTGCCACATCATGCTTTTGCATGGTACAAAGCAGCATAAAAGCAAGTCAAGCAAGTCCATCAACCTACGCATGGTCTCATCTTGCAGCACATGATAGCAGACAATGCAGTTCTGCCTTTGATTGCACATCAGGCTCACCAGAGATGGTGCAGTTCTGAATGACGAGCACTTGCAGCTGTTGGAAGCCATTGCTTCCCCAAGAGGGTGGCCCCAGAGGAATCAACCACTGTTCATCATCAGGCTGACACCACATTGTCTTTGGACAAGATGCGCAATATTGGCTATGCAACGAAATATGTTGAACGTAATGAGCGCACTACCTTGCCATGAGGCAGTGTCAAACCTCTTTGAGATGATTGGCTCAAGACACGCATTGCCACTGGATTGTTGATTGAGCTTCAGAATCATCCGGCATGTTACAATGCTCCATCAGGGGTCTTATTATGCCACAAGTTTGCAGCTGTCAGTGAGGAGAGCTGTGACAAAGTTGCTTGTGGACAGTGATCAACTGTAGTAGCTACTAAAGCACCTGACAGCAAAGTCAGTCCTGGATCATTGGCTCCAAGGTACACAGTTTCCAAAGAAGGCAGGGATCCTCTGCTGCTTCCCCAAGCATCTGGTAATGTGCCGGCAAGAGGCATGTTGTATAGGTCAAGTATAGATAGGGAGGGAAAAGCGCCGGCGATGCCCCAACTGGCTGGCATTGTGCCTGCGTGGGAGTACAGTTCATGCTCCTCACTATGTGCTTCACAAACTTATTGTTGCTGCACTGCTTGATACCCATGATCAAAGGCTGCATCATCAGGAAGCACTAGACTGCAATTGCATTACCAGGGAACCATGCATGCCAGAACAAAGAATGACAATAGCCACGCACAAATTTTAATACTGTGTGTGATGTGTCAATCAATAGACATTTGCCTGCCTAAGTATGTTGCAACCTAGGCTGGAATATTTATGCCACACAGCTGAAGTGCTGCAAGGCTCTCCTCCAGACTGCAGACTCTGCAGGTATGCGTATGTCATAAGTAATACCAACAAGCAGCTGTTGATGCAGCCATACAAGCAATAATCGACGTTAAATATGTATTCCTGGCAACAGACGCTCAGCATGTATAAGTGTGAAGTTGGGAAGAACACCGTTGATGTTACAGCTGACAATGTGAAGTGTCTCCAAGCTTTGAAACTTATTTGAGGTGCCCCACTCTGTTGGCAATGCCCCAGACAGCTTGGTGAAGTTCAGGTGCAGATCTGTCAAAGCTGCATTGCCGCCCCAGGATGCCGGCAAAGACCCTGTGATGGATACATTGTAAAACTGCAAGCTGGATAGAGAAGGAAAGGCACCGCCCTGTGTCCAAGATGTAGGCAGGGTGCCTGCAAGCATGTCACCGCTGTTTGCTGCATTTGCCGGCTGAAGCTATGCAACAAGACCAAGGCTCTAAAGGGCACCAAATTTACCAGACCACAAAGGTCATGTAAGGCTGGTAAGGCAGCAAAGCTCTTCACCTCCCAACACCGATTGGTTGGTACCCACTGAGTAGCTGATAGTCAGGGCTGGAAAATCAGATGTGGTTCAATACCATCCTGACAATCAAAGCAAATTCAATAACTGTCTTACCAGTAATGGTGCAATTATTGAGGACAAGGGTTTCCAGATGCTTAAAAGTGGCAGGCCCGCCCCACCCTGGTGGCAATGGACCCGACACATTCATGTTCCAAATGCCTAGATCGGCGAGGTCAGCAAAGCAGCCATGGCTGCCCCAAGAAGGCGGCAGCGTTCCTGCAGCAGGCACAACTGTGATGAGAACCAACACATCTTCTATCATCTACACTCTCTGCAAGCAAGCAACATCCAAGATGCATGTCTTGTCCAAGCATGCCCGAGCTGTTACCAAAGTATACGCCATGGTAGTCGGAAGCTGATGGGTGTGCCAGCTCGTTTGTGATGAAGCAAGGTGCAGATGAGCAATTCATTGTGGAGGTCATTGTGCAAGAGCTAGGGCCAGTATGTTGATGTACACCCCCTTTGTTGATAATAAACCTGACAACTGACTGACTCTTGGTTCAGCCCCAAGGTACAAAGCAGTCATGGAAGGCATGGAGGACCCATGGCTCCCCCAGGTCGCTGGCAGCATGCCACTGATAGGCAAATCATACAATTGCAGCAGAGAAAGGGCAGGGAAGGCTCCACTGTCCCCCCAACTGGCTGGCAATGTGCCTGCAAAGCTCAGAAGCACATGCTGGCCCCTATGACTCTTGGGGATGACCACAAGGGCAGTGCACGCACAGACAGACCATTGCAGATCATGATCAGACATCTGTGGCGTCAACTCAGTCAAAGTCTAGACGTGCACATGAGCGGCCAAACATGTTTTTTTAGTGTTGTGATGCACAACCTCTGAGGGGTCATCTGAGACTGCAACGGAACACAACAGCTTTGGCTGCATGATGCCTTCTGCTTGGAGGCACTGCTGCATCAAAGCGACTGTGCAAGCGCTCAGGCAGAACCCTCAGCATTTCTCATGCGCAAACAGTGTGCATGCACTGGACCAAGGTATGGCTTGCCTGTTGCAAAGATCACAACACCCACTGTTTGCTTCTCTTGCAAGCCCCATACCAGAAGCAAGCCAATGAGGTTTGGCATGGCGTAAGCTGATGTGACCAGATTCTGTGGTGTTGTCACTAGGCAGTATGCAGACCAAGCATATGCAGTCATGACAATGTGTCACAGCCTGACAATGGTGTCGGCAGCTGATGCAGCCAAAAACACTTTTGGCACACGCACATGAGGCTGACCGGTGATCTTGCAATCGGAAATGACCAAAGATTCCCGCTTTTGGAAGCTTGCAGGCATGCCCCACTCTGGTGGCAATGAACCCGACACATTTGCACTCCAAATGCCTAGATGGACTAGGTCAGCAAAGCAGCCATGGCTGCCCCAAAAAGGGGGCAGCGTTCCTGCAACAGGCACGACGGTGATGAGAATTAGCACATCTTCTCTGATGTGCACTCTCTGCAAGCAACATTCAAGCTGCATTTCTTGTCCATGCAGGCCTGAGCTTTTGCCAAGGTACAGACCATGATAGTCTGATGCTGTTCAGTGTGCCAGCCCATACATGACGCTGCAAGATGCAGATGAGCAACTTGTCATGGAATCCATAGTGTAACAGCCAGGGCCATCAAGCTGGTGTATGCCACTTTGTTGATGACAGACCTGACAGCAGACTGACTCCCAGTTCGTCAGCTCCAAGGTACAAAGTTGTCATGGAAGGCATGGAGGACCCATCACTCCCCCAGGTCGCTGGCAGCATGCCACTGACAGGCGCATCATACAAATTCAGCACAGAAAGGGCAGGGAAGGCTCCGCTGTCCCCCCAACTGGCTGGCAATGTGCCTGCAAAGCAATCATGTTGCCGCTCAGAAGCACATGCTGGCCCCTATGAATGTTGGGGATGACCACCAGGCCAGTGCATGCACAGACAGACCATTGCAGATCATGGTCAAACATCTGTGGGCTCAACTCAGGCAAAGTCTAGGCGTGTACATGGGCGGCCAAACTGCATTGACAACTAGTTGTTGCTCAAGAGAAGCACCGTTGTGCAGACAGAAATGTCACCAGTGATGTTGCAGCTATATATCTGGAGTGTTTGCAAGCCCTGAAAGCCTCCCGAGCTGCCCCAATCTGTTGGCAAGCTGCCGGACAACCTTGTGTAGTTCAGCTGCAAATCAACGAGTGAAGGAAATGCTGCCTTGCTCCCCCAAACAGAAGGCAGTGAACCTGTGATCAGGACATGCGCACGTGTAGAAAGAGAACGCCCTCAGCATTACTCATGCACAGATAGTGTGGTTGCATTGGATCAAGGTATGGCTTGCCTGTTGCAAAGATTACAACACCCACTGTTTGCTTGTTTCGTAACCAAACACAGAAGCAAGCCAATGAGGTTTAGCATGGCATATACTGTCATGGACAGCAGATTCCGTGGTGTTGTCACCGGGCAGTATGCAGACCATGCATATGCAGTGTAGCAATGTGTCACAGCTTGCCAATGGGTCTCGACAGCTGATGCAGCCACAACCACTGTTGGCATATGCACATGAGGCTGACCAGTGATGTTGCAGTGTGAGATGTGTAAAGAATTGAGCTTTTTGAAGCTTGTAGTCAGGCCCCACTCTGGTGGCAATGTGGCCAACAGATTGAGGTTCTCCAAATTTAGATACGTCAAGGACTTGAAGGATCCCCAAGACGGCGGTAACGTCCCTGCAGTTGACATGCAAACTGGTCAACAAAGCACAGACTGACACGCAGACACGGACAGCAGGGTCTCAGAAGCAGAACACATAAGAAGCAGCGTCAATTGGGTTGCATAGCGCTGCCCTGCAGCTTCAGTATTCACATAAGACTAACACCGCTTGTTATGTTAAATCTCCAACGTGACATGTGCCTGTTGCATGTACAGAACGCACAATACTGAAGTCAGGGCCTCACTGGCATGCTGCGCTTTGTGTGATGCACCAAAGAGTCAACATGTACAACGCGTGGACGTCAATGTGCCAGGACAAACATGCTGGGTTTCATGAGTCAGCTTCTGTATATACCTGAAAGCAAATTTTGTTTGGGATCATGGGCTCCAAGATACAAATGCTCAAGAACAAGCAGGGATTTGCTGCTTCCCCAAGCAACTGGTAGTGTGCTGGCACAGGGCATCTCATACAGGTCAAGTGAAGAGGTTTTGTCACTACAAACTGCAATGAGCTGTGTGGAGCGACACACCTGTGATGTCGCAGTTGAATATAGACAGGATAGAAAATGTCTGAAGTTGACTACCCCACTCTTGTGGCAATGGGCCTTCAAAGTTGCAGCCGCCAAGCTGCAACTTGGACATTGACATGAAGGAATCATTGCTGCCCCAGGATGCTGGAAGGGTCCCTGTCATGAGTGTATTGTGGACAAGGAGAACACTCAATGAAGGAAATCCTCCCATGCTGCCCCAAACAGAAGGTAGTGTTCCTGCAAGTGATACAAGCCATAGAGAATGACAGGTGAGCTTGTAAAATTTGCCTCAGCTGTCAATGACGTAAGCTGCAAGAGGTAACTTGTGAGTGGCAGGTCAAGTATGTACAACAGCATATCAACATGCTCATACAGCAGTGTTTCACATGTGTTTTCGGCAATGATAGGTTGGCAGGTTGGCGCAGTGTTGATGATCAAGACAGCAGAGACGAGGCCTAAAGCCATCACAACACGCAACATTCAACTACCTGAGATGTTGACCCCGGCAAGATGCAGCTCCTCTAGTAGGCCAAAAGCACCAGGCTGAGCCCAAGCTGGTGGAAGAGTTCCAGACAGCTGTGTTGAGGAGAAATTCATGATCTGAAGCCTTGGAAATGCCGTGGGGTGAGCCCAGCTGCTTGGTAAAGAGCCAGCAAGCGTTGTGAAAGACAAGTTCAGAGCTCTCAGGGCCACAAAGGCGCCATTGGCAGCCCAAGAATCTGGCAAGTTTGGTAAGCTGCCTGTCATGGTCAAGTTTGTCAACAGTTTCATGCAGCCAAGAGACTGCCAAGTGTTGAGTGAGCAGTTTGAAGGCCAGTTTGCGCTTATGGTATAGCCTTTAGGATCATATGCTTGCTGCCAACCAAGGAGACCCAACACTTCAAGCTCACAGTCTGGCGGAAAATAGGATGCAGAAGGGGCTGATGCTGGTGTGATGTCTGCGGAATGCAACGTCTGATTCTGGAATGTGTAGTCTTGTGGACTTGCATGTGTTGCAGTGTGCAAAACACCACTGGTAAGCAAAAGAACGCTGACACTCTAGATACAGTGGTTGCCTGCCTTCACAGCTATTGATCTGCACTCCACAAACATGTTCGGTCTCCGAGAGGCTCTGTGCTACGTTTCAAAGCATCTACATGCCAATGAGTACATCAGCAGCTCAGGAACCTCCCAGACCTATGGAGCTGCTATACCTCATCGATGTCCTGATTTGCTCTAGCGAGGTTGTCCTCATGCAGTACCTCCAGCTTCTTGTATTCTTGGCAGCCTCGAAGTGGAGCTAGTGCCTTGGCGCAGGCTTCAATACGCCGTTGAGCTGCGTGAAGCAACACTGATACAGTAGAGTCACCACTTTTAGCCAATGGCATCCGGTGCCAGGCATCTCAAATGCAGGCAGTGCCGCACAGACGCTATGTTGCAGCGACCGAAAAGAGCGAGCTGACAATACCTGCAGAGGTGGAATATGAAAGCTAACGCGGCAGATGGAAAGATCTTCTCCGGCTGGCCGTACGTGGCCGCCGTCGGCTGCTTGAACCGGTCGCCAATCAGGACAAAATCAACGACGCCATCAAAACCCTGTGTGCAGTTGAGGTGACAATGAGCTCCATAATATCGGTGCCAAGAAGGCGAGGGAAGCAGATGGCCCATCAGCGCCTTCGTACAATTGCTCATACCTTCTTGGAGCAGCCAATTGGTGTGCCAATTGCAAGGCATGAGAATCCACACACACACTCCCTCGAGCTCGACTGCCGCACAGAGCAGCAAGTAGACTATAGATTTGTAGAGTTTTAAGTGTGCTCTTGTCAGCACTCCATATCTGGCAATGTGCCATGCGGTTTTCAAGGGACACTGTGACACTCCCCCTCACTTTGGGCATGGCACAGAGCAACTTGCAAACATGCCAGTGAGGCTCTGACAGGCCATACATGCACACCCTGGTATGCATACATGTGTGCACTCAGCTGATGGCAAGTCAACAATGTAAGCTATTTGACCGCTCTTCCTGAAAACTGCATAACAGTCATTGTCAGGCTCACTGTGTGTGGCTGCGCTCAGAGTTGCGCCATACTTAATCAGCACACTATCGGCCAATTCATATGGGCTTGGGTGTGGCAGCACCCAAAATGTCAGATGATACACCATCAGCATGGCCTGAGACACAACAACAAACTACAGTATGCAGTGCTCTGCACGTGTTTGCCATTCCCAAAGAACCTGATGACACTGCCACAACCTTACGCAAACTGTCAACATCACAAAGCACTGTACGCCCCTGAAAGCATGTTGATGTCTGACAGCAAGAGAGCAGACAAGACAAGGCATTACCACTGTGACATCAAAATTGACTTAAGTCATCCAAATATGCTCTAAAGCTCAGCTTTGCAGCGCCTTTCAGCATTGTTGATGATGATCAGCTGCATTTTCAAAATGCCTGGTCCTCCTGGGCCACGTGGTATTGCACAGAGCCTCCACATGGCTGCAGCTGGCCTTGTTTCCAGCGTTCAGATTAGTGCATGCTTGCCTCATCAAGGGTAAAATGTCCTTCAGTCAGAATGTCTTGGCAAAGGCAAATCTGGGTTGAGAAAACACGCAGCACCCGCATTTAAAAACTACTCAGTGGTTTTGTACTCTGCGCCGTTTGCAGGACACCACAGTCAACACAAAGCATATGCCTTATGATCAGCTTAGTCTGATGATGAACTGACAGATCTCTAGAGCACCTTCTTCAGCATTAGTTGCTGTTCCAGGCAAAACAAGAAAAACAAGAAAAGTTTACACTTTTCAGCGATCGTAATGGGAGCCTCCTAAGGCGGCAGCCTGGAGGTCAGGCAGAACAAACCAGATACTACAAACATGCAACCACAGCAACATCTGACTAAGCACATGCTGTCTGACATTTCCTGGTGTGTGACAGCTGTGGCATCACTCCCTTTCTATCCAGCATTCCAGTGGTCCCTCATGTCCAGCTCAGGTGCATGCCTGATTGCGTCCATTTGGCCAAAACAGATACAGCTGCGCTGCCATGTCTCTGCATCACAAGCTTGCAAGTTACAATGACAAATGTTATGTGGGCACTGCTCATCAAGCTTCACCTTACTACGTTTCTCCAGACCAACAGTGGCTTCTCAGTGGTTTTCAAGCAACCCAGTCAGCTGCTGCTTGTATTGCACATCATTGTCTCTGCAGCCATGTAGGACGTGGACGTGTTCTGCCATGCAAAATCCACTGCTGCTGGGCATTTTCCCCCTTGTCATGTTCTGCTTCTGTCCACATCCTAGGAGGCCTGCTCCTGGAATTTAAGCCTAGGGCCTCTCAAGTCTTGTCAGTATAACAACAAAAGCCCACCTGCAGAGCTCTGACTGACTGTGATCAAAGGACTTGCTAGTGATCTGCCTAGCCTTCTTGCTTGCATGTGCAAACAATGCATACAATTACAACATCTGGAGCGCAAGCGAGGGCTGGTTCTCCCTTGTGGCATGGTGGTCAAGATGCTTGCAAGACTCTGCTTTGTTTGAGCAGCCATGCATACAAGGGACGCCTGCTTAAGTATAAGCTAGCCCAGTTCTTGGGAATGCGACGTAAGATTGTGCAAGTCTCTGTATGTTGTGTCCAGCAGAAGACCTTGCTTTAAAGCCAGGAGAGGCAGTTGCCAGCAGCTCAAATCAAAAGGCACAGGAGCTGCTCAATGCATCTTGCAGTGCTTGATGTACAGCAGCAACACACTTGAACACCAGCTGATAGCTTGCCTTTAGTAGGGCTTGCTGGTAGCAGCTGAAAACTGCACTTCAGCATGCTGCACGGCCAAGCGCTACATTGAGTGCTGTCTTGCTGGAAGCAACATACACGTAGAGGGGCTACAAGGTCTGGCTGCTCAAGTACAGAAAGCTTCCTCAGCACTTCACTCAATACATGCAACCAGGGACAGCATCTTCTGCACTGTTGAACATCATGCAAGTTGCAGTGAAGCTGACTGCAAGGCTGTCTCTTACATGCAACAGTTTGTGTGAGAAGCGCTTTGGCACCGTCATCTTATGATGCTTTCGATGCCAAACAATATAATGGTGATGAAAGCCTTGGCCTGTCATGGCTGATCAATCATAGCTTGTTCTACAGACCACAACCAGCATAATTTGGACAACGAATCGTCGGATGTGCAACGGTTGAGAAGTGACAATGCCACATGTGTTACACAGTCAACATGAGTTTACATGACAGCCTCTTGTATACCAGGGTCTAAGCCCATCGAGACGTATCTTTGCCACTTGAGACTCACCAAGCTGCTGTCTCAAATGACGTGTGTCAAGTCATGTTAAAGGTGCAGCCACTATTCATGCATTCATCAAAAGGGAAGGGTGCTGTGTTGGCCCATTCATTCATTTTCAAACAAAATTCATGGTGATCTGATTCGTTTGGTTCGCCCACAGGTCAATATCATGCTGTGTTTTTAGTATACAAAGTCCTGGCCCTTGATGAGACATGTGTCAACCTGCCTCACATTTGCATGCCAACTCTTTCTCCCCTCAGTCGTCTGGCAAGCTGCATGTCCTTTGGCCTGCGTATTGACGATGTCAGCAGAGTCAGCACTGGCACTCAAAGTCTGACCTTTCAGTCTTGCAGCAAGCAATCCATAATCACACATGAGACAGTGACTCAGGCAGCCATTGCCTCACATGTGCAGATCAAGCAGGGTATAGCTTACATGATGGTGACCCTCCCAGCATGGATAGCACAGAGGTTGGAGTCCTCCAACATGGAAACCTGTGTCACAGAGAAGGGATGCTCAAGGGATGCCCAAGGCCATTAGTGATAGATTTAGTATCGTGTGCAGTACTTGGCGCACCATGACATTCAGCTCAAGCGCAAGATTGACTCATGCCGTCAGCAGTGTGCATGCATACTTACCAGAAATGCTTCTGCTGCTTCTTGCAGGGCTGCAACAGCCGCAACCTGCCACCTCTTGTCATTTTTCTCTGGGCTGACAGACTCAGTGATCTCACGCACCAGTCGCTGAAAGGGCGCCTTTCTGATCAGCAATTCAGTTGACCTCTGATACTGCCGGATCTCTCTGCAGAATAGCAGTCAAATCATTTTGACGCTGTCACAATTTACGCTGTCACAAGTTGTTTGAGAGCTGCGAGTCTCAGTTTTATGCTAGCCCTAGCAAGTGTCTGTTAGGGAGGGTACAAGTCAGCAAACCTGAGTGCAACCGTGCCCTTCCTCACTCTGCGCTTTGCACGTTCTGTGTTCACCGGCGTGTGGCGCGCAGAAGGCTTGACTATCTTCTTTTTGGCTGAGGTTTTGGCTGAGATGAGCCTGTTTGTTTTTCCACCCGTGCTCTTGCGAGCGGTCTGTTTGGTTCTCGCCATTCTGCACCGCATGTACCATCCTGTTGCTGACAGCACATATTACTCGGCACAACACCACAAAAGAGCTGCTCAGGGACAACATCTGCTCAGCAACATCACTGTGAAACTCACCTTGCTGTAGGGACTGCGGTGTCCGGATTTGAAAAGCAGCTAGACCTCGACACCGGGGCCAAGGATGGCAAATGTATCAAAGACTGCGCCGGGCACCACCGGGCTATCCGGTCAAGGTACTCTGCAACTCAGGATGTCAAGATTTTCAAAGTCGCAAGTAATTGTGCGCCTTTGACGTATGCCGAAGATGGTTGTTTAGGAAGTTAAAGCATTTGTTTCTCAACAAGCGTCGGCTTGCGGTCGCGACGCCTTGATGCGGTTATGGTCGACACTGCAGAGGCAATGCAAACATTTCAAAGGCTCTGAACGAGGAATGGATGACCTACTGAAGAAGCTTTTGACCTAACAATGCTGAGTACATCGCAGCACGCAGAGCATAGTCACAACCAGGTTGTGGCCTTGCCGGGTGCAGCACGATCTATGTTGAGCGCGCGTGATCAGCTGCACTGCTGCGTTGCCCGCTTTTGCTCTGCAAAACGTTGGTGTAGCGGGCAGGCTGGGTAGTAACAACGACCCGCGAAGCTTCTCTGTGTATGTGCCGGGCAGGCTTTTGGCAATATGTGCACGATCGACAAGGTATGTTGACTCGTTTCATATGTTCGTGAGGTACGCAGCGCCAGTCAATATGACACCCATGTGTATTGCTGCAGATGCTGATCAAAGGCATCCGGTCTTTCAGCCCGGACAACCAGAACGTTGTCGAGTTTTACAAGCCTCTCACGCTCATAGTAGGGCACAATGGAGCTGGAAAGACGGTGAGCAACACAAACTTCAGCGCATAACAGGCCTCAGCTTGCTTTAGCTGTTTCTGTCTGACCCCTTGACCTCTGCCGCACTACTGCTGATGCAGACCATTATTGAGTGCCTCAAACAGGCATGCACAGGAGAGCTTCCCCCTAACACCAGGAATGGACAAAGCTTCGTTCATGACCCAAAGGCATGCCTGCACTGCTGCTTCTGCCAATTCTCAACTGGCACACTCCAGCACAAAGCTTCTATGTCATGTGTACTACAGGTTGCTGGAGAGACAGAAGTCAAAGCACAGATTAAGCTGCGTTTCAGGACAGCAACCAGTCAGCCAGTGGTTGTCATCCGTACATTCCAAGTACGTAGCAAATCTGCCTGTTGCCCTCCTATACACACTGAGA
>JAABUO010004537.1_pt1 | contig 16361 bp, 16 predicted proteins | sample 5559291 | NCBI WGS metagenome assembly JAABUO01 (sample SAMN10711878, study PRJNA513372) | rock metagenome | isolation source: Antarctica rocks | place: Antarctica: Victoria Land, Finger Mt sud
TGATCAGCCTTGTGTGCTGATTCTGACTATGGACGAGCCAAGCAATGATCAGTTGCAACACCATTTTGCTTGCTCCACCAGCTGCTTGCAATTGCACAGAACTATGCAATCATAAGAGAATCGAGCAGCATGCTCTCACATGGCTTTACATTGCGCTATGATGATCCTCTGTCACAGTACCTGCCCAAGAATCTTGAGGGTCTAAGTTGTTTTTACCGTTCCAACTGCATTTGGGAAGCTGTTTTGGTCTCGGAGCAAGCGTGGCATTCTCTAAGGCTTGCTGGTCCAGATTCGAGGAGCGTTTTGGGCTTACTCGTGATGCCTGTCGACGCAATTTCTAGCAACTCGTAATCAGTGGTTCTTCCAATGAGGAGTAAGCAACCGGACACCTGTCTCACTCACTTTTACCCATGACGTCCAACGGAGCTAGCTGGGACGCTCTGGCGCAGGGCGAACCGGTCGTGGAAAACAAAGACATCGATGGAGGCGTTGTAAGTTGTCACTTTAGCTGGGGCTGCACCCAACTCTGTTCTCAACACGTACAAGCACGATCGACGTGCAGGGACCGAGCATATCGACAAATATGTTTTCCGCACGCACAGATGACGAGCTTGGCACCAGACTTCAGCAAAATCAAGACAAGTTGGTACGGCGATGCACGTGAACACATGTCTAGTCCGCTGTATGTTAGCTGAGCAGCAAACACTACCGCAGCCTTGGTGCTATCAGGTGCTGGACAAGCACTACCTGCATGTATCCCAAGCTTCGTTCTATGTGTGCTTTGGCTTCCTTGTGGTATTGTGCTACTTTGCCCAAGAGGCCTGTCACAATCTAAGTGCAGCTGCTGACAGGTCTGGACAATGTTTGGGTCTTCCTGGTGCCATCACTGCCATGAGCTTTTCCCTAGCGTCTATGAAACCAGCAAAAGGGTGTGTACTCTTACTATTCATTTCTGCAAGCTATCTGTCACTTGCATACAATCATGCATAAGTTGGCCATAGCAACTCACAAGTGTAGAAAGCCGTGACTGCTGGCTGCGCTGCCTGCAGTTCCCAAAGCAGGAGTTTGTTGTAGCCCAGATGGACTACATGGATCATGCTGTAAAGGCAAGCTTGACAACATTTCCCGCAAGCGCCTGAGCTGAGCCTGCTGCCTGCTTGTGCTGCTCATGCACCTTTGAACCTTGGCAGCATTACTGCTTACACTGCTGATGCTTGTGTATACTTTGGCTTGCGTTATGCTTACATGGCATACAGCTGCATGCAAGTCAGGCTGAAGCTTGCTGTATTGTGACAATGCTAGACTTACATAAACAATGTCACAGCGCCATGCCTCCCAAGTCTGACGCGCACCATTTTCATGCGGGGCCCTTAGCTGACCTGCTCTGCATGCTGAACAGGGCATCAAGTATACACCAACGTTCCGTTTATACAAGAAGGGCCGCAGGGTAGGGTCCTGTTGCCCCTCATCCACTGTCATGGTTGTCATGTTGCAAGAGACATGCTTTGGTGAAGTGTCTGAGGACCCAGCAGTATGACCTGTGTTGTAGAACATGTGTTGATGAGATAATGCGATCATTAGCTGCAAGCAAATAGAGCTTGACGATGTTCACTCAGGCCGCGACTTCATGACCATTAGCTGCTAGTGTTGGTGCAGATGGATGAATTTGTGGGCACAGATGCACAGAGAGTTGAGGATCATGTCTGGCTGTGGTCCGACAGCAATGCTGGAAGCCACTAATGCTCTAGCTACACTGCCATAGTGGTTAGTAATGACAGCTACATTGAACAGCAGCTGCTGCTGCTGTTTTGCTGTAGCAGCAGCACTCTAAACAGCAGCAGCAGCATCAGCAGCCCTGCCAATGTGAAAGACATGTAGGTTTTGCTTTCCTGTCTTGAGGTGGCACATGCAACTGCTTCATCTGCTCCTTTCCATAGAAGCTTTTGCCTGGCTTGAACATGAAATTATGAATCCACACATGAGATGATGCATGGTTCTGATGCATAGTGCTGCAAAATATGCTATATATACAGTCATTTTCTTGCTGATGCACCTGAAGCTTTTTGTCGTTTTTCTGTTGCTTCTTGTCACATTTCAGTTGCTGCTTCGCTGTTGTGTTTGCCGACAATGTCGCTGTTCCATGCAGCAAGAGCCTCAAAAGCTTACGGCTGCTGCTGCTGCATGAAACCATACACATAACAACAATGCTTCGTGAAGCTCGCCTTCTGACAAGGGACAGCTACTTTGCCAACTTTTTGCCTTGTCGGTCAGACTTGTAGTTATCACGAATGATGTTTGCTGTGAATTTGCACATTGCAGTTGCTGCCTTGATCAAGAGGGTATCATAAGGGGTGCACACGTCAGCTGCACATTGCTAGATGTTCACGACTGCGTTCGTGGTTGCTTGCCATCCTCAATCACTACACTGAACAACACTGCCACTCCAAAAAGGGTTCATCTAATACAATGCTGGCTCATGCTGAACGTGACAAAAGTCTTCAGATTGGCACTTCTGCAACATCCCAACCCCGTGCACTAAGTTGGGATGTCCACGTGGACGTATGCACATCTCAACAATGCTTGTTGTGGGTTTGGAATCTAAACTCATAGAGCAGCTAATTGTGCACAGAACTGACATTGCAGCAGCTGTAACATCTCTTCATTGCAGCAACTTGTCTATGTAGCTACTGCATGATTTTGACCCAGTCAATGATACGCTGTTGCAACTTGAACAAATCCATTGAGATGCACCTGCACAGCACTTCCTGAGAGGTATGATCAATCAGGCAACCAAGCGGGATCTGCAGCTCAAAGTCAGATAAGTCAGCTGCAGTGCAGCCACTGCCATGTCCAAATTGCTGTTCAGACATTGCACTGCTGTCCCTGGACTGACTAAGCAATACTAAAATCGGATCGTTGCTGTCAGAATGGACATCTACAAAGATTCCCAGGACCAAGCCAACACCTGCTTCATGCCACCATGTGACTTCCTCTTGCAAAGCTGCAAAGCTTTCATTGCGGTGAGCTACCTCAACAACAAGCGACCGTCCGCTTGACACCATGCCAACATAGAAGCTCAAATCTGGTGACTTGGCGCCGCGGTCTGTATACATGGTGGTTCCTCCATACCCCTCAGGCCAAGGAAATGCGTCGTGAGCTTGTGCTCGTTGTTCTATGGTGCTGTTGTCAGGATCAATGCCAGCTAGGTCATAAGCCACAAAACAACAAGCGCTCACAATGCGTTGGCTGATATAGCCGCGTGTCCTAGCATGGACTGTGGCTGGATCACCATACATAAGGATGACCTGATTGAGTGCATCATATGCAATACTCCATGCAGCTTTGCTGTCATCATCCCAAGCATCAAACACAGCTTTCGATGCTGGAGCTGCAAGTACAAAGGGACCCTGTCCTGAGTGTGAATTCAGCTTAGCTTTGGCCTTTGCAAGGCTACTGTCAAGCCTGGTCCGCCATACTTTGGACAACGGCTCAACGCATGTGCTCGCGCGAGGCCTCATCTGTGCAGCTGGAGTGCCTGCATACTACTGCAGAGCTCTCATTTAAGCCCTGCTGGGCCTGGCTGGTTCCACTCACAGACCAATGAAAATGATGTGCAGCAGTAGTGCAAATCAGTGCTACGGTGCAAGTTGAGCTCGGCAGCTGGGCAACGCACACGTAAGCCAAAATGCAAGGATAACAAGCAAGGGTTGCTCACCCGTTTGCCCTTCTGCACAGCTTCAAGGCAGTTACGCTGACGGCAACCTTTTGCTCCTGTTCTGACGTGTTGGAACAGCCTGAATTCTCGCCATAGAAGTGCGCAGCTCCAACTTTAACAGATGCAACCTGTACAGCATTCAGTTCGACCCAAGGCTGGTTTCGGAGCTCAGCGGCGTAGAAATTAGACTCTCATCGACACTTGGCAGAGCCAAGGTCTGAACCAAATGTGCTTTCACGCCAACCGCATGTGCAGATTGTGTCCCTGATTACTGCCCAGTGCGGCAAAGATGTGGGGCCAGTTGACGTCGCTTGGGCAGGTGCTGAAAGAACAAGCCGAAACTGCAGCTAGGGAAGCGGGACTGGACAGACAGCTGGTGCGTTTGGACCAGTTCCCATGCGCCCTTATTGAGTTGCAGTCGCACATTTGTCGACATGCCTTAATAAATATTACAGCAAACCTGCTTGCCATGTGTGCAGGATCAAGCTCGCAGTCAAGTCGGAACTCAGCTAGGTAGTCTGCTCTCATACGAAGGACAGGGAAGGAGTCACGATGTGCCTGAGGTAAACAAGCTACTTGTCACAGCAGCAACCCCAAGCCAGCTATTCTCAGGCATAGACACAGAAGGTCGACCAGGACAGCAACAACAAGTCTTGCGTCAACCCACCAATTCACGTTGTACGCAGGATGTAGAAGCTTCAGATTCACACCAAGAGGCTCTGCTAGCACAGCTGCCTTCTGATCAACCTGCTGACTCATCCGCTCCAGAGTCAGCTTTAGCACTTACACAGTCAGAGGTACAAGACAATGGCTGGGGAGAGCATGCTGACTGGGACTTCCAGGATGTTCCTCTGGACAGTCCCAGATCATCCAACAGGAGCGCAAAATCATCTCTCAGATCCCCTGCCAAATCTCAGACAGCAAAGGCTCAACAGCCTGCTGCTGAACAGTCTGCACCCAAGCATGATCTTCATGATCACGGCGGCAGCAGCATCAGTGAGAGGGAGTTGGCTGCTCTGCAGCGGGAAAATGACACTCTCACTCGCAGGCTTAAGCATGTAGAAGCGGTGAGTCTGAGGCAACCTTCCACAGGGCAATGATATGGCAATGTGCAGATGAAGCAGTGGCAGATGCATGGATCACTGTATACAAAGTATGGTCCAGCGTCATGTGTGTACTGTGCAATGTGTTTGTACACATTGCACCTATGTCTTGTGAGCTACAGCCCAGGCGTGGTTTCGTGCATCAAAATCAACAAGGAATGAGGCCATGCATTTGAACCAGAATTCAAACACTCATCACTGCGCCTGTTGCTATGCTGTGACAGCTTACAACTGGCATGAATCCAAACTGTCCATTATGACACATAAATATGTACTGCAGGCTGCAGCAGATGTACTAGGGGAGCTAGAAGAGGCAAAGGAGGGCAGATCAGCCAGTGAAGCAGAAAAGCAGCGCCTGCACAGTCAGCTTTTGAGGCTAGAGGAGAATGCTGAAGCAGACCTGGCCAGAGCTGCTGATGAGGTGAGTACCTGCTTTCATACTCGACTTCCAATGCAGTTCTTGTTGTTTGTGGTGCACGGAGGGCCGTTGTAACTGCATTCAGCTGACCATCTGCCAAGAAGGTTTTGCGAGCTCTGTCTGCTCTGCTGTCAGCCGCGTTTCATTGCACCGCGGCTTGGATGACTTCGCATTGTGCATCAAAACTCGCATGATTGTTGTTCGCATGCAATGGCTGTGTGTGTTATCCTGATTCTGGGGCTGTCAGCAAGCGCTATCACATGGCATTGCTGGGTTGTGGATGTATACTTGTGATGATTGTAACTACCTCTCCATTCATATTGGGACAATGTGCATTTCTGACCAGGCTGCATGAGATGCAAGTATCAGACAGCTGTGCTACAGTTGTGCATGCTGAACATGGGATTTTTGCTGTATGGCACACATTGCGGCTACTTGGTCAGTCTGTCAAGCAACACTTGTTTTTGTGTTGTGCAGAACAAGGAGCTGAAGGCACACATCAAAAAGCAAAATGTTCAGATCAAGCAGCTTGAAGCATTAGCTAAGCAAGCGGCGGAGACAACACAGAAAGCAGAGCAGCGGTACGTCGAGCATTTGCAACAGTTGCAGTCACAGCTTGAGCAAGCTCAGCACCACGCAGTCACAGCTTCAGACGGCACTCAACCCTCTGCTGCTGCTGAGCCAGACTTGCCTCTGCAAGCTGAGATTCAGAAGCTGACTCAGCAGCTGGCAGAAGCTCAGCAGCACACCCGTCATTTGCAGCAACAGCAGGCAGAAGCAGGTTCTGCCAACCCTAGCCAACACCTACCCAGCAACCCTACCACCCCTTCCAAGCCTGGTCCCGTCTCAGCAGCTCAAGACTCAGCAGCTCAGGACTCAGGAAGCGCTGCCTCAGCTGAGAAGGACTCAGCCAAAGACAAGGACACTCAGCTGCAGGAGTACAAGCAGAGGCTTCTGAAGGCAAAGAAGTACATTCAGAACCTGAAGCAGCAGGCAGCTGATGCCACTGCTGCAAAGGAACAGGCACTGACTGACCTCCAAGCTGTGCAACAGCAGCTGACTGAAAGAAAGAGTGATGGTGTTGCCGGGGATCAGTCTGAGGGTGATGCTGTCCCCAGAGCTGAGCATGAGCAAGTCCAGGTGAGCGTTGCTCAAAGACATCATGTCCGCAGCACAGCACTGTTATTCATGCTGGTACACACAGCTGTGACTCTTGCTCACCTTCAGGCAACTTGCTCAATGCAGTTTGTTGTAGGCTACACGTGCACATGTACATGTATGTGTACATGTACACGTATACATGCATATGTACGTGTACATGTATATGTATATGTGTGTGTCCATGTACATGTAAAGTGCGTCACAGCATACCAAGCGGCAAAGGACTGTTAAATCAAAGTTTTGCATGTAGTTGCATGCACATTTTCCAATTGCCAATGTTGAACATGCATTGAACTTCAGCTTGCTTTGTAGTTCAGCACAACTGTCCAGACACATCAAAGCAAATCATCTGATTGCATTTTCTGGGTGCATTAGGCCCAGATGGAGGCGAAGGGACACAAGCTGTCAGTCCTTCAGGAACAACACAATGCGGCTGCCAGTCAGCATGAAGCAGCAGTGGCATCCTTAGAGCATCAGCTGTCTGCTCACACAAGCCACAAGCAAGAGCTGGAACAGCAAATCGAGGCTTTGCAATCACAGCTCAGTGGCACAGCTCAGACTCAGAGCTCACAAATGCTTGAACTGCAGCTGGCACAGCAGCAAGTTGATGAGGTGCTGTCTGAGATCAGCACACTGAGAGAGCAGCAGGAATCCGAATCTGCCACAGGAGCTGCCAGCTTACACGAAGCGCAGCAACAGGTTGAAACTCTGCTGCAACAGGTTGGCTTGCTCAGCACTCAGCTCAGCGAGTTGACCCAGCTGAGCGAGGCACAGGCTGGTGAGCTTCAGAGGAACGCTGAGAAGCTGCTGGAATCTGAGTCGTGCACTGCCAGGCTTGACGCTGAGATCCAGAGCCTTGAGTCTGAGCTCTCTCACTCTCGGCAATTCGCTGAGGCGCAAGAGGCTGAGTTGACTCAGATGAAGCAGCAAGCGCAAGAGCTCACAGATCAGCTCGCTGAGCTACAGAGTGCAAGGGACAGCGTCATCACCAAGCAAGCTTCTGAAAGCAAGCAGCTGGCTGATGCAGAGCAGCACAACAAGATGTTGCAACAGCAGGTAGAGAGTCTGCAAGGTCAGGTCGACCAGCAGTCCCAGGCTTCAGACGCACAGCCAGCAGTGTCTCTGGCATTGAACATCACTTCTGCAGGCGATGAGGAACGTGGTGCTGACTCTGTTCAGCTTGACTCCCTGCAAGCTCACATTTCAGACCTGACTGTTTGCAACTCAGAGGTTGAGCAGCAAAGGTCAACAATGGAGGCTCAGGTCCAAGAGCTACAAAGCCAGGTTCAGCAGCTCTCAGCCTCCAACTCAGAGTTTGCTGAGTCGCACTCAGCAGCCAAGCAGCATGTCACATCCCTTCAGGAACAGCTGAGTCAGGCGTCAACCGGCAACTCAGAGCTCGCTGAGTTGTACTCAGCTGCTGAGCAGCGAGTGGCATCACTTGAGGAGCAGCTGAGTGAAGTGTCGGCTTCATACTCAGAGCTCAAGTATGGCAGTCCAAGCGTTGAGAAGCGAGTGAGGGTGTTACAGCGACAGGTTACAGACCTGACCGAGAGCAATGCTGGAGCACATGACCAAATTAACAGTCTTCAGGATCAGCTTGAGGTACAGCCACATGCAACGACCACACAGTTTGCCAGTCTTTGGTAGAATGCAGATGTACAAGATCTGGTCGATTCTCATGTGTCATGCTCAATAGCTCATCCTTGCAAGCCCTCCATTAGGTTTGCCAGTCTGGTGGCGAGCCTGTGCCACACTCAACCTAATTCTGGTGGATTGCACCCTGATGTCCACTTCACTTGAATACCACATTAGCTGCTAGAGGCTGTCAGAGAAATCAGTTTTGAAAGTGCATGTGCTGGATAGGGCACCCACTGCAGTGACAGCAAGATAACACATGTGTCGCGTTGCAGGACATGACTGGGCAGTTGGCAGATAAGAGTGCTCAGCTGCAGCAGGCTTGTCAGAACCCCCTGTTCTCCCCAGAGAAGCCCCAACCAGGCTCTCCAACCACTCCCCGGGATCGAGGCCTAGCCCCAGAGTCATCCAGCCTCACTCTACAGGTGAGTGTCTTGCTTTGTTGGCCGAGATCTTCATTGACATAAACGGCGTGACCTGTGAATACTGCATGTTCATCTTGACCTGCTTGAAGGGCTTCTGCAGCTCTGAAAACAGTCCCAAGCCAGAATGCATAGGAAAATATGCTGGGCTGTCAATTCGTTCTCCAGTGATCAAGAGGCTCTGCCTCTTATGGGCAGCAAACCATAACCTGCAGACAGCACATACCCCATCAGGGTTTCCCATAAAACCCTTCCTCACCCATACTTGCTTTCATCTTAGCTTAATTGGGGATGGTATATAACCAGAAAGGCAGATCGAGTTTATCATACTTACCTGGGTTGGTGATCAGGAAGGCCAACCAGCTACCCTCGCTGCTCGCCTTGCACTTTGCCTGCGGCGCTGGGTAAAACTACTCCAAGTGGGTATGTTTACGGAATAATTTATGGTAGGCTGAGGCGAGCGCATGCGCTCCCTCAGCACACAAAAAATCTAGTTACCCACAACAGTAGCATCACAAAAATCAATTTGGCAATGGCAACATGTTTCCTGTTGATGATGTTTTATGCAAGAAGCTTCTGTAATCAGGAATCAGTCTCTTGTTCTTGACATGAGCACATTGCAGCACTATTCCACTGAGTACTGCTGGCATGGTTTGAAAGTATACTGTATTGTATTTCCCTATGATATGTTGCATCTGTTGGCAGACCAAGCTTCATGAATTGCAACTAATGCACTGCTACCAATCATGCCTCTTTGATGCACCTGTGTCTCAAATGGCTGAAAATCTCAGCTTGCTGGGCAGCACGGGGGCTTTGAGACATCATTTGTCTGGACAATTGCCTCCTAGTTCAGAACAACATTGGTAAAAGTTTCAATATATGCCTGTCCAGGTTTGCATGCGCCTCAATTGGCCATGCAATCCCGCGTCTGTATGTATATATCCCCCTGGGTGGCTTTATACAAGCTGTCTGTCTCAGATTGCTTGGCTTGCGTCTGGGGCAGCAAGTATGTACTGTGCAACACAGGGTCTTAGTCACACTGCAACAAATCCAGGTCCATGTAGTTCTCAGGAGACCAAAAGTTAGAAGGCCAAGTAGTTGAGAAGTCAAGAAACGACACTTGCTCTTGATTGCAGGGCACTCCTCTGGGCCAACAGCAAGGGGCTGCAGCCAGCAGCCCTTCTGTGGTCATTGACAGCCCCCTTCATGGCGGCACCTATGACAGGGCTGATGCTGGCAGCCCCCCATCCCCTTTTGAACCAGGGCAGGGCAACACCAAGGTCATCAACATGCTCTTTGACTCACCAGCGGAGTCACATGAACATGATCACATGGCCCAGACTGATGACTCACCAGCCTCTCCCGCACCTGCTGATCATGCTGATGCTGACAGCAACCGTGCTGAGCAGGTTCAGAAGCTTCAGCAGCAGCTCATAGATCAGCAACAACAAATTGCCTCCTTGACAGCTGAGCTTCAGCAGCAGCAACATCAACAGTCAGCACAAACAGAAGCAGCTGTTGGTCAGAATGAGTCACCTGTGCGTCTGACAGTGTCTGTGCAGCAGACTGACACCCCTGGTCACATGGAGCAGGTGACTCAGCTGTGGGCACAGCTGGACGAGCAGGCCTCCACGGTGAGTCAGCTTCAGCAGCAGCTGCATAAGGCTGTTGAATCAACTCAGGCTCACCAAGAAGAAGAGCAGCGGCTGCAGGACAAGCTGCTGAATGTGCACGAGCAGGTGTGGCAGTTACAGTCTGGCTTAGAATCCGCTGAGGCAAAGATGCATGAGCAGAGTCAGCAGGCGCAGTCTGAGCATGACTCGCAGCTTGAGTCTGTGAGGTCTGAGTACCAGGCCAAGATTGAGTCACTGCAGTCTGAGCTGAACAGCAAAAACGAGGTGTGGCACCAGCAGAGTCAGCAGCAGCAGGCACAGATTGACTCACGGTTTGACGAGTTAGAGTCTGAGTTGGGTGCTGTCAGAAAGGACCTGCAGGAAGCCAGTCAGCAGCTTCAGTCATCTGAGTCCAGTCATCAAGCTCAAGCAGCTGAGTTGAGCTCCACACTTGAGCGTCTGACAAATGCTCAGTCTAACCTGGAGTCAGCTCAGCTGCAAATACAAGATTATCAGCAGCAGATCCAGAGCTTAGAAGAGCAGCTGCTTAGTAAGCAGGAGGAGGCTGAATCAGCAGCTGGCATGCAGAGTGAGCTGACTCAACAGCTGAAAGCTGCTGATGCTCAGTGCTCAGACTTGCAAGAAAAGCTCAGAGCAGCTGAGTCTGAGCTGGAGGCACAGCAAGCGGACCTTCAAGCTGATGCCAGTTCCCGCCAAAAGTCTCAGCAGGGAGATGTGAGCAGACTTCAGGAACAGCTTGACAGCGCCAAAGCTGAGCTGGCCTCCCGCCAAATGTCTCATGAGGGTGCTGTCGCCAGTCTTCAGCAGCAGCTCAAAAGCGTTGAAGCTGACCTGGCCTCACGCCGAAATGGGGAGCAGGACAGCGTTTCCCGCCTAGAGCGGCAGCTGGAGAGCGCCAGGGCTGAATTGGAAGCTGTGAGGGAAGGTACTCGAGCTGAGGTCAAGCTTATTACTGAGAGCCTCAAGGCTGTTCAAAAGCAGGCTCAGGAGGCTGAGTCACAAGCTGCTGAGTTGAGGGAGGCTGCTGAGGAGGCTTACGCTGAGCTGGAGTCAGTCAGAGAGGATACTGAAGCTGCACTGAAGGCTGCCATTGAGAGGTATGCCTACCTGTGTTTGCAATGGTTTGTTGACAACACATACAGATGATACATGCTACGCAAATGCTCTAGCCTGTTGCACTTGTTTTACAGCTGCTGACCCATGAACACCAAATATGATTAGGCCACATTGTAAGGTGTCACACAGCTGTTCCAGTCATAGCCACTGTCACTGTAGCAAACAGCACCTTGACTACATTCTCACTGTATCACTAGGCAGGACACAGCTCCTTTTGTCACACTCTCAGTCAATGTGCTCACCTATTTGATGTGTGTCTCTTGTAGGTTGGCTTTGCAGTCTTTTTCTCTGTTTTTGCGAAATATGAGAGGGGAAAAAATTGATAGAAGTGCTGTAATTGTGCAGGCGCAGATCTGCAGAGAGCAAGCTGTCTGATGCCGAGCTTCAGATCGAGGCTCTGGAGTCCAAGCTCACCTCTCTGAGTCAGCTTCTTGAGTCAGAGCAGGCAGCTGCCGAGTCAGCTCTGAAGGCTTCTGAGCAGTCTTGGCAGGTCCGGCTGGATGAAGCCACAGCTGCAGCTGCAAGTGATGCCCAAGGTGCTGCTCAGCAGGAAGCACAAGCTGTGCAAAGTGAACTGCAACAGCAGCTTGAGGAAAGCAAAGCTGCACATGAGGTGAGAATGAATGAGACTACCTTTCATTGCTGTACTTCACATCAATGAAATGGTTGTCATTGTGGATAAACACATATCGTCATCATGAAGACTATTCCTGGCAGCCATGTGGCAGCACTTTTATGTTACAAGCCAGGCAGTCTAACACCAAGCCTTGTACCTGCACCTGTACATGCATGCTGCAGCAACGCCTGTGCTGCTGGCGAACAGTCTCGACCTTGACATGCCATAACACAAAGGCCCAAAAGGCAGCCAGCGTTTCTGGCTGCCTGCTGTGCTGCAGTTTCCCTAGACGCTGCTGTTCATGTTAGACAGCAGCATGACATTCATCAACACACAGCTATACAGCAGACGTACAGCACAAACATAGACAGGCACCCAGCGGCTGTATTCCTCATCTAGACTCTACTCAGTAGTGCTCAGCAACCCATCTTGTGTCAAGTTACAGTCTGAGCACACTGTTGCATGTTTCCAGGAGATTCAACAGCAGCTGCAGGAGCTTCAGCAGACAACAGAGGACTCCTCTGAGCTCCAGGAAGAAGTGCAGCGCCTGCAGCAGCAGAACCAAGACCTGGACAGGTACTTCTGCCTGCTGGGGTTACTGCCCCATATCTGGCAAATCTGTCAACTTTGTTTGCTGTGTCAAGGTGCTCAAGCACTTGTCGTATCCTTCCTTTGGAGGTGTGGAGTCTTTATAGTTGAGGCCGATGGGTCTGCTTTGCTCTGCATCACACATTCAGCACCAGCACATGCATGCAGCATCTCCCACATCAGCTCCCAGCCATTACTGCTGCATTGCTTGCGGCTGGTCTCCCTGCAGATATTGGTCAAAAGGTGCAGCGCTGTTGTGTATAGGCATCCCTGTACATTTTAGTATTGTGCTTCTCTGAGTACATGTCGTACGGGCAATGTGTGCCATGTCAATGTGTAGCAATCTTTCCATAGGCAATCAAGGGAAGCTCAGTCTCAGGCCTCAGCCTCCTCAGCAGCTCTAGACTCAGCTCAAGCTGAGGTGACTCAGCTCAAGGCACTCGCAGCCGAGCGTCAGAAGCGGTTTGTGATGCTGAATGGCACTTTCAAGAAGAAGGAGGATGGGTTCAGGGAAAGAGCCGATGCTGCCGAGCAACAGGTGGCAAAGGCCCTAAGGGATTCTGAAGCTGCCCAAGCCAAAGCAGCCAATGCTGTTAAGGTATGACCACCAATGCTGTTGCGCTTTTTGGCTTGTCTTGACACCTCTGTCCTTTGAGCTCCTTCTCTGCTTATGCAGATTGCACCGCTGCATGTAAATCCGTGCGTCACCCATTCAGCAATTTGATATATAGATCTGGCTCAACCATCAGTCAAGTCTTTTGTCCCAGCACCTGTCAAGACTTATCGCTGTCATGTGTATCTGCTTATTTCTGTTGTTTATGTGTATGATTGTTTGCTGCAGGACCTTGAGCAGACAAGGATGGAAGCAGAGGATGCTAAACTGCTGGTAGAAGAGCAGCGGATTTTGTCTGCAAGGGCTAAAGAAGAAGTAAATGAGGCCCACAGCAGCATCATACTCTTGCAGCAGCAAGCGGCGGAGGCCGAAGGCGCCATGGCTGCAGCAACGGCTGCTTGGAATTCTGAGCGAGAGGCATTAGAAGCGGCCGCAGCAGCTGCTGCTGAGCTGGCATCTGCAGATGAAGTTGAGAGCAGAGTCCAGGCTGCTGTTTCAGGTGAGGTCTGCATGCAATATGAATCGCTGCTTCTGTATGTCTGCTTAGCTTCTGAATTACCAAATTGAAAACTCTTTTTGACCTTTGCTGGTCATTTGCTTAGCTTCTGAGTTACTAGATTGGTAACTGTTTTGACCTTTGCTGGTGATCATAACCACTCGAGTTTGCATCAATGCAGCAAACCACACATTACATGCACCAGGTTGCCTGTGAAGCAACAATGGGCGGTGCATATGACATTTTGCAGATCATATTTCAGAAGCTGCACAGAAGGTGGCAGATGCTGAGGGTGCAGCACAGGAAGCTCAGCGGCATCTGAGTCAGGCAGAGGCAAGAGCTGAGTCTGCTGAACAGGCCAAGATTGAACTCAGCCTCAAGCTGGCTGATTTTGTTGCTCAGAGAGACTCAGGTGGGGATGTCTCCGGCATGCCTTCTAACCAAGAGTCTGAGTCAGGGGCTGCCAACAATGGTGACAGCTTGCAGAAGAGGTATGCAAGTTTGCAGACCCTGAAGTGACATGCAATGTACATTGTAGAAGCTCTGTCATCCTTAGCCCTCATGCTCTGCAATGTGTTTTGACTGTAAGCTTTGAAATCACCAACTGACAATGTACATGCTCAGAAGCAGTAGCAAAGTAGTATGCTGATTTGTTGATGCTTTGGCAGCCAGGTGCGACACGTGCTCACTGTAGAACTGGCAATGCTTCCATAAGATGCTTTGGGTACTTTTGCAGTGTAGAACTTGTCGCATTTGCATGTGGTACTGTACAGACACTCCGTTGTTCATACATTTTTTAGTCATTTGCTATCGACTCCCTTGATGAGTCTCAAAGATAGAAAATGTAAATTGTTCATTGATATGACACATATGTTTGCAGACTTGAGGAAACAGAGCTTGTGGCTACAGTCCAGACTCGGCGAGCATCAACAGCTGAGTCTGAGCTGCGCGTGATGAGACAGCAGCTGCAAGCAGCTCAAAAGCACATCAAGGAGCTGAGCTGGCAGATTAAAATGGTGGCAGAGCCACAGCAGCTGGGAGGCAGGAGAGACCAAGCATCTACCAGCGGTGGCAGACCAGCAGGAGTATCAAACAGACTCTGGGATGTTTTTGGCTGTGCTGTGAACTACAGAGGGACAGCTCCCAGTCCTGAACGAGAGGGCTAGGGTGCACTTAATGGACTGGAACGACTCTGCAAGTCTGGCTGCCAGCAGTTGTTTTGAATGGGGTTTACATTGTCTATGTAGAGATAGGGCCTACAACATGCATAAGCACAGCAAGCTTATGTTGCAACACATTCGTTTGCTCGATTGTTGCAGTATATTTCCTTGATAGATTGGATCTCAGATACACTGCTGCAGTATCTTTGCAGCTAGCCATGCTCCCTGTATGGGTGCTGTATGGGAGCACTTGCATTGCAATTTTCTTGTCTAGTAGTTCCTTGCCTTGGTTCCAGCACTTGGACGTGCCGGAAAGGCTGTATAGCTCTGTCGTCATGTCACGCCTTATCGACAACGGAATCACCCTGTCAACACGGCGGTGGCAGGTCCAAGACAAGGTGACTAGCAAACCCAATGCTTCTTCGCTTGGCTAACATCTGTGTGCGCTGGGTCATACATAGAGAGACCGTGTACTCACTGTACCTCATTCTGACGCGAAAGCGAAAGGCTGTGCACAAGTTATCGTCTGCACATTGACAAGGGTATGGCGTCCTCTGCTGGGCGTCCTCGTAGCACCTGCAGGTGGGATACCCGCCTGCAGCATCGAGAAAAGTTCACAACCTGCATTAGGAACAACATCAGAGACTATGGCAGTGCCAGTACATGCCTCAAGGAGCTGCTAGCCAACGCAGACGACGCCAAAGCCACACACTTGACCGTGTGCCTTGACAAGTCCTGCTACACCACCGACGGGCTGCTGTGCGAAGGCATGGCGGTCCTGCAAGGTCTTGCTCTGTGGATCTGCAACGACGCCGAGTTCAGCCAGGACAACTGGACCAGCTACACCCTTAACGTGGGCGAAAGCGCAAAAGCTGGTGATACCGAAACAACCGGCAAGTTCGGCAAGGGTGCTCTTACGGCATACAGCCTGGCCGACGTCATTCAGCTGCTCAGCGGCGACCACTTGCTGACATTGGACCCTCACGGCACCCACCTGCCTGACAAGCTGGAATCAATTTTCGGCAATCTGGTGCATCCACAAGATGAGCATTTTGTGGATGTTGCCAATGACTGTCCAGGCCAGCTTGAGCCCTTTCTAGCCTTCACCAAGCAGTGTCCATCAGTCCCAACGCTTGCTCTCAAATGCCATTACCCAGGCACCCTTTTCAAGCTAGCATTGCGTACCAAAGCAGCTGCACAAGCCAGCATGATCAGCAGCAATAGCTTTACAGCTGAACAGTTTGTCAGCACGCTTCACACCTTCCTCCAGGCTGCACCAGATCTGCTGTTGTTCACAAGGCATGTCAAGCGCATCTCAATCTACATGAAGGAGGATGTACAGACCCCATGCACACTTCTGCATGAGTGTGCCGCGACCACAAGCAGCTTGCCTAGCGCAGCATCAATGTGCCAGCTACAGCAGCTTAGCCTCAGTTTGCAACATGCAGACAGCAGCAAAAGCAACAAGTATTGGCTGAAGTCAGTCAACTCGTCAGCAGCTGGCAGGCCTGAAGGGGGTGTGGCGGTACTCCTGAATGATGGCCCTGCAGCTAGTGCCAACACATTGCCTGCTATTGCTGGCAAGGTGTACAGCACCATGGCTTTGCCACTAGAGGGCACCTGCTTACCTGTGCACATCAATGGTGCCTTTCTTGTGTCTGCTGACAGACGCTCAATTTGG
>JAABUO010004538.1_pt1 | contig 16360 bp, 16 predicted proteins | sample 5559291 | NCBI WGS metagenome assembly JAABUO01 (sample SAMN10711878, study PRJNA513372) | rock metagenome | isolation source: Antarctica rocks | place: Antarctica: Victoria Land, Finger Mt sud
CTTGTGGGGTAGGCAATAAACATGTCTCGGAGATCGGGTTTCGTTACGACAGTGGCTTTTCTACGGGACCGTGGTTGCCTTGTGGAGTAGAGCTGGGGAGGTTTAGAAGGTTCTTCTATGGAGGTCTTCTAGGGCAGGCTTTTAGATGATGCACCGGGCGGGATAATGGAAAATCCCGTTTGCCGGCTGTGCTTATTTTACTTACTCTTGGAGATGTCTACCGGCGCGTTTCCTAGGGTGATGAGCCATGAGCCGCTAACACAATCTACGCCCGCCACGGTCATGTTGTCTCTTTGGGTGGAGTCTCCAGGTACGCTACGCTACGCTTTGCGGCGAAGGTGAAGTGTTTTTGCGAGAGAATGTGGGTAGAAATAACGGGGCGGTGGGTAGGTTGGTGAGGAGAGGGGGGCAGGAGGTGGTGGTGATGGTTTTGGGAAGGAAATGTCTGTTGCTATAGCCTGGTTCTGCTGGTTTCGGAAAAGAAACGGAGAACTAATTTTTCCGATGAGGATTGGAATTCGAAGTTAAGCAACGAATGTTGGTACCCGTCTAAGCTAACAAAGAGAAGACAAACATCGGAATAGAAATCTAAAGTTAATCGTGAGCGTAAGTCTATATGCATCCCAAGCCGGCCGCCCAGTCTATAGGTTGTAGGTATTCGTACAATGTATAAGAAATCAAATGGGCTAAAAGGAAACCAAAGAGTGGATCATGCCATCTCTGCCGCAGACAGACGCCTGTAACCCAAATAAGCACGCTTTCTAACCCAATATCATACAACATAAACTCGTCTTTTTCGTGCTCTAACCAAAGATAACCTCCCTCCCCATCTCCCGCGCTACGTCTCTCCACTCAATCTCCCCATGCCCGGCGTCGCTCCGACGCCAGACTTCCTCGCATACCTCCCACGCCGTGACAATGTTATTCATGCCCTGGCGCGTCTCCAGGTGCCGGAACACGGTCCGCGCGACATTGCGGTCCACATCCTCCACAGCCTCGCAGGCGGCGGTGAAAAGCGGCCAGACGAGCGCAGCCATAGGACCGCTGAAGATGACGACGCGGAGACAAGCTTGCAGAGCTTGTTTGGTGGGCGTTTGGACCTTTGGAGATGTGCGGGCATGGGAAAGAACGGTTCGATAAAGGAAGATGAAGCTGGCTTGTCTGTGGGCTTCGGCGTTGTTGAGGATCGATTGGAGACGGGAGTCTTCGGCGGGGTTTTCGGTGGTCACGACCGAGGCTGGGATTTTGGGGACCCATTGGTGGAGAGCGAGTTCGATGCTGGAGGTATTGGTTTCGAAATCAGAGCGCATGTGGTTGGCTTTGTCGTGGCCGGCGCTGGCCATTTCTTCCTTGTCCAGATTACGCTTGACGTCGACCAAACTAGCGAGTCGATGTATGACGGGCCACAGATCTGCAACCAGGCCAAAGAGGGTGTCTACTGCGGTCATGGCAGAGCGATCATGAAGCGAATTAAATTCCTGTGGGCTGGGCATAAGGATCGTTCCGGACATTGGGGAGGCGCCGAACGAGAGGGCTGAAGCAACGTCAAAATAGCGGAATGCTCGTTCGAGAAAAGCACTCGTAGGGCCACGCTTAGCCCTTCTTTCTCTCATAATGGACAAGGCGCCTCTTAAATGGCTGTTCAAAACGGTTGAGGAGCCGCTTCGGATAATCTATAATATGTCAGTTTACCGTATGAGATATCCACAAAATGTACTTACTTCGTAATAGAGCAGCAGAATGATGACCGCAAGAACTTCATCTCGATTTCCCTCGTCTTTGTGGGCAATCAAATTGGCCAGCCCTTGCAGTGCCTTGGAGTGGAGATCCAATGCTCTTTCTTCTACATGCAGTCCACGATGCTCAAGATGAGCATTTGAAATGGCGTAAATGGCGTTCAGTAGTGGGGGACTTTTCTGGGCCATAGGCAATACAAGCTGTCTGAACGGGTTGCCCGAATCCTCTTTGAAAACAATGAGATGGCTCAAGACGTTGCAGAAGTGATCGAGAAGGCCTCTTCGAGATTCTCGACTGGTGTATTCGGAAAACGCTGGAACGCTAAAATCATAAGGTGAACCACCCGAGTTGGGTGATAAAAAGGCACTCGTAGGATCTGGGTATGAACTACTCCTGGACAAGGCGGATGTAGGTGCAAATATTTCCCTTGTAGTCGCTATCTCTTCATCGTAAGGATCTTTGGCAAATCCATCCAATGGATCCATTGCCAGCTGCTTCACTTCGCCAAGCTCAGGTGCACTGTGCCTTGCAAAGCTATCGAGGGTGTCGAACGGAGGCAATGGAGAATCCATGTCGGTAAAAGTATCACTGCCACAGCTCGAGGCAGAGTCACTGAAGACTGAATGCGCACTGTGGACTTCCCAATTCTCAGCTATTGCTGGTAGCGGAGGTGTTGGTGAGGCGGATAAGATTGACGAGCCTGAGCTCGAGTCCTGACGCAGAGCTTGTAATCTATCATGGAAACCCAGGTGCTGCCCAGGCGCCGTTGTGGGGGGTCGCATGCCCATGTGCTCTGGGTTGGACACAGTCCTCCTCCTCTTGCGGGGTTTGACTGGCTCGTATTCGCATCTTAGACCTCTTTCAAGGCATCGATCACACTGGGGGCGCTCTTCGTTACATTTCTTCTTCTTCTCTTTGCTATCCACAATGTGAGCATGATTGATCAAGTACGTAAGAGATACATGGGTTACGTACCAATGAACGCAACCTATCGGTCATAACAGAGCATTGGTCAGTTTCCATTGTGGAAGGCTTGCTCGAAGAGAGCCAAGGAATGAACGAGACAAATGCTTACCAGCTCTCGAACGTCGTTTGGGGATCTTGGCTGGTACTGGTCTGTGATACAGCAACATCGTGAATGGAGCGCTATCGTACATGTGCTTATTAAAAGATACCACAACGTTTTAATATAAGGCGGGTGGAAGAATGGTAATGGCAGAGTTGAAGCGGGAGAACAATGAGAATCAGGGTATGGAGGCGGCTTTTAATACAAAGTGAAGATCAACGTTGATTGTGTCAACGTCCATAGCTTGAAATATGTTTTAATGGCTTGATACACAGGGCTTGGAGGTTTAGTACAAACTGGGCGTACCAGGGTTCGTTATAGGCGCAGGAAGTATTACCGTTCAATGCAGGCATCTTGGTTCTTGCGGGGTACAGAAATTGGGGTCTTGGTTTTGTTAGAGTCCGAGTGGCGCTAAAGATCGAGAGTAAGTTTGGTGTTGTTGGAGTGGTGAGTGTGATTGTGATTGATGAAAGAAGCTGTGTATGCCGACAAGATGGTTGGTACTTGATTGACAGGGTGTGGCAGGATCCCAATGTCGCAAGGGTGCAGTAGTCCGTAGTTGCATACCAGCACACATACTCCGTAATACATACATACATACATACATACATACATCAATACGGTGGTGGTGGTGGTATTATTCTCGTCCTGTCAAGGTCAAAGATCCGGGAACGTCATCTGAGACGCGATATCCACTCTCGAGAGAGAGGGGGGGGTGGTTGAGAAACTACGTACTTTGGTTGCTTCAGAATCTCCAGGGATTCAAGCAGAGATGGGGATCTTCATACTTTTAAGGCTGCGTTTACGTAGTAAACCTCCAAGCTAGCATCAAGTCTTACCTGATGCACGTCTGGGGCGAAGGGGGATCGCTTTAGTGCCAGGCCCAAATCTACCCAAAGAATTTTTAGCGTCTAGGCATTTCGATTGGTTCCGCCGTCTTGTGGTCTCTTAGTGGTGCATAGTGCCACTAGTGGCTTGAGATAGTTCCAAGCTTGCATTTGCTGGTCGACCGTCTCAAGATCCAACGAACCCGAATCGGTTTACCACCGGCAGTCTCCCTCCTTAGCCCTTCCTCTATCATCGACCTTACGTCAACCATACGTAGGGTTCGTAGTGCCGATGTTCTAACACTTTAGAAGTATGTGCCCGGCTGCGATCAACATTGATCGGCATTCCTTTAGAAGGACAGCAAGCATTGTGGAAGATGCGTAGTACGGTAGGGCCCTAAAGTTTTGTTAGAACGATGGAGCAGGGCAGGGCGAAGGTTAGGGATACGATTGGTCAGATCCCTACTCCCGTCCCCTGCTCATGAAAGTGTTCTAACTAAACTTAGGGGCCCTACCATAGTAGAACATCAGCAGGATTAAGGAGTGATAGCTAATTACCACCTCAATCCTCATCTCCCACTCCCCCGAAATAAACCAACGCCAGCGGGTGCCTGGTCTTGGAAACTTGGAATTTGCGGCTTCTTGGTCTTCAACCCCACAGGAGGGAGGTAATGTCCGTACCTTTGGACGCGGCGTGAGACAAAAATACCTGAAACGTTGTGAATATATCGCGTTTCGAACATTATGGTGTGCATTAGCAGAATCCCTCAGAATCGCGATACAAAATTGACGTTTTTGTTATGCCGGTTTGGCTAAGGACTGTATGCAATCATCTGCTCCACATCAGAAGAATCTTGAAACACGAAAGCCGCAAGCCTTCTCGATGGCGACAAGGCACCAAAATTTATCCATCCAGGCATCCACAAAGCTTAGCGTCCTGTCAACGCCAGCCCTGATTAGACATTTGTTTTGTCGCTTCTAAATCCTAGTCTAGTGTCAGTATATCACGGCAAGACCAGACCCTTTCGGGTAACAAGAGACGAGATCGTCTCCGTTCCCGCACAAACGAAGAGTCATAGAAGACACGAAGAATGTTCCATGGACTGCTGATCCATGTTGATCCCTTGATTGTCTACCGTGGTACATGCTTTACCCCATATGGTCGAAATCGTCCTCACGGCCTTCACCGAACTCATTACTCCACTCTTCTAGCTAGTCAGCTAATAGACGGATTTTCTTCGGCGCTGAAGCAATCTGCTCGATTAGACACGTGCTTGCCATGAGAAATTCTTGACTCCAACCTGCTGCAGTCGGCTCCCGGGTCGTGCTCACCAATCTGAGCCCCAAGTTCAGCAGCTGTACCCATGTGCGTACAGTATGCATTGGTCGTGTCTTAGCAGTCCTTGGTCGCATGAGGCGGTGAAGACTTGGACCAAGTTTCCAGATTATTAGATAAGTATTTCGAGAGCTAGAGACTTCGTACACTGATCTCTCATTGGGCATGCTGTGAGGAGGTTGTGGAAGTTCTCGAGTCATCTTCGATCTCATGCCTTGGAGACGAAGTATGATTGTTCTACGTATTGGCCAAGGCAATATGGTGTGACCGCCCCATGAATTGACAGGCTCTTCCCGATCTGGCTGGTCCAAGAATTGGTTCAGTCTCGTGTTATCAAATCAGGTAACGAGGCTCGACCGGGTCTTGTGACTGATAGAATACTTCAATGGAAACCTATCGTTGGTAAAAGCGTCACCGAGAGTCGCCAGTCCAGGCCAGGATCCAATCATCGGCATCCATTGAGCCGGGGCAGCGAGAACTTTTGCTACTCACAGGAACCATTGTAGTACAAGTCACTTACGGTCCCATGAGTCGCTTTCGTTTCTGCATCTGGAGTTACGCCACCCATTGGACGATTATACGTTGATAAGATGACTGCATTGCACTATCGCGAGCCTAGATTCGGTCATCTGAAACGTGGGAGATGCGTTGTAAGCATGCGCGGTTCTTAACACTCACATTGCCTCACCAACCGGCAGGACCTGTTCATGCCCCTGAACAATGCTGGAGTTTGGCTCGAACCCGGCTCATGCTTCCCAAGCGAACTCAAGCATTGTTTCAAAACCAAAAAGAGTTCGCGCTAAAGGAAAGCCCGTGTCATTGTTTCATGACCTCGGGCCTTGCCAGGCGTCGATACTATATTTACTTGCGACAAGTTGAGACCACCTCCTTCGCGCGGGAGGAGAGAGATTTATTTTTATCGATTTCTTGTTTGAACGACATGTGAACCGTTGACGATGCAGATACTTTTGAAAGTTTCGCAAGCCCGTATTGAGGTTACTAACACAGATATCAAATACTTGTGGATATGGGATGAGAATTCCTAGTCAATTATAGAGAAAAACCGTATGTCAGAGATATCTGCCCTCTTTTGCGACGGGACATCATGGCGTGACAGCGAGGAATCATGCCTCTATTCCAATAATTGAGGAATGTGAAAATGCGTTCTCTGGGTAATGACCGATTCAAGCATGGAAAAATATTGCCATTGTAGGTCAAGCCCTTGATTCAAAGCTTGTAACACTGATGTTAGGCATAGTTTTCATGTCGGCATAGAAAATTCAGCCCACTGAGGAATGAACTCTTATGCAAAAGCCTTACGTTGTCTGTACCCGTTCTTACCGTGTCTCCACTATTTTTCTGAGTGCTCCCGACAAGATCTTAGGAAGTTTTGTTGGGGTAGCTCCAGGGTGAGCCCATCTTCAGTGTTCCTGATCCTTGGTCCCGCAGTTCCTGTAGTTCCCCAGACTCCCGAGCTATTACTTGCGTGTCTGGATCAGGAACGGGCACGTGTGTCTGTATTTACCGTACGAAGGTTTTGTAGCTCGCCGATGTGAGGGAAATATGATTCTGCAAACTCTTCCTTCCGCGCGGCTTTGCGGCAGATCTAGCATTTGGGTCCAAGATATGCCTTTCTCGAGGCAGCGCGTGAGTCTTCATCCTCCCGTCGGCCTTTCACTTGGATATACATCCGAAATAGAAGCGCTGGCCTCGCAGTGACAGGGTTTTTGAGCTAGAGATAAGATATGAAAGATTCGCATAGGCGAGCCGCTTCCACTGGATGATAGATGACAGCTGACAGCTGATGAAGGATTTTGTCTCAGATTACTCAGTAGCACGAGCCCTTCATCTTCCTCTAGAATGACTGAACCCAGCAAGGGTGACAATCTCAAACACTGTTACCAAACATAGTGCAAGGTACGTGACTGTAATCTAGATGTCAGTCACCTAGATGAAGATAAACGAAATCCGCCTCGTGAGGAGCAAGAACAGCGCAGCATGAGTTTGCAGTTTTCCGCCTACACAGAAGACAGATTCCAGATATTTAGAGGTCCTCGATCGATGATACATAGAAAGAGCTCGTTATTCATGACCACTGCCCTCAAGCGAAGGCTAACCACCATGGGGGGGACGAGATTTATCAAACAATAAGCGATAACCAGGACATACCACCAGGACAAGTGGCCATTTCAGTCAAAATTGGTTCGTTCCATACAACCCGTTTTCGAATTTCCCTTTTCGCAAGTCCTCTGCAATTAGACCAAGCCACTCAAAGTACTAATCGAATCCTTCTACGAATCAGTGCGACCATTGATCCGTGTGGATCTGTCGAGGTGAGATACGTAATCTATTCCCATTGGTTTAGCAGACTGGCATTCTCTCGGCAGGCACCGGTTATTGTTCACCAAATCTTGAAAACCCCAAGTGAGCAAAGAGGAGCATGCATCTCTGATCTGACTTTGTTTACAGACAGTAACAACAAAATCTCCCGAAGCTATATTAGCAATCACGCACCAGGTCTGTTCGGAAATAGGTTAATCGAGGACGGTCCGGTCGAATGAAAATGGGGGATGGAGAACCTGCAACCATTTCATGTGGAAGATGTCCATAAGAAATCAGATTCTCCAGAGAGAATATTCAGATGGCTGAGAAATCGAATTAGTCCTCCGGTAAGCAATAACCACAGCTAAGATCGAAAAGAGAAAGAGCTGAACGGATTGAAAGCCTGACGAATGGCGAGATTGTATTTCCTTTCAAATAGCCTCTTGCGGGCGGCTGTTCTCACTCTAACGGCAGTCGGCAAAGCAAGAGCGTTGACTGTTTTAACTCAGAGGGAGATGAAACTAGACTACCTGTGGTCGTGCCATCGCCGGTATAGTCTTGATAATGGATAATGATAGACAGGAGAGGTTACAAAGCAGCACTGGTATGCAGTACAATCTGTGGAAGTTGTAAACCGGCCACCCTGAAAGTGTTGCTAGTGTGCACTGGAAAGAATATTCAACTAGCTGCCCCTCGTAGAATGAATGTTTCTGACTTTAGTCTGATATCCGTTCGAGGTTGTATATCAAAGGTCCGCTTGACTTGACAGGCTAGCGGTCAAGAATTCCCACGGAAGAGGACCATGATTGAATGCCATCGGAGGCCAATCTCATAGTGGTGGCATACAATGTAGCAGCTCGAAAGGTTCTTGAAATGGGGTCAAACGATATTTGGACGATCAGCAACCTCCACTTGGCCGGTCAGAGGAATTTCACGCAGCATTTGCGGACTTGGGTCATGGCTCCGCAGGATGCTCTGGAGTGTCTTCCGTAAACCACGTTGGTATCATGATGCCCATTGAGGAGTCTCACGATGATTAGGATCTTGCAAACCTATATATGTGTAGTGGAATGACGGATGAGCGCTGAAAATTATTCCCTCGGAGTTTATTCCGGGAAAAGCCGAGACGCTCCCCAAATACAGGCAAAACGTGCCACGCTAAATTACATCTTCCAAACTTTTCACCTATCAATCGCTTACATCCATCCTCAGCTACTAACCCTATACCGTCCTATTCATCTTCTACAATGGCTGCATCACCACCTTCCTCCTCGACGGGCCTACCAAAGCTCGATACCATAGTGCAGAACGCCAAAGCTCAAACTCCTGAAAAGCTCAGCGGAGTCGCGTTGTACTCTAGATTTGCTCTGGCCGGCGCAATCTGCTGTTCGGTTACCCATGGTGGCCTGACGCCTGTGGATGTGTATGTAATAGATGAATCCTGCTGAACGCCTTGAATGGCCAACTGATGCCGTAAACAGGGTCAAGACCCGGATACAACTCGACCCTGTTACCTATAACAAAGGCATGATCGGTGGATTCCGTCAGGTCCTTGCCACGGAGGGCGCCGGTGCTCTCTGGACCGGGTTTGGTCCTACCGCTGCCGGGTACTTCTTGCAAGGTGCTTTCAAGTTTGGGGGGTATGAACTCTTCAAGCAGCAGTGTATCAATCAACTTGGCTACGAGACGGCTTCGAACAACCGCACAGCTGTTTACCTCGCCTCATCTGCCTTGGCTGAGTTCTTCGCCGATATCGCGCTTTGCCCCCTAGAAGCTACAAGAATTCGTCTCGTTTCTGAGCCCACCTTTGCTACTGGTCTTGTTAGTGGCTTCGGCAAAATTGCCAAGAATGAGGGCATTGGCGCCTTCTACTCAGGATTTGGCCCAATCCTTTTCAAACAGTAAGCTCAACCACTCTGGTGGTTTCATCTCAAAAGATTGACTTTAGCCAAGGGTCCCATACACCATGGCCAAATTCGTCGCCTTCGAGAAAGTCTCTGAATTAGTCTATCAGAGTGTCGACAAATCGAACGCCTCGAGTGGCATGCAGACAACCATCAACTTGGGTTCCGGTCTTGTCGCCGGTTTCGCGGCCGCCCTCGTTTCTCAACCCGCTGATACTATGCTAAGTAAAATCAATAAGACTAAGGGCCTACCGGGAGAGGGTACCACAAGCCGTTTAGTCAAGATTGCAAAAGAACTTGGACTACGCGGTAGCTACAGTGGTATTGGTGCCAGGCTGGTATGTTACTTTGGTTTCCACCCGTGCCAATAGTCAACTAATTTGATCTCGCGCAGTTCCTCGTAGGATTGATCACCGCAGGACAGTTTGCCATATATGGTAAGATCTCAGAGCTGACATTGATCCCTTCATGCTAACTGAATGTAGGTGACATCAAGAAAGCATTCAATGCAACTGGAGGCGTTGAATTGTCGACATAGACTATCAACCTAGATGACGGCGAGTACCTAATTGTTATTTGTTATTCTCTTTCTGTTTTGCCGTACGAGTGTATCCATAGAATCAAGACAGTCCATCTCGACCCATTTTCGAAAGCGAATTTTCATAATAGTTTTCAATCGAGTAGACATCCAGTCTGGTACCAACCAGGCAATGAATAGAATTGATAACTTTACGTGTGCAATCGAGGATACTTGACTACTGTGCAAATGTGAAACAGAATACAGCTCCTAGCCATCTTCGCCTGTTCCCCCCAAGTCCCAGTCTCTTTTGGACTAGATCAACCACCCAGGATAATAATCCTCCCACGGGGCCTTTCCTGAATATACTTGCAACTGTCCATTGAAGCAACTTATAGCCGCTTTCCAGTAAGCATGGGCGGTGCATTAATCGATGATAGAGGCACGAGTTTGCCTCAGTACCTCAGACGTGCCAATGGCTTCGCCATCGCTAAGTCCCTTCGGATTAGCGCCCGTTTGCTAAGCCCCTTCGGGTTAGCCTTAGCTGACACGCAGCGTACGGGCGTCACGTCTGAGTATAAACATAATTAATACAGTCAGATCAACGTTATTTATGATATTATTCATTAATTCTTAACATTTTAATTTAATTTTAACGTAATTTACTATATTTTTAAATAAGCTCTGTATTTAATGTACTCCTAAACACATGTATTTCGCGTACACAGTGAACTTTTTACACAGTGATCTATACTTACACGGTTCATAACAAGCTTTATAGTAAGCTTTCTACATATATCATTTTGCATGCTAATCAGCTTAATAGTAACTATTCTACGCGATCGTGATAATACATCAAATTCATTTACTAGGTGGCCATACCACCAAATCCACCTACTAGGTGGCCATACACCAAATCCACCTACTAGATGGCCATACCACCAAATCCACCTACTAGATGGCCATACCACCAAATCCACCTACTAGATTGTCACGATCCTAGCCTTCCCAGGCTCAGCCCTAGCTTTGCCAACCCTTCCGGGCCTAGCGCCGGCTGAGGAACACTCATATGTAGCCAGCTTCTTACCTGTAGTTACCTTTCTTCCTTAGCATTTATCTTCTAGTTAAATGACACTCATATTAACTCGCTCTATGCTGGCCTCTAACATTAGATAAATGCTTTTCAACTATTCTGCTATCGACGCGTAGACGATACGAAATAATTTACTCCGTTTATTCAGAAAATCTGCAAGAGATTCTTTAAATTTGCATCATCACTTTAAACCGCAAGGGATTCTTCGATTCTATTCTCATTTGTCTATTAAAAAATTCATAAGAGCTTCTTTAAATTATTTTCATTAATAAATAAATTTATTCTCATCATGACACGCGACTTCGATTCAGTCGGGTCACGATTAACCCGTCTTCTTAAAAGCACTGTAAGCAGACGAGTTTTCATATTATTTAGCGATGTTTCAGCTGAAGTCAACGATGCCGAGATCTCATGAAACATTAAGATCAGCGAACAACTACGTTAATGAACTCGCGAACAGCCCGACGAGATCATTAAGATGTTAAACGAGCTCAGAAGTTAACGAGATCTAGCCTTAAAATGCATCGAGCAATGAACCGGTTTACAAGTTAAACATATTAAGAGACTGAATGAGCTGAAAGCTAACTAAAACACAATAAAGACTTAAGAAGAGATTATCGCTAAGCTACGAGCGAAAGTACTGACTTTAAAAAAGACACAGCGCTCATCTGATTAATTCTTATCTCGTTAGTTCACTGAGCCTGCTGATTCTGAAATTACGGAATCACGAGATCCCGTTCTACGTACTTTCACACGAGAATCATTCATCTTATTCGATAGCGATCATCACAAATTTTACAAGTTTTCGAATTTATCTATCTTCATTAACGAAGGCGTTAAACTCACATGAAATAGCTGAAGAATTAAGATTAACGACAAGCTGAAAGTAAATGCAGATCACTTTCATACCAAAAATATCTGTATTGTTTATATTATATTTAGGCTAAAAGGCGACGTAGCGGAACAAACGTTTGCTTAACGTTAACATGACGCATTTCACTCATATACTTTAATTTACGAACTCTTTAAACATCTGAAGTTAATTTACGATGATTAAGATAAAAATCGAAAATGTCGTCGCGAGTATAACGCTTTAAGACAGTTAAACAAATTCTTTAATGTCTTTTACTTTAATTTCATGAAGCTATTCAGCTATCTAGATTATAAGAATCGCACATTAATGAACGATCTTCAGAATAAAATTAATAATCGCTTACAAGACGCTTTATCGATTTGCTTAAAAAATTTTATTATTTTAAATCGTCTTAAGAGCTTTCTTCAGAATGTAAATAATAAACAGCGAGCTAATTATCAGTTACGCAGCGAACGTCGCATTATCATCGCTAAAGTCGTTATCGTATCTGAAAAGCGTGTCACTTCTTTGTTAGCAGTATTAACTTCGATAACCGGCTATGTTAAGTCAATTATCTTTTTAATCTCTGAGTTAGCAAGATCTCTCATTATCTGTTACACTTGTAAGACGTCAGATCACTTGTTTAAGAATTACTCTTAGCAGAACAAGATCGACACTTCGACATCTCGTGCATTCATTCTTCGCTTATAAAAAATCGTCATTTCAGAAGATAAAGAGAATGAGAAAATGTCTTTCGAGAATAACGAGGCAAAAAACTAGAGACTTTCATTAAAGACGCGATGAAAGATGTGTTAATTTCTTTAACGACGAGCATGTTAAATGATTCTTTTATTTCTGAGCCTTTAACTATCGAATGTGTACTTTCTAGCAATGAAATTAGTTACTCATTAAAGTCATTAGTTAACATCGAAGCTGCTGATTATTCGTTCATTAATGAAGTGATCGCGCAGATTATTTATGATCAGTTATAAATCGAATCTCTGACTTTAATCAGAGCGAAGTTAATAAAAGAATTCGACGGTCATTATGTAAAAAAGCTCATTACTCATGTCATTTATTCAAACCTGACAGTTTAAGGTCATACGGTTAAAACAGCTTTTATGTTAATCACTTAATTAAATTAACATTAAATGATTCTCGAAAAAACGTGAATGAACAAAATTAATCTAATAATTAATATGCGAACTGACTTACTTCGGTTTTCAGATATTGCTCTTAATTAAAAATTAACTGTTTAATTACTCAGTTATGAAATAATTATAAAACAGAAGAGTTTAATCCTTACTTACATACTGAAGCGACAAATCAATCAGGTTAACTGCAGTTAATCTCGACTCAGTCAGGAATTACTCTCTTTCAGTTAAAAAAAGAAGCTCATCGAACAGTTAAAACCGCGCGACGCGACTTTAACTAGCGTTAAAATTCTTAAAGTTACATCAGATTTAACGAACATAGTAATAATAAAAGTCGCGTCATATAAAATGTTAGTTAAACGATCAGACGTGAAGATCTTTACTGTTATCGTCTCAGAAATTAATCGACTCATAATTACATTTAAAGATAAGCCTGAAGAAATGAATCTGCATGAGCTTTCACATGTTAAAACTCTCGAGCAAGTTAAAGTAAAGCTTTCTTCTGAATATTACGATTATCTAGACGTGTTCGATCGAGCGATGATCGATCAGTTATCATCTCATCGTCTTTACGATCACAAAATTAAGTTAATCAATGAAGGAACTTCTTCTTAAAGCAGGCTATATTAAATGTTCGAACATAAGCTTCAGAAAGTAAAGAAATATCTGATTAAATACTTAAATAAGAAATTCATTTCATTCAGCTCTGCTTTATACGCCTCGCTTATCTTGTTCATCGAAAAGAAAGACGGTAGTCTACGTTTCTGCGTTAATTACAGAAAGCTTAATGATTTAATTAAACGGAATCGCTACTCTTTGCCCCTAATAAACGAGACTCTTACTCGTATATAAGAAAACAAGTATTTAACTCGTTTAAACATCATTGCCGCCTTTAATAAACTGCGAATGCATTCAGATAGCGAAGATCTGATTATCTTTATTATCTTCTTCAGCTCATATAAATATCACGTGATGCTTTTCGAATTAATTAACGAATTAGTCTTCTATTAACATTATATGAACGACGTGTTATTTAAATATCTGTATCAGTTTTGTTAGATCTATCTTAACGACATCATCATTTACAGTAAAATCTTAAAGAAACATAAGCGACATGTGCGATTAGTTCTGAATAGACTACGAGAAGCTAATTTATAAATAAACATTAATAAATGCGAGTTTCATGTTCAGAAAATCATTTTCTTAGAACTTCTGATGTTAATCGAGAAACTTAAGATGAATTCACGAAAAGTACAAGCAATGATTAATTAGCTTACATTTAATAATCTCACTCAGATGCAGTTTTTTATTAATTTCTGCAATTTCTATCGACGCTTTATTAAGAACTTCTCGAAGATTATTCGCTTAATGATTTAACTCACTCAAAAAGAGATCATCTTTAAATGAAATGAGACTTGTCAGACTGCATTCGAACACATGAAGAGACGTATGATTAAAGCTTTTATACTTCGTTACTTTAATCAGATTCGTGAGATTATTTTAAAAATTAACTCGTTCGATTACGTTAACGATGAAGTTTTATCGCAGTATGATAACGAAGAAGTTTTACATTCAGTAACTTTTTATAACAAGAACATGTCTTCCGCCGAATGCAACTACGAGATATACGATAAGAAATTGCTAGCTATCATTCGAGCATTTAAGTATTAGCGACTCGAGCTGAAACTAACTGATATTTTTATTAAGGTGTTCATTAATCATTAAGCACTCATCTCATTAATGAAAGACAAGGAGCTAAGCAGATAACAGATGCGCTGAGTTTAAAAGCTAACTGATTTTAACTTTAAGATAATGTATTAATTTAATAAACAGAATATTAAAGTCGACGCGTTAACTCGCCGAGCTGACTCGATATTCAGAGATCCCGATGACGAACGCGTTCGCTATTAACGAATTATTATTCTGACGCCGAATTAAATGAAAATTGCTAATTTAAAAGAAGATATCAGTGAATTAATCTATAAGCAAATTCTTAAAGTTAATAAAATTAACGAAAATTATACGCTACTTCGCGAAGCAATAATTCGAGGCAAAGCACAATATGATGATATGAAGCTGAAGAATTATTAAAAGCAGAATGAAATTCTGTTTCATAATAATCAGTTATGAATCTCGTTTAACGAGTTTTTACAAATGAGCTTAATTCGTGAGATTCACGATTAATCATCAGTCGATCATTTTAATATTCTTAAAACAATGAAAGTCATAAAACGAAATTATTACTGATCTTTCATGCGAAAAACGATAAATCGATATATTCGAAACTGCTATATCTGTTAACGCTTAAAGGCATTTAGGGATAAATTGAACGGCTTGCTTCATTCTCTATCGATATCTGATTAACGCTGACGCGATATAATCATGAACTATGTTATCGATTTATTTAATTCAGACGATAATAACGCGATCCTGACGATAATCTATAGACTATTAAAAGAAAGACACTATATTTCTTGTTTCACTGACGACGAGGAAATCACCGCAAAAAAAACAGTTAAGTTATTACTTTAATGAGTATATTGAACTTACGATTTATTAAACTTCATCGTATTCGATAAAGGTTCTCAGTTTACTTTCATTCTTTAAAAGTCTCTTTGTAAACGGCTGAGCATTTTTCTTTAATTATTTACCGTTTATCATTTTCAGATCGACGGCTAAAGCGAACGAGTTAATTAAAACGTTAAGCGATATCTTCGTTTCTTCTGTTCGTATATGCAGAATGATTAATTCAAATGATTACTCATAACCGAGTTTGTTAATAATAATGCTTTGTTCTCAGTCATCTTCATGACTTTCTTCTTCATGAACAAAAGCTTTCATTCTCGTATAAGCTTTAACTTTAATCTCATTGAATATGAAAGCATTCGCGAACGTTTATAAGTCGCTTAAATTAAAGATATATTCGATCACATGAATAAGACATTAACATTCGCTCGTAAAGCTTTAATTAAATCACGAAAGCAAATGATGAAACAAGCTAATAAACATAAAAAAGAAGTTAATTATGAGCTCGAATTAAAGATATTCCTGAACGAAAAGAATATCGTTACGGCCAGGCCTTTTAAAAAGCTAAATGATAAGATGCTTGAACCTTTCATTAATCTAGGCCCCGTCGGTTCGTCATATAAGCTGAAATTATCAGATTTTATGCGTGTTCATGATGTTTTTTATTCTGATCTGCTTCGCTCTGTCGTTAACGATTTCTTATCTGATTAAAAGAACGAGCTCTTTAATTTAATAGTAATAAATGACGAAGACGAATGAGAAATCGACGATATACTGAATTCTCGCAGATATCGCAAGCGACTTCAGTATAAAATTAAATGAAACGATTATGACAATGATCTCAATTAATACAATGTTAATGACGACGAATTCATGAACGCTCAGAAGATCGTTAACGATTTTCATATTCGATATTTAAACAAGTCACGCTAAAGGCTTTCAGTTAATCGAATTTAAAGAGCTTAAGCATATACAATCGGGGATGAACTGTTTAAAAGGAATAGGTCAGGAACTACATTCATGTG
>JAABUO010004539.1_pt1 | contig 16351 bp, 21 predicted proteins | sample 5559291 | NCBI WGS metagenome assembly JAABUO01 (sample SAMN10711878, study PRJNA513372) | rock metagenome | isolation source: Antarctica rocks | place: Antarctica: Victoria Land, Finger Mt sud
TGCCTGGGCAGTGCTTCAACAGTGCTTGCAGCAACCTGCAATGTGCAATCTTGAGGCAATACAGAGCAAGCGCAAAAGCAACACAAAAGTGCGCAATGCGCTGCCTGTCAGATGCTATGCTGGCCTGCCTCTCAGTATTTGGATAGGTGCGTGTGGGTCATGCTTGAGTGGTACCTCAGCAGCAGTTGTGAGCACCGAATACCAGACACCACAAAATCGACAGGTCAAGGTCATGCAGGGTAGCTCTGCAATCATGCCTCTGCTGCTGTTTGGTAAGTGGCGGCCTTGGGTTGACAGCAGGCACGCCTTGCGCTAGAGCAGTGCTGTCGAGTCCATGTCTTGCAATCTACAAATCAGCTCTAGGCACAGCATCAACTTGAAGCGTGGCATCCTCAGTTGGGACTGCTGAAGAAGCAGCATAAGGCTGCTGCAAAAACATGCTAGATGCCTTTTGTTGCGCTGTGACAGTCTGGGTGATATCGGCATGCAGCATGCAACAGCGGTTCACCTTTCACACTTGGTAAGGAGAGGAGACGCTGGCTCATCAGCTGCCTTTGGGGTGCCTCCCAGCGCCCCAAGGAAGAGTCGCACGACCCCAAGCACCCTGGAGGGGTTGAGGCGGGTGAAGAACGAAGGGCCAGGGGCAGTTTCCAGCAAACCCTCAATTCTGGTCTGCAATGCCTGGTCCAGCATTGTTGCAGCCTGTATACAACTCAGTTTCTGTCTGTACCTTAAGTGTGACAGATTGCGCCAGAATGCTCTTGATGCCCAATTGATGGCAGCATGTAAACTTGCTGAACTCTTTTACAGGCAGCTAGAACGTGTGACTGATGTAAAATCTGTTTTTTATCATATGCTTAGCCTCATTGCCCTGAGCCTGCTGCTTACACCTGCAAATGAGGGCAGATCTATAGGCTCAAGGTGCTGCATCAAGTAACTCAGCTGTTTGGTCGTAGGTTGCAAATGCTTCATGATGCACAATCTGCTGTTGCCAACGTGTCTGGAGATACCTGTGCAAGGTCACGCCCTTGCTTCCAGGCCAGCAGACCTTGGAGGTAGAGCAGGTCAGGGGCTTGGAGGGAGCCCACCCCAGCAGACCCCACCTCCTTCAGGAACTCCAGCTGACTGGCAGCATCCTTAACCTGCATTTGAGGTTCAGTGTCTGTATCACATGCCCTCCACACCTGGACTTCAGTCTCCGACAAATCTTGTCTGTATGAATTCACTGAACTGAACTTCTTGTCTGTTGGGTCCCATTTGCCCCCCAGGACATTAGATATATATTAATTGATTGATTTGGTTGAGTCTCTAACTATCGGTGCCAAGCTTTCACCAGCATGTTGCAGCTGTGGTCCTGCTGTCTATGCAAGGGAGTCACACAGCCCCTACCCGAGCTGCTGATTTGATGCTTGACATTTGAGTTTGCCACTGTGTTTTGAGCTGATGTCAGCTGACGGCATGACATGATTGCTGAGGCTGCAAACAGCCTCATTTTTTTTTAAACATGTACAAATGCTGTGTTGGCAGGCAATGGGCATGTCAGCAATTTGATTGTCCAAGTATGCTTGTGCAGAGCTGCAAACTTGCTGTTCTTGCCTGCCAACTATAAGGAGAAAATGGATAAGGAGAAAATGGACAGCCAGTGGAGGGAACATGATGAGCATGGACTACCATCAAAATTTGTCTGTCGTCTTGCGATACAATGAGATTAACACCACACACCTTACCAACCAGGAGGTCACACTCAATGCTACCGTACATGGCCTCCATATCCAGCTCATGCAGATGGCTTGCTCGGCTATACTGAGCCAAGGCTCCTTGTACATCCCCTTGTATCAAGGCCTGGTAGCCTGCTTCTACTGCATATTGAGGGCCCCCCGGTGCAGCCTTGCAGGCTCTCCCCACAAGGGCAGAGCTCAACTCAAGGACGCTGCTGTCTTGGCCTGAACAAACATGGCGTGCTGTCAGCAGTCAAACAACTGCAGGTCTTCTTATGATGGGCTCCTGTTGTCCCGCAGTGAGGTAGCATGTTCTGCCTGCTTTTGCCTCATGCAGCACATGCAGCCTGCAGCAACAGCTTGAAAGCCCAAACTGCTGTTGCCTGCGACCTGTGTAGTTGAGTGGCTCTCGGCAGGTTTGAGTCATACTATCACCTGCTGCAACAGTGCCTTCTGCACCTTTGCATCTGTCTGTACACATGTAGGCATCTCAAGGGGGGGATAGCGTGCAGAACCCTGATGTGATGCATAGCAGTGCAAGGACACAAGCATACAGAAACCTTTGGGACAGCTCTAATGGCAGCACATCACAGTCCACCTTAGGCAAAACAGCATTGCTATGTTTGCACTGGAACTTGAATAGTCTGACCTGCCAGCCGGGCGAAAGGCTGCGCCAGGTGCAGCCAAAGGGCAGGGTTGCGGGGCTCCTGCCTTTCCACAGCCTGTACCATCGCCTTAAGTTGGGTTGCAGCTCCTGCATTGTTGCCCTCCCTGGCCAGCAAATAAATGCCTGCAGTACAACAAAATTGTCGTAACTGCAGGTCAGAGAATGCTCAGACACATGAGCATGATTGCCTCATCTTTGATGTATAAGGGCACTATGCCCAGAAGCAAGGTGAGAGTCATCCTCATACCAATTTGTCGTGACCTGCCTCATCAACATGATCACCAGCAGCAGAATTAAGTGCTTACCTGACAATTGCAGCGCCTGGATGTTGTCTGGTTCCTGCTGGAGCACCTGGCCCAGAACCTCCATGCCTTGCTCCCACTCATGCACACTCACCAGCAAGTTGGTCTTCTCAACCAAAGCGGGCAGGAACCAGGGCTGCTGCGCAATGACTGCATTGATCAGCTCAAGTGCAGCTGCAGGGGTGCCGAGCAGCTGCAGGCACTGGGCTTTGCCTAGCAGAGCCTGCAGCCAGCAGACAGACCAAGTGTGAAGTGCGCTCAAACACCCAGCGAGTGTGAGATGCCCATGCTCAGGCTTGCTGTGAGAAGCCTAGGTCAACTAGTGCTGCAGGAGAATCCAGTTTTTATGGGTCTTGTCTTGGACATTTGTTCGGACTCAGACACGACACAATGTTCACAATACGATCTGCAGGATCGTACCAAGCATGAGCTGATCTCAAAGACATACATTGTGCCATTTCAAGCTTGGTTGGTGCGTGCAGGAATGATCATGCACATTGTAACTCTGCAGGAGTTCAGCAAGCCCATTTTAGTAGATGTGTTTCTTTGTGCATCAGCAACACAGCATAACTAATTGTGTTCAAGTTTTGTGATGGTGGCGTTGATGGTGGTGGACTGACCCTGCAGCGTTGTACCATGCATGAACAGCAGCAGCAAGTCACCTCTGTATGCCTTGGCTGCTTGAGCAAGACTTGCTCAAACAAGCCTGCAGCTTGTTCCAGGTCCTCAGGCTCAATGCTGCTTGAATCTGTGCCAGCATGGGGATGATGTATCAGGATCCAGCCTAGCAAGGAGAGGCTTGCGACATCGCCAGGTGCTTGTTCCAGAGCCCGCTCTGCACAGGCTCGGGCACGCTCCTGAGAGCCACTGTGCCACAAGAACATGGCCAGCTGCAACTGCGCTGAAGCCGGCGCTGCAATGCTTTGATCCTGGCAGGACACACAAACTCATGCTGAGCTGCTTGAAGGGGTGTCACAAGCCTGACACTGTCATTGGACGCTTCAACAAATGTGGAACTGTTCAGCAACAAGCTGGATCAATGAAATAGGCTCACATCAAGCTCTGCAGCCATCTGAATGACAGCCACCTCCTTGTCATGATCCTCTGCGACACCACTGGCATGTATGAGGGCTGCCTTGGCTGCCAGTCCCACTTGAGGAGACTGCAGCAGTGGCTGTAGCTCCCGTAGTGCCTGTGCAAGAATTGTCTGTCATCACCTTGGTAACTGAATTGTGAGCACTTTTGCGTCAGGAAGAGCCTTGCCTCAGCAGTTCTGGACTCTAGGAGCAGGCCGACAGCTCTCCAGAACAGGGCAGCGTGGTCATTGGTGCGTACTGCTAGCGCTTGGTTGCATATATCTTGTAGTTTGCAGATGTGGCCCTGCCTCAATGAGAAGTTGACAAGCAAAGAAAACTTTTGATTGTCCATGTTGCGTCGATGAGAGTAAGTCTCTCTGCCGCTATGGCGTGTGGTGCAACATGACGTAGTTGTGTCCGCTGGCAGGCGTCAGAGAGCAAAAAGTTAAGCCTGATCACTCAGATGGGTGGGTCCTGTACGGCGAAGGGGCAGGAGGCAGTACGTGGAGCTCATTGAGCGGAACAGGGAACGAATTGATTGCGGGGAGCTTGCAAATGCCGAGACCGCGTTGCAATGCCTGGCAGGCCGGCAGGCCGGAACGTAGTAATCATGTATACACTCATTTATAATAAATCAAACAATCAATCAATGTATTCAATGTCCTGGGGGGGCAAGTGGGAGCCAAGTTTAGTTCAGTGAATTCTCACAGTCAAAATTTGCTTCCTACATGCAAAGCATTCTCTAAGGAAACCACCTCAAGCATTTGGTTCACACAAAGACATACAGTCTGCAACAGTACAACAATACTGCAAGAGGTCCAAATGCTGTGACTTGATACGGCTGTACGCTGGGCAACCAGAAACAATGTGCTGCTCGTCCTCCACACAATCCAACGCATGGCAACAAAAAAATGATGCTAACAATAATTCTGTAATTGCCATCGCCGGATTCAGTTGGTTCAGTCCAAGGCCTGGTGGCTCAACGGTAGAGCATTCGACTCCAGCATCTATTACGTAATGGAGCCATCGAAAGGTTGCGTGTTCAAATCACGTCCGGGTCATTTTGGGCTGTTTTTGGCTTGCCCACGACTGTTTTTGCCAAAGATACAATGACATACATTATACCAAAGGTCCTGTTAGCCTGATCAGGCATTGCACACTTGGGTCTATGTGCCATGGTGCAGATATGCAGCATACTATATTATTGTTCACATGTTCTACAAACAATGAATCTTCTCAAACAGTCTGTAGCTTGGCTAGAAATAGCTAAGCACTCTAGGGACATTGCACATCAATGCCAGTCAACATCACAAGACCTGCTGGCAAAGCTGGTTCACTGGTCACTCAGCTGGCAGCTGAGGCTAGTGCAGTCTCAAAGCATAAATGAGGTTCCACACAGTATGTGCATGGATGTGCAACAGCTCAGGGTATGCTCATGTGCGTCTGTGACAAAGCAAAGAGTGTCTTTAGCAGCATAAGCATCTGCAGTGACTAGGACATGTCCTGTATTGTACAATATAGCATAATCTCCTTGAGGCTGACTGTACTCGCATGGGGCTGACTGGACTGCTAGGTCTGTTGGAACATATCACACCTGCTCTTTACTTATTGCTTAAGCCTTGTTACTATTGCGTAACTGATACAGCGTTGCCTTATCACCCTGTAACTGATCCAAGGAGGTTTTACATAGCCCTATTGGTAGTCGTACCTACTCATCAGGGTTGATGCTTAGCTTACTAAGCCCTTACAGGTGAATCGAACACCCATCAGATATTACATACACTGTACACTGTGCACTACCTTGCAGCTGAAGGCCAGCCCATCACCAACTACATCAGGCCACTGGGAGCAGGAACCAGTCAGTTTGCTGAGAAGCCAATGACCTGCAGTGATGCTTGGGCACGCTTAACAAAATGCTTGAAGTCACTGAACATGTATACAGGGCAGAGCATTCACATCACAAGGATGATTCACAGGCAGCAGCACATGCAAGCAACACATCAAGAGGTAGGAGGAGCTGATATATTGCAATGAGAAGCATGCAAAGTGTTATATTGATGTGCATAGGCCCACTAGGTTCAGAGTAACCTGACTGTGAAATGTAAAATGAAAAGCCAAACAAGTTGTCAATGCTGCATGTCCATCATGGTCACTGCGCCCTCTGCAAACGATGGCACCAACATGCATGTTGACAGCAGCATACATGTTGGCAGCAGCATGCAAAGGCAGTAACATAATGAAAAGGCAGTAGCATAATGCAAAAGCAGCTGCATGCATGGTGGCTGGAGCGTGCAAAGGCAACAGCAGCAGGAACAGACAAAGGCATCAGCGGCAGCAGCATGCAAAGGCAGCTGCACATACGGTGGCATCAGCAGCATGCAAAGGCACCAGCAGCGTGAATAGGCAGCAGCAGCAGCAGCATGCAAAGGCACCAGCATCAGCAGCATGCCAAGGCAACAGCACATGCAAAAACAGCAGCATGAAAAATGCAGCAGCAGTATTCAAAGGCAGCATGCAAGGGCAGCAGCAGCATGCAAACACAGCAGCACACACAGTCCTGCAAAAGCACCTGCAAAGGCAGCAGCATGCAAAGGCAGTTGCAGCGTGCAAAGACATCAGCAGCAGCAGTACACTAGTGTGCAAAGCAGCAACGCATGCAGTTGTCACAACACATGCAAAGGTAGCAGCGTGCAAAGGCAGCAGCATCACGCAAAGGCAGCAGCAGCAGCATGCAAAGGCAGTAACAGCAGCAGTATGCAAAGGCAGCAGCCCATGCAATGGCCACAGCACATGCCAAGGCAGAAGCATCCCATGTACCTTGGGCTGCAGTGCCCAAAGTTGGGCCTGCCTCTGCCTGTTTCTGCCGCAGCTTGCTCCAAATTGTATCAGCTTGTTCAAATGCATATCAGCTTGTCCCGGTACACATCGATTTGCGCCAATAACGCAAGCAGGGCGGCAGGCAGGCACGCGCCCTGGCCCAGCCATGTCACTCATAGTGATCTTAGGTTTTGCTGAAGTTGGGCAGATGTCTGTGGCTCTGGATGCTGTCATGACTGTGACCAGGCAGGCAGGCAGGCAGGCAGGCAGGCAGTGTTCAACTCACGTCCGGGTCGATTTTGGACTGTTTTTGAATTCCCCACAATTGTTTTTGGTTTGCCCACAGTTGTTTTTGCCTTGCCAACGATACAACATGCATTTACATACAGTAATTGTGTACCGAATGTTCTATACCGTATGTGTAGTCACCCACAGTACAGCCATACCAACCAGTGGTTCCTGGGGCTGCAACTAATTGTGTTCTCAGGTAAGTGAGCACATGTACAGATAGGTTGTCAAAGTGCTTGTATGCACACAACTCATTATGTCCCTAATTGTAATGAGAGTCACTCAAAATTGGTGTGGCAATTGCCTAGTAGCTGCATTGCAAATTCTGCATACTCACATCGGTCTGCACTTATGTTTCTTGGATTCTGCACTGCAGCTCCTTGTTTCTGAGCTTGCCTGCAGCGTAGCAAGCTCACACACCCTCATGCATGTTTGCAGCTTCTTTCACATCATTGCATCTGGCTAGTTACAGCATCCAGTCAGACAAATATTGTCAACCAGCGCATGAATCGGGAAACCCTTGTCCACATGGTTTCGTTTACGACGATTCACGACAACAGGCTTGCCCAATTTTTGTTACGTAAGCAAATGCTTTGTGAGATATGTACACATTTGTCTGCATTCACGCCGCGAACTTCAACGCCGAACTTCGGCTTTGCCGTCTACTGGTAAGCTTGAAGATTCACACCTGGTTTGTGCACCAAGCTACGCAATCATGACAGACTACATCATCTATGTTAACTTGCATTTCAGGCCCAACTTGTGCCTCAGAGCATACAGCTGCAAATCCATTCCCACAGATGGCTGGGCTTCATCATGGCAATACTTGAGGAAAGAAGCTTCTTAAGTGCCATCAAGATAAAACGTTGTGCAGAGTCTAGAATTCAGATCTGACTTCAATCTTCCAACAAACAACTTCTGAATATAGCCTTCAGCTTAGATTGACGATGACATTCTGTTTCATACTTGTGATGCTGTCATGAATATCGCACTTGTATTGTAATCAGCTCTCCCGCCCATAGCAAATTCAAGGCCGTGCTATCTGCCATCAGAAAAGGATGATTGCAAATGCCAGAACCACGATGATGCTATGCTTCATGGCTGCATTGCATACTTTTGTGGCATCACTTGTGCTGGACCCTGCAAGAAGATGTGAATTGGCATGTATTGGCATTGAGCTGCGCACGACAGCATACGATGCTTGTGTGAAAGAGCATATATATAGTAATCCCTACAAATGCAGTGCATGACAAACATTTGACATCATGGATCGACAAGCAACGTTGCTCGTTAATACACTGTGATGCTAGTCGCTTACCTGTTGATGAGGTCGATGTTTTGGAGGATGTGATAGTACTAACATCAACTGCTGCAGCATACGCGCCATAGATATTGAAAGCACTGCTGCTACTCAATAACTGCTCATAGGCAGCTGCATCGCTTCCGCCACTGACCGAGTCCAAGAATGACACTGATGTGCCCACTACAACAGACCCAGACAAGACACTGGTCACCTGAACAAGTACTGACCCATACATCTTGGCCAACTCGGTGGACAGCGTGTTCACAAACTGCACATCAAAAGCACACCTCAGACTCTAGAGTAGATCTACATGCTAGTAATTGCAGACCTGCTAAGGCAAGCTTGTCAAAAGCAATCCAACTACTTACATCTTGTTGCACGCTTGCAGAAAAAGTGGCCACTGTGTAGTCCGCCAATGTCTGGCTGACTGTCACCACAGTGGGGTTGGCTGCCCCCACAGAAGTCTGCAATGCAGGTATCAGGAGTAAACACCAATGCACTTGGCTTGCTCAGGCGTGTTCTGTTGTTGTTTTTGCGCACTTGGGTATGCACAACAGTGACAGATGTTGCCTTGCTGATGATGGGCTAAAGTGTGCGCTGCAGACTTGCTAATGTATGCCAAGCATGTACAGCTACAGGTAAAAGTACAGTTGCAAGGACGCGGATAGAAGGCTTACACCAGGAGGAGGAGGAGGAGGGGATCCTGGTGGAGGAGGCGGAGGTGGAGATGGGGGAACAGGTACAACAGCGGTGTTGACTTGAGGGCTAGTGACACTACTGCAGATTTGTTGAGTGTTGCAGTGGCAGGAGATGCTGTTCTCATCTTGGGTGTAGCCCCCTGCAGGAAAGCTGCTGGGCAATGATGGGCAACACATGTCTCCACTGACAGCAGAAAGGCTAGAGTCCACGCCAGGGGCAAGACATCCAATTCCGGTGGGACTGAGGCAGCATGAGAATTGGCACTGCTGGTCCTCCTGGCACTTGATGTTCTGGGTTGTTGCGCAAGCATCGCATTTTGTGCACACTGAAAATTAATATAAGCCTGGCTGGCAGTAGTATGATGTTGGCTGTCAGCTGAACATATTTGCACACAGCACTTCTGGATCTGAGTGTTAAAAAAATTTGGAAAGTTCCCGCCTAAACATGTGCTGGAAGTGCCATACTGTAGGTAGTTCTGGTTGTGCAACGTGGCAGCATTGCTGATTGTGTAATCTGAGCAAGACTGACCACAACTAGGGACCCCGCAATCACTGCTATCAACATAGCTGGCAGCCTGCGTAGTTGCACTAGAGGAGATAGCCATATTCAGCCCAAGGGGTTCTGAGACACCTACTGCATCCGGGCCCTCGCACGCTTACAAGTTGCTCCGGCAAAGTCACTGGGTCTCTATGAGCTACTTAGCTTGCGCACTGTGTATTTGTCAACAGGATCACAAAACTATGGTGTGCGACGCACGGTTGCGATGTGGGCGAACGGATATTGTGGGCGACCGTTCAGCTTCTGATATGAGTATATCGGCCGCTCGAAAGGCCGCTTTGTTGCGTAAGTGCCTGGCGTACTAACGGAATTTAACTGATATCAGGCACATATATATATTGCCACTGCAGCGGCACCCGCGTTAATTAATTCAGTTGAGTTGTCTCGGAGCGGAGCGGAGCGGAGCGGAGCGCGACTCCTTCCACATGTGTACAGGGACTACAAGGGCCCGTGGCAGGCCGGCAGTTGTATTGTTTTAAGACCCTTCGCGCAGAACTTACTGCAGTTCAGCACTATGGACTTGTGGCAGGCCGCCAGTTGTATACTGTGTACTTTTCTAGCAGAGCCTCCGCGCAGCGCTTAGCGCATTTCTTGACTATGGACCAGTCATCGACGTCTGGGCAAGCTGAGCCTGGTGCCGACAACGTCCCACACCCTCGCACAGGATTCTGTCGCAATTTGCCTCGGTCCTGATCAGCTGCTGAAAAAGCCAGTGAACAAGTCGAGACAACTATGGAGCCCAGCTGTGCCAGCACAAACTTGAGAGCAGCGCATCAAAGTGGCTGCTTCAGCACAAGCTGTTTTCTCAGACTTGTCTCTCAGCACCCTTTGCATTTCCCAAAAGACCAGGCGAAGGGTCTACATGCAGATGCAGGCTGCAATACTACACCAGACCTTTTTGATTGTCTGCTGTATGTCTGTAGTCTGCAGGATTGCAAGGGAGCTTTTATTGGCAATCCAGCTTGACTGAAGTCACTGCGCTTTGCAATGCAGATTGCTAACAGAGACAATCAAAAGTGTAATCAACAGAAGGGCAGGCAGCGATGCAAAGACTGGCCAGGGACAGGCTGTTCCAAGAAGACCCAACCAGCACAGTAGCAGAGATCTGTGTGGAGGCTCATGGCTGGTCCACACCTGCCACTAACTACAGGGGGGGTTACTATTGGGAGGCTGGATAATTTATTGCAGCACCGCGCAATGCAGCACCGCGCAATGCTCTTTACTGAGCACTTGCCTTGAACATAACAATATGTGCTTGTCATGCGTGCTGCCATCCACCTGCAGCTTGGGCCTTGCTTGTGCTATTTTACAGCCAGTACTTGACTCTAATTCCCCAGACCTGACCTGGCCTGACAGCAATTTAGGCTGCAGTCCAGGAAATTTGGGTTGATCACTTTACATACGTACAAGCAAGGCCTCTGTAACTCAACTGAATTAATTATGTGCTTACCTACCATATTGCTAGGCCTAGCTGGAGAAGGCCTAACAATACTAGGCCTAGCTAGAGAAGGCCTAGCTAGAGAAGGCCTAGCAATACTAGGCCTAGCTAGAGAAGGCCTAGCTAGAGAAGGCCTAGCAATATTGCTAGGCCTTCTCTAGCTATACATGCAGATCCAGTGTGTCGTGCGGAATGCGAAAGGTTCGCAATGCGAACTTGTGCGGAATGTTTCGCACGGCCTGCGTCGACGCCCCAAGCGGGCGAAACGGGCAAATCTAGTTTTGCACCGACAGACTTGCATTGGCCTGATGCATAGTGTCACACACGTTGTATGGCACAGTGCAGTGCTTTACTACATGTACAGCCCATGTCTATCACACCAGCAGCGTCAATGACAGCAACAGCAACAGCAGCCTCAACAGCAGTGACAAAAGCAGTAGTGACAGCAGCAGCACCAACAGCGCAGTTTGGCATGGTGGGGGCGGTCTGGAGCCCTATCTGGGCCTGAGGTGAGGGCAGCAACCAGCGACTAGCTGGTTGTGTAGGCCAAATCACTTTCCTGCTTGCTTTGTTTCGTTTAGTTTGCACGTGTATGTATTGGTGTGTGCTGGTATGCACATTTTGCGCTGCATGTGCAGCCTATGCATTTCATAACTGTGTGATGTCAATCGTATGATGCATGTATGCTACTGCGTTCCTTTTTGGCTTGATAGTCGAGCCAGGCACAAATGACCTGAATTATGGGATGCAGTCTGTGTATGGCAATGCACCTATGTACATGACTCCTTGCTTTTGGGGCTTGCTACTATTACCCTAGGCGTTACAGGGATCGCCCTTTTGCAATGCGACCTTTCTGTGCTAGTCAATTTACAGGCGGCTTCATCACACACCCAGACTGAGGACTCAAGCACATACAGATAGCCAGACAAAGCAGCTTCAACGCGCCGGTCACGAGCCTGTCTGCCTTGTGCCTGGTTCTGTGGACAAGTACCTGCATGTGCCTGACTGCACTCTTCAAGAGAGCCTCGACACACATTCTGAGGGCTTTTCACTCTGCTGATATAGGTATAACCACTGACACAACCTGCCATATCAGCTCTACATGCGTTGTGCTTGCGCTCGTGGCCGGCCGTCAGGATTGTCAGCCTCGTCCTAACAGTCAGCAACAGACGCCATTACTGTTGTCACAGCAGCTTCTCAGTCAGCGACTCTCCTCTCCACGACTGTAAATATAGCCTCCGAGATGCATGTCAATGCATTGCGCAGCCTAACACAACCTTGCTTGACTGCATATTGTATCTGATGCAATACCCCTATGATCCAGGCACTTTACCAAGCTCTGCAAATTAGTGTATCCTTGGGAAAGTGTATCTGTATCCAATCTATCAAGGAAATGGGCAAATCTAGTTTTGCACCGACATTGATCAAAAGATATAGGGGGTAAATTTAGGGTTTAATACTGTGAATGGCAACCATATGCCACCCAGCGGGGCTACCAAAAGATAAACATAAATAAACAGTGCAATTGACAGAGGTCAAGACGCAGCTGCTTCTCCAAAGCATGCACAACTCCTACAGCAGTACCAGCACAGACCCAAACCAGCAGATACTCCTGTTGCGAGACGGCATGTTGTTTAGCCTGCTGTGGCAGTCATGCCTCAGCAGCGTCAATGCAGGTGCACTGAGACTGGACAACATTGTGATGCCCACCGGTGAGAGTGCAGTGCCGCATCTGGTGCCAGACCTGAAGCTGCAGGCTGGGGCTGTGCTGCATTTACTGCCAGATACAACCAAAAACATGAAAAGTGGGCACTGCAACACCACCGTGTCAAGAGATGTGATGTGCTTCTCCACCTGGTTCCAGATGGCTGTGCATTACCATGCAGCTGAAGGCCAGCCCATCACCAACTGCATCATCAGGCCACTGGGAGAGGGAACTAAACAGTTTGCTGAGAAGCCAATGACCTGCAGCCATGCTGGGCACGCTCAACAAAATGCTGGAAGGCATGGGACATGCATACAGGGCAGAGCGTTCACATCACAAAGATCATTCAGAGGCAGCAGCACGTGCAAGCAACACATCAAGAGACAGGAGGAGCTGCTATATGCAATGTATTATACTGATGTACATAGGCCCGCCAGGCTCAGAGTACCCTGACTGTAAAATATAATATGAAAACCAAACAAGTCGTAAGTGCTGCATACCCATGATGGTCATTACGCCCTCTGCAAGCTATGGCACCAACGTGCATGTTGACAGCAGCATGCATGTTGGCAGCAGCATGCAGAGGCAGCAACACAATGTAAAGGCAGTAGCATAATGCAACAGCAGCTGCATCCATGGTGGCTGGAGCATGCAAAGGCAACAGCAGCAGCAGCAGACAAAGGCATCAGCAGTAGCAGCATGCAAAGGCAGCTGTCCATACAGTGGCATCAGCAGCATGCAAAGGCACCGGCATCATGAATAGGAGGCAGCAGCAGCAGCAGCATGCAAAGGCACCAGCATCAGCAGCATGCCAAAGCAGCAGCACATGCAGTGGCAACAGCACCTGCAAAGCAGCAGCACATGCAGCAACAACAGCACCTGCAAAGCAGCAGCGTGCAAAGACATCAGCAGCAGCAGTGTGCAAAGCAGCAGCGGATGCAGTTCTCACAACCCATGCAAAGGTAGCAGCGTGCAAAGGCAGCAGCAGCAGCACGCAAAGGCAGCAACAGCAGCAGTACGCAAAGGCAGCAGCCCATGCAATGGCCACAGCACTTGCCAAGGCAGAAGCATCCGATGTATTTTGGGCTGCAGCGCCCAAAGTTGGGCCTGCCTCTTCTCTGGCTCTGGCTCTGGCTCTGGCTGTTTCTAAGGCATGCCAACTGCAGCTTGCCCCAGTTTGTTTCAGCTGGTTCAAATGTATATCAGCTTGTCCCGGTATGCATCAATTTGCCCCAATAACGCAAGCAGGGCAGCAGGCACAGGCACTGGCCCAGCCATGTCACTGATGGTGGTCTTGGGTTTTGCTGAGGTTGGGCAGATGTCTGTTGCTCTGGATGCTGCCATGACTGTGACCAGGCAGGCAGGCAGGCAGGCAGGCAGGCAGGCAGGCAGCAGCTTGTCCCAGCCAGCACAAGCTTGTCTCCATCATCATCAGATGGCAGCTTGTCCCAGTCAGCATAAGCTTGTCCCAATCATCAGGCAGGCCGGCAGCAGCAGCAGCTCCCTAGCCCAGCTCCCTGGCCCCAGGCCCCCTGAACCCAAGCCCCCTGATATCAAGCTGCTCTACTGTTCCCTGCTCCAGGGTTCCAAACGCCAGGATCGGCATTGCTCGAAACCCCACGTGGTGTGACACTGTCATGCAGTGGCTGCAGCACATGTAAAGGCAGCAGTGCGCAAAAGTCAGTAGTAGCTTGCAAAGGCAGCAGCAGCATGCAAGGCATCAGTTGCAGCAGCAGCAGCAGCAGCAGCAGCATACAAAAGCACTTCTTTTGCAGCTTCTCCTCATGTTTTGGATCATTTTATGGCTGTGGAACCTGACCCTGGCGTTGCAGTACAAATGGGCACATTGGCAGCGTGAAGAATCCAAAAGCTTGCAATGCAGCTGATAACATGCTTCTTCCACCTTGTGTGTCCAAAGCTCTTTGCAATCCCAAAACGTCTGGTTTAATACACAAACGGATACTACAGGTTGCAGGTTTCTTGCTGCTCTTGAAGGGAGTAGCAATGATGACAGAGGAGGAAAAGCAACATGTCAGGTGGTGCTACAGCAGTCACCAGCCTGTAGAGTTTTCAAGGGCAAAGTGTCTTGCAAATGCTGTACACCATGCAAAAGCATCTTGAAAACAAAGCTTTTTTAGAAATCATGACACAGGTCAGATGCTGCCGTACAGGAGTGTTGTTGGTACCAAAGGCTTTGCAAGACCAGGTTGCATCATAGGGAATTGGTATGAAATTGACTCAATGTTGCATGTTTGAAATAGTCTGAGCACTACAGCTGAGCACTACAAGGTGAGTGGATTTCAAATTGAGCGGAAGCAAGAAGGCTCGAGGATGTTGCAGCAATAAATACTGGATGGGTATATAACAATACATAGCTACACTATGCTGTAAACAGTTGTGCATCAAGCTTGGTTGGACCTGATCTTATTTCGCCTCAGAGGTAGTGAGTGTCACAGCTACCGTAGCAGTGGGAGCAACTGAACATCAGGCAGCTGGCCTGAGCTTGTTGTGCATGTATGGGCAATTAGCATGCAGGCTGCTCGGAGATAAGCATCAGCTTGATTATATACAGCATTTGGACAGCAACATTGACCCAGACAATCAAGGTCTTGTTAATCTGATCAGGCATCAATGCAATTCTGCACACTTGGGTCTGTGTGCCATGGTGCTTATGCAGCATACTATCATGTTGTTCACCTGTTCTATAAAGTTTGGATCTTCTAAAACAGTCTGTAGCTAGGCTAGAAATAGCTAGGCACTTCAGAGACCTGACACAACAGGGACATTGCAGTTGACCCCTCTCAACCGACAGATTGCTGTACTCAGTGCAGTCTGTCACCTTGTGACCACTCTGCTCCGTTCCTACTTTGCATGCGCTCGCTGCATTGCATACATATGCACTTGCACATCATGATTGATCCATGCAAGTGAACATCACAAGACCTACTGGCAAAGCTGGTACAGTCTTGAAGCATATATAGAATTTCACACAGTATGTGCAACAGCTGAGGGTATGCTCATGTGTGTCCTCCCGGCCAGCCTACCAGGGTGGCTCTGACCTAGTTGTTCAAGCATGCTGCGCAGACAGTGCCAGCTTACATGCTGCGGTGCAAGGCAAATATCGTTGATCTTGAATGCATCTGTGTTATGTGACGTGCAATATTGCATTAATGCATTGTCTTCAAAAGCCGCACTTTCAAAGCTAACAGACAGAGTATTCGACTAGCTGAAACAACAAATTCGCTGACATGCCATGAATGCACACACGTAGATCCCATAGATTAACACTTCAGTTGCTAGCTTGTCACTGCAATGCACATCAGAGATATGTACACACAGGGAGATTGCAAGAATGATCATGAAAAGTACTCTAGCACATAACTACTGTCCAAAAATAGCTCGACTTGTGGACGCTGTCTAGCAAGATGGTAAGTCAAAGCACCAAAACATGACATGTTTGAAATGTCACAATCTGATCCTACACAGCTGTCTTCAAATGAAATTTGCTGCAGCTTGTCCAGTTTCAGCAGACCGCCAATACCAGGGCCAAGCTGCATACTACAGTTGCATATGCACAGCACTTGCAAAGCCTGCAGCTTGTGCCAGGCAATATTGATATTCACCTCTGTTTCTTCACAATCATCCAGACCTTCGACAGTCAGCCTAGTGAGATTAGTCAGCAAAGTTACACCCTGCATAATGTCTTCATCACATTTGCCAAACGACATGCTAAGGTCTGCAAGGGGTGTCATTTGAGAGATCCAACATAGATTAGCAACA